>Ga0302312_10002366_pt1 | contig 11020 bp, 8 predicted proteins | sample III_Palsa_N2_1_FD_200529 | JGI IMG/M metagenome (GOLD analysis project Ga0302312, IMG submission 200529) | Peat permafrost microbial communities from Stordalen Mire near Abisko, Sweden - III_Palsa_N2_1 | ecosystem: Environmental > Terrestrial > Soil > Palsa > Peat permafrost | place: Sweden...
GTCGCTATATGTTTCTATATGGTTATAGGAAGTATTGTAAAGTTGGATACGGTCGGCATAGTTCATACTCACCGTCCATAAAACACCGTTAGTTATTTCGCGCTGGAAACCCAAGGTTCCATATTCTGATTTGTAATATTTAACATAGTTGCGTTCACTTATTAAGGTACTCAGCGTATTAAAATATAGCGAGCGGGTACCCACATTGTTCAGGTCGAGGATATCGCTGCCAAAACCGCCAAAAAACTTCCCGTTATGAAAAGGGTCGTAATAATAATCGCCGTTTATGTTGGCGGTAAACATCTTATTCGAAAAACCATAGCGCACATCAGGCGTAGCATCGTACGATTGAAAATCGTTTATTTTATGGGTGTATTTTGCTGCCAGGTTTAACCCATAGCCTTCAACGGTATTATAAAAAAACGTTTGTATAAAAGGATAATAATATACCGAATCGTTACCGTTGCGGTAAGTGGAACTATGCCCGAATATAAGATACGGTAATATCAGCAGCCTGTTGTTGTTGTGCTGCATTGAATCAAGATATCCTTTTGAGCGTTTAATACTAGCTATACTATCCTTTTCATTATAATCCCTGGCTTCCTGTACGGTTAGCGGAACGGGACGTTTTGTACTCCAGTAACTAGCCGGTTTGGTGTTGGATGCTGTATCATAACGCAGTATCTCGCCGGTAAAATAATGATTGGGGAATTTTGGGTCGAGGTTGTAGTTGTTATAAATGGCATTGTAATAACCACCAAACTTAAAGCCCAATACCGTACCCGAAAACGTGTATTGCACTGATGCAGGTTCCCAAACGCTATCCCTGATAGGGATGTATTGCTGACTAACTTCCAGCGTATCAATAAAATTAAGGCCGTTATCGCTGTTGGTTAAAAATAAATCAACGCTGTATATGCGCCAGTCGCCCTCCAGTATATAAATATTACCCTTAAAAGTTGCCGTATGGCCACGGCGGGGTATCACCTGTATTTTATCAATCACCCTGCCGTTTTCGGTAGTGGTGCCGGTAAGCTTGTACCGGTAAAAATCCAAAGCGTTTGATGCAACGGGCGACAGGAACCCGTGGTTGCTTAAGCCCTGAATTGAAAATATATTTTTGTAGAAATTTACCTGCAGGTCTGATGCTTTATTGTAGCTAAAGGTTGGGTTTAGGCCCACTGTTTTGGAGGAGATAGTTACTTCTTTTACCCTTCCCGGCTGCTGAAAGCTAAAATCGGATAAAGATTCGGATTGATATAAAATACCACGGCCTAATGAATCAAGATCAAGCTGCTCCCTTACTGTGCGCCCCAATAAGGCTTTCGGAGCGCCTAACAGCCTTTGTACGCCTTTAACATATACGGCGCATGAATATTCGGGCACTTCGGTTAAATAATATTCTCGCTTGGCAATTACCTGCCGCATAATATCATCGGCTGCTGTATCATTCACATGCCTTTGTTTTCTGCCTATCACCTGTACCGTTTTTAACCCAAATACTTCATCTTCCATTTTAATATTAAGTACCTGGTTATGGTTGGTAATGGTCACGGTTTCTATCCGTTCCTTATAGCCAACAAAACGGTAAATAACATTATAAGTACCCGGGCTTAACCTGAACTGGTAAGCGCCGCTCTCGTTTGAGGTGGTTCCGTAGGTTGAATTTTTTATGTAAATAGATGCAAACCCGATAGCATGATTTTGCTGGTCGGTTATATGGCCGGTGAGCGTATACTGTTGCCCGGATGCCTTTAAGGCAATTAAGGTAAAAACTATTAATAAATATTTTAACATAAAGACTTATTATTAAATGCTTTTTAAGCTATAAATGTTTGATTAGCTATATAATATATTTTTTAAGCTACCCTTTTGCATGTTAATGCTTAATTTTGCGGCACATAAACATTTATCGAACAAAAGGTATTATTCACTCAAAATCAATAATTCCATAAATCGATAATTCAATAATTAAAACATGTACAACACATTAAAGCCGGTATTGCAGCAGGAATTGGCAGAAATTGAAAGAGCCGGGTTATATAAAAGGGAACGGGTTATTACCTCGGCACAAGGTGCAGAAATTACCGTGCAGGGCGACAAGAAGGTAATAAACTTTTGTGCCAATAACTATCTTGGCTTATCGGGCAACCCCAAAGTTATCGCGGCAGCAAAAGCGGTGATGGATACGCATGGCTACGGGCTATCGTCGGTACGGTTTATTTGCGGTACGCAGGATATACATAAACAACTGGAAGCAAAAATTGCCGGGTTTTTAGGTACCGAAGATACCATACTATATGCCGCGGCTTTTGATGCCAACGGCGGCGTGTTCGAGCCTTTGTTTAATGAGCAGGATGCTATTATTTCGGATGAATTGAACCATGCTTCTATTATCGACGGCGTACGTTTATGCAAAGCACAACGCAAACGCTATAAACACGATGATATGGCCGATTTGGAAGAGCAGCTAAAAGTTACCACAGATTGCCGCCACCGTATTATTGTTACTGATGGCGCGTTTAGCATGGATGGCACCATAGCTCAGTTAGATAAAATATGCGAACTGGCCGAAAAATACAACGCATTGGTGATGATAGATGAGAGCCATTGCTCGGGCTTTATGGGCAAAACAGGCAGGGGCACGCATGAGTACCATAACGTAATGGGTAAAATTGATATCATTACCGGTACGTTAGGAAAGGCTTTGGGCGGCGCGTCGGGCGGGTTTACATCGGGCCGTAAGGAAATTATTGATATGCTGCGCCAGCGTTCGCGCCCGTATTTGTTTTCTAACACCCTTGCCCCGGCAATAACCGGCGCCTCGATAGCGGTGCTGAATATGCTGAGTGAAACCACCGATTTGCGCGACAAACTGGAAAAAAATACCCAATACTTCCGCAAAAAAATGACCGAAGTGGGTTTTGATATTAAACCGGGCGTACACCCCATTGTGCCGGTAATGCTTTATGATGCTAAATTAGCGCAGGAGTTTGCCGCCAAAATGCTGGATGAAGGTATTTACGTAATCGGGTTTTATTACCCTGTGGTGCCGCAAGGCAAGGCACGGATAAGAGTACAAATATCTGCCGCGCACGAAACGCAACATTTGGATAAGGCGATAGCGGCTTTTAGTAAAGTAGGCAATGAATTAGGGGTATTAAAATAATACGTATAGATTATTTATATTTGTACGTATAATTTGTAAAAATATGGCAACTTCAAAATTAACCTTAAGCGCCGATAAGGATACTATTCAGCTTGCAAAAACAATTGCATCCGAAGATAATATTAGTGTATCCAGGTTATTTAAAACCCTGATAAACGAAGTCGCTAAAAAGCGTAAAAAACAAAGTCCGGTTTTGGAAAAATATAAGGATGTTGAAATGCCTGAATGGATAAAAAATCTTACAGGTGTTGCAAAAGATGAGCCGGGTATGAACTATAAAGATATGAAGTATGAATATCTGAAAGAAAAATATGGATTATAGACGTTTGTTTGTAGACAGTGATGTTCTTTTGGATATACTTTTAAAAAGAAGCCCGTTCTATTTTTATACACAGCTATTACTGCTCGAAAGCGATAAAAAGAATATCAAGCTTGATACTTCTGCTTTGGTTATCTCAAATATACATTATGTTTTATCCAGGTCTATCGGTGCAGCTGCGAGCAGAAAGAATATAAAGGAACTGTTAAAAACGATAAAGATACTCTCGGTTGATAATGATATTATCGGTTTGGCGCTTGATAGTAACATTGCTGATTTTGAAGATGCAATCCAAAGTCTGATAGCTGAAAGATATAAGTGCGATGCAATAATTACCCGGAATATAAAAGATTATAGGCATGCAAATTTACCGGTATTTACCCCCGAACAATTTTTAGAGATTTTATAAAAATGCAAGAACAAATAGACCAATATACAGCTGAGATAAATGCTTTTTCGCCCGTAAATGCCGATGAACTGGAAACTTTCCGCATAAAATTTTTAGGTACCAAAGGCATTATAAAGGATTTATTTGAGCAGTTTAAAACCGTTGGCCCCGAAGAGAAACGCACCTTTGGCAAAGTACTTAACCAGTTTAAGCAACTGGCAGAGGCTAAATATAATGAGCTGAAGGAAAATCTTACATCCGGCATCGAAAATCCGAAATCCGAAATCGACCTTACCCTGCCGGGCGATGGCTTAGCTGTCGGCTCGCGCCACCCGCTAAGCCTGGTGCGTAACGAGATTATTGATATTTTTAAACGCTTAGGCTTCGTGGTTGCCGAAGGACCGGAGATTGAGGACGACTGGCATAATTTCTCGGCACTGAACTTTCCCGAAGAACACCCGGCAAGAGATATGCAGGATACTTTCTTCATCAAAAAAAATAACGGTAAAGATGATATCGCTTTGCGCACCCACACCTCATCGGTACAGGTACGCATGATGGAGAACGGCAAACCACCGTTCCGCGCTATTATGCCGGGCAGGGTGTACCGTAACGAAGCTATATCCGCCCGCGCGCATTGCTTTTTTCACCAGGTGGAGGGTTTATATGTTGATGAAAACGTATCATTTGCCGATTTGAAGCAAACACTTTACCACTTCGTGCAGGAATTATATGGCGAAGGTACCAAGGTGCGTTTCAGGCCATCGTACTTTCCTTTTACCGAACCATCTGCCGAAATGGATATATCCTGTACAATTTGTAAAGGCGCCGGTTGTAACATGTGCAAGTACAGCGGTTGGGTTGAGATACTTGGCTGCGGCATGGTTGACCCTAACGTTTTGGAAAACTGCGGCATCGACAGTAAAAAGTATACTGGCTTTGCTTTTGGCATGGGTATAGAAAGAATTACCAATTTAAAATATGTTATACGTGATTTACGTTTATTCTCTGAGAACGATGTTCGTTTCCTCAGGCAGTTTCAAACGGAAATTATATGAAAAAGATTTACCTGGTATTATCGATGTTAATGTTGAGTGTTGGCTGTGCTAAAAACTCGGACCCGATACCAAACGTAGCGGTTGATTTTGAAGATTCATTGGCCGACCCAAAGTTAAGCGCGCTTAACAGTGCCGGCGGTGTGGTTTTAGTGCCCGGTTACGGTGTTGCCGGCCTTATTTTATACCGCGAGCCCGATGGCAGCTATGTATGCTACGACCGTTGCAGCAGCTATCAGCCCGAAAAAAAATGTGCTGTAGTATTGGATAGCGGTAACCTCACCGTAACCGACCCATGCAGCGGTTCCATGTTTTCCTTGTTCGACGGCACACCTGTAAAAGCGCCGGCTACAGTTGCATTAAAAGCATATTATGTAACTGTGAGTAATTATGAGATATTTGTATCCAATTGATACATGGAAGCCGATAAAATAAAAGATAGTATTAAGCGCGCCGCTCAGGAACTGTTCCGCAAATTTGGTTACCACAAAACCAGTGTAAACGAAATTGCCAAACGGGCCAAAATTGCCAAAGCAACCATTTACAAATACTTTGATAGTAAGGAGGCGGTGTTGCACGCCTTGCTGATGGATTATATCCGCGTGAGTGTGGATGAGCTTATCCATACCAATGTTCCCGAGGTAGATGAGGAAGTGCACCTCAACAACCTCATCATGAAAACCTGCCGGCTATCCTATACTATATGTAATGAATTTATTGGCTGGGATTTTATCCGCGAATCAACCAACTCACAGGATTTTTTGAAAAGCCTATCAAATGAGCTGGAAGAACTGCTTATTAACTCCTTTGCCCAGCTAAATGGCATCCGCAAAACCGAAACTTATTTGCAGCGGTTACGATTTTTGATAAAATGCAGCAAAAGCATTGTATTCAGCTTTGCCTTTACCTCCGTAAGCGACAGTGATGTGCGCAAAAACTTTGTTTCCTTCCAAAAAGAGATACTGCCTTATTTGGTTAAGGCGGCGATTACTATTTGAGTTAACACCCAAAATTGTCTTGATAAATTTGAATTTAAAGGGTGCGGGTTCGAGTCCCGTACCCTTTAAATTGTTATGTCATGGGTTCGAACCCCATCATTTACCCAAGCGCCTTCATGGAAATGGAAGGCGCTTTTTGTTTTATACGGGTTGGTGATAATACTCGTTGACATTATCTACTATTTGTAGCACAAATCAGAAATTACATTCTTTTTGTCAATTCCTCACACCCTCATCATAGTACATGACAGTGCATGATAGCTGAATAACGACTATTCTTTAGGTTTGACTATTGCAACCAATATTAAACTTTCTTTAATAACTAACTATTTATTTGCCTGATGATGAGTATTAAAAAATACGTACTATTAACAATATTTTGGCTTATTGCAGCACAACCATTTTGCTTTGGGCAGCAGCAAACCTTGCAAAGCACCGAAAAAATATCACGGCAGCTTGAGGACCGTATCTTAAAGCAACTTACCTTACAAGAAAAAATAACCCTATGTTCAGGTGCATTTCCTGAGTTTGGGCTTAGCGGAATAAAAAGGCTCAATATCCCTACCGTTCACTGCACCGACGGGCCCCGCGGGCCAAACCAAAATGGCTTTTCTACTGCTTTTCCCTGCGGCCTGGCTTTTGGCGCATCATGGGACCCGGAACTTATTGAACAGGCAGGAAAGGTGATGGGCAACGAGACCCGCGCTAAAAAACTCAGCATTTTGTTTGGTCCGGCAGTTAACATTTTAAGAGATCCGCTCGATGGCCGTTTTTTTGAATATTATACCGAAGATCCTTTTTTGAACAGCGCATTAACTGTAGCCGTTATAAAAGGGATCCAAAGTGAAGGCGTTGCGGCTTGTCTTAAACATTATGCCTGCAATAACCGTGAGAATAACCGCAACTTTTATATGTCGATGGTTGATGACCGCACGCTAAATGAGATATACCTGCCTGCTTTCAAAGCCGGGGTACAAAAAGGTAAAGTTTGGACCATCATGACATCAGCAAATGGCGTTAACGGCGAATTTGTGAGCGACAGCAAAAAAATGCTGACCGACATTTTAAAAAATAGATGGGGATTTGACGGGTTAGTAATGACCGACTTTTTGCAAACCCGCTCCACCGAAAAGGCAGCTTTAGCCGGTTTAGATGTATCTATGCCCGGCGGCAGTTTTTGCGGCTTTGGCAGTGCCTTGCTTGAAGCGGTAAAAGCAGGCCGTGTTCCCGAAACTGTTATTGATGATAAAGTTCGTCGTATTTTAAGGATTTATGACAGGTTAGGTATCCTTGACGGTAAGGACATGAGTATTGGTGCTACAGAAAATACTGTCCAACATCAGGCGGTTGCTCAAAAAGTGGCCGAAGAAAGTATGGTATTACTAAAAAATGATCGTAAACTGTTACCACTAAATCCTGATCAGATCAATAACATTGTAGTGATTGGCCCCAACGCCGATAAAAAGTTTTGTTTACCTGGTATGGGCGGAGGAAGCTCTACCATTGTTCCTCCTTACGAAATAACACCCCTCCAGGGCCTGGAAAAGATGTTAGGTAACAATAAAATAACCTATATCCCTTCTGATGAATTGGGCGGCTTTCAATTAATTCCTCAATCTGCTATCGTTGCGCCGGATGGCACCACGGGCTTTAAAAGTTCTTATTTTGGCACCGACCAGGAACATCCGGCAGTTAACCGGAAAGATTCTGTTTTAAGTTTTATGTGGGAAATGAAATCACCCGATCCCCGGATTAAACCGCAGGATTTCACCCGCGCACATTTTGAAGGAAAACTTATTGCACCAATGGATGGCCGGTACACGCTACGGTTAACTGCAGATGGTGTAGCAAAAATGTATCATGGCATTTCCAACGGCACCCAAATTGCTTTTGCCGACAGGAGCCAGCTACTTTCACCGGCGTATGCTACTGTAGAGTTAAAAAAAGGAGAACCTTATGAGCTGGCGATAGATTACCTTAAACAACCGGGCGATGCAGGTATACGGCTGGAATGGGAGCTGCCTCAAATCTCTAATGATAAATGGTCAAAAATTGCAGAGGCTGTTAAAAAAGCTGATGCAGTAATATTTGTGGGCGGATTAGATTATAGTATGGATACCGAAGGCCGTGACCGGAATGATTTGGTTTTCCCTGGCGCCCAGGAAAACTTGCTTAATAAGTTATCAGCCATAAATAAAAACATTATAGCAGTGCTTATCAATGGTTCGCCTTTGGAAGTGGGTGGTTGGCTGAAAAACGTACCTGCCGTATTAGAGGCATGGTATCCGGGCATGAGCTGCGGAACCGCTATTTCAAATATTCTGTTCGGTAAAACGGTACCGTCGGGTAAATTACCGTTTTCATGGCCAAAAAAACTGGCCGATTGTCCTTCGCAAGTGCTGGGAACTGAGAATAATGATGTAGTAAATTATACAGACAGCTTATTGGTAGGTTACCGTTATTATGATAGCAAGCATGTGGAACCCCAATTTCCATTTGGTTATGGCTTGAGTTATACAACCTTTAAATATTATAACCTGCACATCAATTCTAACAGAAATACTGTTAGCGGATCTTTTTCAATAAAAAATACCGGAAATTATAATGGTGCCGAAGTTGCCGAGCTTTATGTTAAGCCGTTGCATCCAAGCGTATACCGGCCGGTACATGAGTTGAAATTTTTCAAGAAGATCACTGTCAATAAAAATGAATCGGGGAGGGTTGATTTTAAGTTAGATGCTGATGCATTTTCCTATTATAATGTAAAGAATGGCAATTGGCAATTAGATCCGGGTGAATATGAGATACAGATTGGTTCATCATCACGAGACATAAGACTGAAAGCTATAGTACAAGTTCGAAATTAAAAGTTGATATAACTTTACTAGTGGTCATGAAGAATTTACTCATTATCGTTTGCCTGATCAGCGCAATAAATGTATCAGCGCAGCCAAATAGTTTGGAAAGGAATTTTAAAAACCCTCCAATAATTTACCGGCCAATACCTTTCTGGCATTTAAATGGAAAACTTACAACTGAGGGCATCAATAAACAGATAGCAGATGCAGGCAAATATGGTTTTGGTGGTGTAGCTGTATTGCCGGTTACGCCCGGGCCGCAGTATCCTACAAATGCACCCGCACCAGGTATGTCGCCGGCTTATTTAAGCAGCGAATATTTCTCACGGTATGCTGATATTTTAAAAGCTGCGAAAAAGAATGGCTTACACGTTATTCTTTACGATGATATTGATTTTCCAAGTGGTACTGCAGGCGGTAAGCTTAAGCAGTTATATCCAGATGCAGTAAGAAAATATTAATTAGAACAGACACTATAGTTAGCGGGCCACGTGCCTTTAAAATGCTTTTGCCGAAAGGGCAAACAATGGCGGCGGTAGGATGGCAGGACAGTATAGCAAACAGTAAGGATTTGACCTCATTTGCCCAAAACGGCCAGTTTGAATGGCAGGTACCTGAAGGTAAGTGGCAAATAGAATTGTTTACCTGTGAAACCGACAATGACGATGTAGTAGATTATATGGATGAGACGGCGGTAAAAAAATTCGTTTCCCTTACATATGATGAATATTACCGGCATTTTCCTCAATTTTTTGGGAATATAATCAAGCAGACATTTTATGATGACGTAGGCTATGTAACTAAAGAACGGGGATGGACCGGGAAATTTAATGATAAATTCACTCAACTTTTTAAAAAAAATCCTGCTTTATACTATCCCGCTTTATGGGAAGATATCGGCCCTGAAACCGAGGCGGCCAGGGTTGCATTATATGATACCCGCGCTGAACTCCTGGCAGAAGGTTTTCCTAAAGTGATCGCAGCATGGGATAACCGGCATGGAATAAAAAGTTCTGGTCATCCGCCCGGGAACTATGAAATCCAACCAGTGGATATGAATTTTGATATCTTCAAGTTTTACAGGCATGAAGATATACCAACTATGGATGCTATTTTTTATCATGGCCATGGGCGGGAGGGATTTAAATTAGTGAGTTCTGCGGCAGCTGTCTATGACCGCCCTATAATTGCATCCGAAACGTTTGGCGCCTTTTTAGAAAGCCAGTTTGATGTTAATACGTTATATCGCACATCCATGGAAATATTTGTGCGCGGTATTAACAAATTGATACCGCATGGTATGTGGTATGATCCGGATCCGAAGTCTGTAAGAATTCCTCCCCTGGTGTCTCCATATAGTACAAAGATTGGCCCGGCACTCAAGCGCTTTAACGACTATGCCGCACGGACCTCCATGATGCTGCAGGGCGGAAGAACAGTAGCGGAGATAGGTATAATTTATCCTATAGCATCGCTTGAAGGTTTTTATCACTTCCAGTCAAAGGATAATCCTGGTTTCGGAAAATATGCGTCGCCAGGAACGGACTACCTGAAGATAAGCGACATGCTAACCAACCAAATACACCGCGATTTTACATTTATCCACCCTGAATTATTTACCGGCGAAAAGTATTTGTTGAAAGCGAATGAGATTGTATTGAATAATAAGATAAACACGCAAAACTATAAGCTCATTATTCTCCCCGCAGGTAAGGTCATTTCCTATAAAACACTTCAAAAACTCAAACTATACTACGATAACGGCGGCAGAATCATAGCAACAGGTATCCTGCCAACAAAATCTGCCGAGTTTGACCATGACGATGATGTGAAACACCTGGTTGGCGAAATTTTCGGTAATGGTGCGAACGATAATCATAATGCCAAAGGCGGTATCGCTTCATTTATTCCGGATCTGACCCAGAACAACCTGCAGCAAACAATCAATAAGTTATCGCCTACGCCCGATGTAATCATGGAAAACAATCCACAGCCTACAAGCGGCAATGGCATGTTCTCCTACCTTCATAAAATTAGGGACAACCGGAGCATTTATTATTTCGCCAATTCAAGCGACGACCAGATTGACACCTATCTTGATCTAAGAGGCAAACTGCATCCGCAGCTTTGGAACGTTACAGATGGCAATATTGCCAATATTACTGATGTGCGATTAATAAAGATCAAAGGACAGATTTACACACGGTTTAAACTTTCACTGCCGGCGGTTGAG
>Ga0302312_10002368_pt1 | contig 11012 bp, 7 predicted proteins | sample III_Palsa_N2_1_FD_200529 | JGI IMG/M metagenome (GOLD analysis project Ga0302312, IMG submission 200529) | Peat permafrost microbial communities from Stordalen Mire near Abisko, Sweden - III_Palsa_N2_1 | ecosystem: Environmental > Terrestrial > Soil > Palsa > Peat permafrost | place: Sweden...
CTTCATCATCCGCCAAATACCTGGCACAATGCCTCGCTCCCACCCCGACGACGGCGTCGCCGAATCCCTCATAAAGAGCAAGAAATACGTCCTTCCCCTCACCATCCTCGCCCCCGAAGTCACCGGCGGCGTAGTAGTCGCTTACCTCGTCGACGGCCGCATGAAGCTCCCTAAAGGCACCCCTGTCTTCAACATAGGCGACGAAGAAACAACCGACACCCCAGCACCCTCCCCCACACCAGACCGTCAGCCACTTACTCCCACCCCTCCAGCCACAACGCCTGAATCCCCTGCACCTGTCTCCCCGTCAGAATAGGCAGAATCAGCCGCACTTGGCCGGCGCAACCGCCGGCCAAGTCGTATCCAACATAACCGCAACAAAACCCCCACAATGTGTGTCTAATTGATCAAACCTGGGGACAAGGCAACAGCCAAATCACCAGGATTTCTCTCCTGGAAGCCTCGCAACCTGTTCATTCGACAGGCAATCGAAGGTTTCCTGGAAGGGGCAGGCATGAAACTCGCTTCTACATTTCGCAACCTCTTCGCAGGCGCCGCGCTAGTGGCCGGAGTCCTGCTCGCCATGCCAGCTGATTCCGCGTACGCCCAAGTAGCTGTGCAGGTAGGCATCGCTCCTCCACCCATCCCGGTCTACGATCAGCCCGAAATCCCTGGAGATGGCTACATCTGGACCCCCGGCTACTGGGCCTGGGACGGCGGAGCCTACGTTTGGGTCGACGGCGCCTGGGTCTATCCGCCCTACGTCGGCGCCCTCTGGACCCCCGGTTGGTGGGGATGGGGCGGCGGCGGTTACTTCTGGCACGCTGGCTGCTGGGGTCGCACCATCGGCTACTATGGCGGCATCAACTACGGTTTCGGCTACTTCGGCGTAGGTTTCTACGGCGGATACTGGAACGGCGGCCGGTTTTACTACAACCACGCTTACGGTCACTTCGGCCCCGGATTCCACGGCGCGGTCTATAACCACCCCTACTCCGGCTTCAGCGGACGCCCCGGCGGTGCAAGCTTCAACAGCCATCCTCCGGCCCAATATGCCAGCAATCACGGCGGTGCGAGCTTCAACCACGGCTCTACCGTCAACGGTGCCTATCATGGCTCGAGCAACAGCATCTCCGCTCGCGGCGGCGGCGCTTACAACGTCGGAGCGGCAAGCTCTCACGCTGAAAACCATGCCCCATCAAGCTATAGCGGCGGCAGCCACGGCGGATACAGCGCCCCAGCCGGCCATCCAAGCGGTGGTGGCGGAGGTTACCACGGCGGCGGTGGTGGCGGAAGCCACGGAGGCGGCGGAGGACATCGCTAACCAAACGTCTCTCGCCAAATGAGACTCAAAAGGCTGAGGATTCTTCCTCAGCCCTTTCTCTTTCAGCTCTTCGCCACTCGCAGTACCATCGCCGCGATCTTCTCCAGTGCTCCGGGCTTCGCTAAGGACCGCGCCTTTGCTGCCATCGCTGCCCGCAGATCTGAATCTAGCAGCAACCTGCGCAGCGCCTCCAGTAGCGTCTCAGGCGTGACATCCTTCTGCAACAGCATCACCGCTGCTCCAGCATCTGCCAGCACCTCGGCATTTTTCCGCTGATGGTCATCAGCCGCCGCTGCAAATGGCACCAGTACCGCTGGCTTCCCCGCCGCACATAACTCGGCGACCGTGCTCCCCGACCGAGCCAACACTAAGTCTGCCGCTGCATATTGTGCTGGCATATCGGTCAAAAACGCCTCCACCGACCATCGCGCCGGATCTGCTCCACTAGCTATAAACTCGGCGCGAGTCTGTTCCAGCCGCCGTACACCAGCCTGATGCACAATGGTCAACCCCGGCACTTCCTCCAATAACTGCCGCACGATCTTAGGCATAGTTTCGTTGAATACCAGCGCGCCATTGCTCCCCGCCGTAACCAGCAATCGCGGCAGCAACCCGGCTGGTCTCGCGGGCAAATCAAAGATTTCAGCACGCACTGGAACACCTGTAACCTCAGCACCTCGAAAATAAGAGACTGTCTGCGCGAAGTTCACTGCCGCCGCACTCACCCATTTTCCCAGCCAGCGATTAGTCATCCCCGGCACAGCATTGGGCTCATAGACGACGGTCGGCACACGCAGCATCACGGCAGCCAGCATCGCCGGTCCGCTCGCATACCCGCCCACGCCCACCATAACCTGCGGCTTGAACTCCTGTATCAACTGCACGCAATGCATTACGCCAAGCGGCACATCGAGCATCGTGCGCAGCCGCGTCATCAGCGACACATTCTTCAACTGACCCGAGCGCACAAGCTCGAGCCGAAATCCAGCCTCCGGAATCAGTTTGCTTTCTATGCCACGCGCCGTCCCCACATACCGCACCTCTGCGCCATAGTGATCGCGTAACTCACGCCCAATCGCCAACGCCGGCACCACATGCCCACCGGTGCCACCCCCTGCAATCATTACCCGCAATCCCATCAGTCAATCTCTCTCGTGATGTTCAACAACACGCCCATACTGGCCAGCGTCACAAATACGCTCGTCCCGCCTGACGAGATAAACGGCAGTGGAATTCCTTTGGTCGGCACCAACGCCAACACTACGCTGATATTGAAGAACGCCTGCACCAGGATGGCACTCGTCAATCCAAATGCCAGGAACCGCGCGAACGGATCGGTCGAAAGAAACGCGGCCCTCAGCCCGCGATAGCCTAGGATACAAAATGCAGCCACTACACAGATCGCGCCAATCATCCCAAGCTCTTCGCAGATATTCGCAAAGATAAAGTCTGTATGCGGTTCTGGCAGGTAGAACAGCTTCTGCACGCCCTCCATCAATCCGCGTCCGCGAATGCCGCCGCTTCCCACCGCAATCAACGACTGAAGAATGTGAAAGCCCGCACCCTTCGGATCGGCCTCAGGATTCATGAACACGATCATGCGGGCCCGCCGCCACGGCACACGAAACAGCATGTAATACATCACCGGAGCCGCTGCCAACAAAGCCACGCCGATCCACTTCATCTGCATCCCGGCCAGGTACAGCATCATCATCAGTACAGCAGCGCAGACCATCGCTGTGCCTAGATCAGGCTCCTTAAGGATCAGCAGAATGAATACCAGCGGCGGCAGCACCGCCGGCAGAATTGTCTCCTTCAAATCGTCGATCGCATGAATCCGCGTCTGTAGAAACCACGCCAGGAAAAGCACAATCGCCGGCTTGGCCAGCTCAGAAGGTTGCAACGTTATCCCGACAAACCGTATCCATCGGTGCGCGCCGTTCATGCCGGGCATTACAAATACCCCAAGCAACAGCAGGCCGGTAATACCCATCGCCGGAAAGATCAGCTTTGGATTGTTGTACTTGCGATAGTCCACCCGCATCAATACAAACAGAGCCACCAACCCCAACACCACATACTCAGCCTGCTTAGTCGTATACGCATACGGAGACCCCAGCGTCGCCTTCGCCAGCACCGCCGACGCGGAAAATACCGACACCACCCCAAACAGCACCAGCAACAGCACCGTTCCAAACAACCACTTATCGACGCCAACCCGTTTCGCCATCCGCGAGCACCCAATCCCTAATCCGTGTGCCCTAAACCCTGCACCAGCCCCTTGAACACTCGTCCACGATGCTCATAGTTCTCAAACTGGTCGAAGCTCGCACACGCCGGAGCCAGCAACACCACATCGCCCGCGCTGGCTTTTTCATGCGCCAGTGCAACGGCCTGCTCGATTGTCTCCGCTCTCTCTATCATTACGACGCCGGCCAGTTGGCGCTCAATTTTTTCTGCGGCGGAACCAATCGTGAGTACCGCCTTCACTCTTTCCCGCAGCAGCGTCGACATCGTGGCATAATCTGAATCCTTGTCCTTACCACCCAGGATCAGCCACACCCCACCTTCAAACGCTTCGACCGCCTTCACAGTCGCATCTACGTTGGTCGCCTTCGAGTCGTTGAAGTACCGAACGCCCTCAACCTCCCGCACAAACTCAAGCCGATGCTCCACCGCTTTGAACGCCGCCACCGCCGTGCGAATCACTGCGCTCTCAACGCCAGCCAATCGCGCCGCGCAAACCGCCGCCAGCACATTCTCTACATTGTGCGCACCGGCCAACGGGATCTCCGCCACCGGCATCACCGGCTCCGGCTTCGCGCCTTCCTTCGCAATAAAAAAGATCGACTCCCCATGCACAAACGCACCCTGCTTGATCTGCCGCTTCGAGCTGAACCAATAGATCTGCGCCTTCGTCTTCGCGGCCACCATCTGCGTTTTCACATCTTCGGCGTTCAGCACCAAGAAATCATCCGGCGCCTGAAACTCCGTAATCCGCGCTTTCGCCGCTGCATAGTTTTCAAAGCTCCCGTGGCGATCCAGATGGTCGGGAGTGATGTTCAAAACCAAGGCAATCCGCGGCTTGAAGGTCTCCACCGTCTCCAACTGAAAGCTCGAAACCTCCAGTACACTCCACGACTCGGGCGTACTTTTCTCGGCCAACTCCACCACCGGCGTCCCGATATTCCCACCCACAAGCGTCGTCCGCCCCGCCGCTTTTAAAACCTCACCTACTAACGTCGTCGTAGTCGTCTTCCCATTCGACCCGGTAATCGCAATCACTTCGCCCTTCAAAAACTCTGTCCCCAACTCCAACTCGCCGATCACATGCATCCCTATCGCGCGAACCTGCACCAACTCCGGAACCGTTGCGGGTACACCCGGGCTCACCACAATCAAATCCTGCCGCCGAAACGTCAACAACCCATGGCTTCCTGCCTCCACCATGAACCCTTCGTCCAGTAACATCGGCAGCTCCGCGATCAACAGCGCCGGCCGTGCATCGCTAACCGTAACCCGTGCCCCGCGCTTCTTCAAAAAGCGCGCGGCCGCTAGCCCGCTCTTTCCTAACCCCACCACGAGCACTCGTTTATTTTTCAGCTCAACCATCGCCATTTCGCTTTCTGCTGTTTCCTGTCTGCCATCTGCTGTCAGTTCTACCGCAGCTTCAACGTCGTCAACGCAAACAGCGCAAATATGAGCGCCATTATCCAAAATCTCGCAATCACCTTCGACTCCGACCACCCCATTAACTCAAAGTGATGATGCAGCGGCGCCATCTTAAATATCCTCTTCCCATTCCGCAGCTTATAACTCCCAACCTGCAAAATTACGCTGAAGAGCTCCATGATAAAAACTCCGCCAATCAGCGGCAGCAAAAGTTCCTGCTTGATAATCACGGCAACCGTTGCAATCGCTCCGCCCAGCATCAGCGATCCAACATCACCCATAAAGATCTCCGCCGGGTGCGCGTTATACCAAAGGAACCCGATCGACGATCCCACCATCGCCCCGCAGAAGATCACCAACTCGCTCACCATCGGCATCCGCTGCAGCTCTAAATAGTCACTAAACACTGCATGTCCACTGACGTATGTAAGCACCGTGAGCGCACCGGCAGCGATGATCGTGCACCCAATCGCCAGTCCATCCAGCCCATCGGTGAGATTCACCGCATTGCTGGAACCTGAGATCACGATCATCACAAACAGGATGAACGGCAAAAAGGCCAGCGGCCAGAAATGCGTCCCGATGAGCGAATCGATAATCAGGTTCGGCCGAAACCCTTTCGAGAATGGCACCATCAGACGCGTCGAGTAAGCACCCTGTCCCCGCAACACCACCAACGCCACCGCAACCGCCCCGCTCGCGACAAACTGTGCGAACAATTTCTGCCGCGACGTCAGTCCGAGGTTCCGCTTCTTCACCACCTTCGTATAGTCGTCCGCAAATCCGATCGCCGCAAACGCCAGCGTAGAGAACATAACTAGCCAAACGAATGGGTTCGAGAGATCACTCCACAGTAGCGTCGGAACCAGGATCGAAATGCAGATTAGAACGCCGCCCATCGTCGGCGTGCCACCCTTCTTCTGGTGGCTCTCCGGCCCTTCCTCGCGAATGTACTGGCCAATCTGAAACCGCCGCAGCCGATCAATTACAAACGGCCCAATCAGCATCCCGATCAACAGCGCCGTCAAGCTCGCAAACGCGCAGCGAAACGTCACATACCGGAAGATGCGAAAGAACCGGAAGTACGGAAAAAGTTTTTGATAAAGCAGCCAATAGAGCAAAGCACACGCCTCACGAGATTTTTCGAACCATCACAATGCCGCGGTTCACGGCTAATCTTACCCCTGCGCGGTTGCATTTCCTTCTGTCATTCCCGCAAGGAACCTGCCGATGCACTTACTTCGCTTCAAGTTCCTTCAAAGCACCCTCCAGCCGCACGCCGCGAGAGGCCTTCAACAACACCACATCGCCCTCGCGCACGTTCTTCTTCAACCACTCGCCAGCCGCCTCCGGGGTCTCCACAAACTCGGACTCAATGCCCTTTGACTTCGCACCCTCAACCAAATCCTTCGCCAATCCCCGAACTCCCAACACCAAATCCACTCCCACCATCGCTTCACCACAAGTCCGATGCAGTGCCGTTCCCTCCGGTCCAAGCTCCAACATCTCGCCCGCAATCACAACCCGCCGCTTCGCCTTCGTCTTCCGCAGCGCCTCCACCATCGACTCCAGCGCCCGCGGATTCGAGTTGTAACAATCATTGATCAGGGTCGCCCCACGAAACTCGATCACATCCCCACGCTTCTCCGTCGGCCGCATCTCCTCCAGCGCCGCGCAGCAATCCTTCAGCGCAATCCCGCTCTTTCGCCCCACCGCGATCGCCGCCAGCGCATTCAGCACATTGTGCCGCCCCATCAGCCGCAGATGGATCGCGCATCGCTCCCCATAAGCCTCCACCACAAACCGCACACCATCCAGTCCTGCTTCTTCAATATCAATCGCCCGCACATCGGTTCGACCTACCGTGCCATACAGCACAACGCGGCCTTCCATTCCACGTCCAAACTTCGACACACGCTCATCATCGCCATTCAGAATGGCAATGCCGTCTGACGGCAGCGACTCAATCAACTCATACTTCGCGCGCGCAATCCCTTCGATGCCATCTGCAAAGTGTTCCAAATGTACCGGCGCCACATTCGAAACCACACCCCAATCCGGCTCGGCGATTTTCGCTAGTGCGCGCAACTCGCCGGCATGGTTCATCCCCATCTCGAGTACCGCAAACTCATACTCCGGCTCCAGCTTCAGCAACTGCAACGGCATTCCAAACTGGTTGTTCAGATTACCTTCACTCTTCAGCACATTGAACTTCGCGCCCAGCACCTGCGCAATGCACTCCTTGGTGGTCGTCTTCCCCGCCGACCCCGTAACCCCAATCACACGTACTAACCACACCTTACGTACATGGTTGGCCAGCTTCTGCATTGCATGGAGCACGCAATCTTCATCCTCGTCCGGCACCCTCAGCAACTTCGAGCTATCGAAGTTAGCAGGCGTCAACCATCGTTGACTCACCACCGCAGCAATGGCGCCATTCGCAATCGCGGCTTCGACATAGTCATGCCCATCCACGCGCTCACCTTTCACTGCAAAGAACAACTCACCCGCGCTAATCGTCCGCGAGTCGATCGAATACCCCAGCGCCCGTGCGCTCGAATCGAAAACTCCCTCGGCATGAATCCAGTCCGCAATATGGCCCAACGTCAGCTTCATTCTCCTACCCCACTTCTTAAGTCTCGCAGCACACGCGCCGCTTCTTCCACGTCATCGAACGGCACGGCGCCGTCCGCAAAGATCTGCACCTTCTCATGTCCCTTGCCTGCAAGCAGCACGATATCTCCCGGCTTTGCCGCTCGAATCGCAACCTCAATCGCCGCGCGCCGGTCCTCTTCCACGATGAACGTCACATCCGTCTCTCGAACGCCCAGCATCACTTCATCAATGATCTGCATCGGCTCTTCACTGCGAGGATTATCGCTGGTCACAACAACAAGATCACTCCCCGCGCCAGCGAGCCGCCCCATCTTCGGCCGCTTCGTCTTATCGCGATCTCCACCACAACCAAACAGCGTAATCACGTGCCCTGTACCCACCAAATCTCTCGCAATCCCAATCAGGTTCTGCAACGCATCATCCGTATGTGCGTAGTCGACAACAACCGTAAATCCCAACCCATTCGAGACCGCCTCAAACCGTCCCGGTACCGGCTTTACCGTACTTGCGCTCTCAACCGCCTCTTCCAGCGTCAATCCACGCGCAACAGCGGCCGCCATCGCCGCCAGCAGGTTGTAAACATTCACTCGCCCCGTCAGATGCGATCGAACCTCCACTTCCCCAGCCGGGCACTTCAGCACAAACTCTGTATCACCAGCCTTCAATGCAACATCAACCGCCCGCCAATCTCCCGCATCGATGCCATACGTTACAACCTCACATCCACCCGCCGCCGCAATCATCTGCGCGCTCAACGCATCGTCCGCGTTGATCACCGCAACCCGCGGTGCCTCCGCGCCAACTCCCGCAAACAACCGTGCCTTTGCCGCCGCATACCGTTCCATCGTCCCGTGATAATCCAGATGGTCCTGCGTCAGGTTCGTAAAGATCGCTACATCCACCGGCATGCCCCACACGCGCTCCTGGTCCAGCGCATGGCTGCTCATCTCCATCACAGCTTCCGTGCATCCCACGCGTACCCCATCGGCAAACACCGCCAGGACATCGCGGCTCTCAGGCGTCGTATGCGCGCTCTCACGAACTTCATCGCCAATATGGGTCTCAATCGTCCCCAGCAGCACGCACTTCCGCCCGACACTCCTCAGCATCTGCTCCAGCAGAAACGCCGTAGTAGTCTTCCCATTCGTGCCCGTCACCGCACTGATCTTCAAAACTTTTTCCGGCGCCCCAAACACCGCCGAGCTAACCTCACTCAGCCCACGCCTGCCACTCTCCACCAACGCAATCGCAAGCTCCGGCTGCTTCCGTTTCAACTGATCGAATGTCTCCGGAGAATCCGTAACCACCGCCGCGGCGCCCTTGCGAATCGCCGTGTTGATGAAAGCATTCCCGTCGCTCGTCCCACCGTGCATCGCGACAAACACATCCCCCAAACTCACTCGTCGCGAGTCATACTGCACCCCGCGCACAGCGATGTCCTGCCGCCCTGCGGCGTCCACGACCCGCATTCCAGAGATGGCTTCGCCCCATTCCATAGCTTCGATTCTAGGCTCCATCTCACAGTAAATTTTTCTTGAAAAATGCCGTAGTCAGCGCGTAAAGCGCACAACAATCTCTGTCCCAACTGGAACCATCGTCCCCGCCGCCGGGACCTGTTCCCGCGCCAGCCCGCTTCCCAGCGGCTCCAGGCGCAATCCGGCATGCCCTGCGCTCTCTACCGCCTCGCGCAATCCGCTTCCCAGCATCGACGGCACTGCAACCCGCTTACCCGGATCAACCACTACCGCCCCATTCCCTCGCGCCTGCACCTGCGGCTGAATCTTCGGAGCCTCCAGAGGCTTACTAGCATCCGCGTCAGCCACCGAGATTACCGACGTCGTCCCTCCATTCGCATGGAACGCCGCCAGCACCTTCTCCGGCAGCGACGCCTTCGCCGACGCCTGCCTCTGTGCCGCCGCGCGCTGCTCCGCCGCAGCATCCGCTGCTGCATCAGCCACCTCATTCTGCTTCATCGCCGCCGCATTCGCTGGCTGCCTCAAAGGGTCGTCTGCCGGCAAGCTGTTCACTGCCTCGAACATCGCATTCAAATCTTCCGGTGCTTCATCTTGCGTATCGTCCTTTGCAGCCTCCAACTTTGCTACCTGCATCTGCTTCTCAGTCTTCAACGGCTGATCATGCGGCACCCCCAGATACTCCAGCACCTGCTGCGCAACTTCCGCGAACACCGGGGCACTCGCCGCTCCGCCATAGTGAGCTGCTTCGCCTCCTGCTGTGGGTGTATCGATCACCACGGCAATCGCGATCGCCGGCGCGCTCACCGGCGCAAACCCGGCAAAACTCGCCACCAGCTTCGTATGCGAATACGTCCTCGTCGCGGGATCGATTTTCTCCGCCGTTCCGGTCTTGCCCGCCGAGCTGTATCCGTTCAGCGCCGCCAGCTTGCCCGTGCCTTCCACCACAATCCCCTGCATCATCGCCCGCATCTTAGCCGCAGTCAGTTCCTTGATGACGCGACGCGACCCATCCGGCAGCGTCGCCGGCAACTGAAAGCTCGGATGAAAACTAGCCGGCTTTAACCGCGGATCGCCCTTCATCTCATCGGTCGACTGTAGCAGCACATGCGGAGCCATGTATTCACCACCATTCGCAATCGTCGACACCATGCTTACGAGCTGAACCGGCGTCACGCCGATCTCCTGTCCGATCGCCATCGACAAGATGCTCGTCGATCCCCACTTCTTCGGCGGCTGTAGCAGCCCGCGCGTCTCGCTCGGCAGTTCGATATGTGTGCGATCGCCGAACCCGAAGCCTTTGATGTATGAGTAGAACTTGTCCGGCCCAAGCTTCAGCGCCATCTTCGCCGCGCCCACATCACTGGAATGCTCTAGCGCCTGCTTCACAGTGATCACGCCATAATGGTCCGACTTGTCGTCATGCAGCGTCCGCCCATACATCGTCATCGACCCGCCCTGGCAATCCACCATATCCGTCGGCTCGACGCCCGCTCCATCCAGCGCCGCCGAATAAGTCACTAGCTTGAACGTCGATCCCGGCTCATACACATCGCTCACCGCCAGGTCCGTCAATGAATCCGCATCGAGATGCCGCGAGTCGTTCGGATTGAACCGCGGACTCACCGCCAGCGCCAGAATTTGCCCCGTATGCGGGTCCTGCACCACCACCGTCCCATGCAACGCCTTGGTCTTCGCCACCTGCGCATCCAGCGCCCGCTCCGCCATGTATTGAATGTTCGCGTCGATCGAAAGCACCAGGTTCTCGCCCGGCATCGGGTCGCTCTCCTCCGATCCCCGCACATGCCGCTTCGCATCGAGCGCTGTCAGCATATGACCAGACGTCCCATGCAGCTCATCATCAAACTCCTGCTCCAGGCCGCCAAGCCCATCATCATCCGTGCCCACATACCCCAGCACATGCGCCG
>Ga0302312_10002374_pt1 | contig 10991 bp, 7 predicted proteins | sample III_Palsa_N2_1_FD_200529 | JGI IMG/M metagenome (GOLD analysis project Ga0302312, IMG submission 200529) | Peat permafrost microbial communities from Stordalen Mire near Abisko, Sweden - III_Palsa_N2_1 | ecosystem: Environmental > Terrestrial > Soil > Palsa > Peat permafrost | place: Sweden...
CGATGAGGACGAACGTGCCGGCACGCTAAAAAACCTGCAATTATACAACCTGCCCAATGCCGACGATATGCATTTGATAGTAAGGCACGGTGCATCGAGCAAGGAAAGCCGCAGGCAGGCGGTAATGCAAACCCATACCGTTATTTTGCTTTGCGGCGATAACCTGGCCGATTTTGATGCCCTGTACGATAATAAACCATCGGAACCCAGCCGCGCGGCATCAACCCAACAACTGATGCAGGCCTTTGGCAGCAGGTATATCGTATTGCCCAACCCATCCTACGGCGATTGGGAAAGCTCGCTGTTCAATTTTAATTATAAGCTGAGCAACGCGCAAAAAGATTCTGTCATCAGGTCGCAAATTAAGCTGGATAAGTAAAAGCATGTCAGAAATATACCGGCATAAGGATCAGCCTGTATTAAGTTTTTGTTAACACCAGTTATTGCTGAAAGGCAATGCCTATTTTTGATCGTTTTAATTTGATCTCTGCCATGAAAAAGATCCTTTTTCTCCAATTGTTATTGTTCGCAGCTATAATACAGGCTTATGCACAGTTACCAGGAAAAATAGCCCAAACACAACAGGTTTTATTACCTAACGGCTGGAAACTGAGTCCCGCCGGCAGCTACCTGCAATTAGGTGATCTGCCCCTGAACATACAACTTTCCTCATCGGGTAAATTATTGGCGGTTACTAACAACGGCCAAAGCACACAATCCATTCAGTTGATAGATCCTGTTAACCAAAAGCTGCTGGATGAAAAAATTGTAGGCAAATCATGGTATGGGCTGGCCTTTAGCCACGATGAAAAAACTTTATACGCCTCGGGAGGTAATGATAATTTCATACTGGCCTTCAGCATTAAAAATGATAAGATCGGCACCGCCGATACCATTGTTTTAGGCAAACCCTGGCCAAACCCAATATGCCCAACCGGCATAGCGGTTAACAAAAGCAATACTATTTTATATACCGTTACCAAAGAAGACAGCGCCCTTTATATTATTGATGTAAATACGCGCCAAATAAAATCAAAAGTAAAGCTGGCAGCCGAGGCTTACAGTTGTATGCTATCCCCCGATGAAAAACAACTCTATATTTCTATATGGGGTGGTTCGGCGGTACAGGTTTATAATACCGTATCGCGTAATATGGCCACCATCAATTGTGGCAGCCACCCCAACGAAATGCTGCTGAATAAAAAAGGCACCCGTTTGTTTGTTGCCAACGCTAATGATAATTCAGTTTCCATTATCAACACCGGCACTCAAAAAATAATGGAAACCATATCCACTTCGCTCTATCCAACACAGTTAACAGGCTCAACCACCAATGGGCTGGCACTATCGGCCGATGAAAAAACCTTGTACATAGCTAATGCCGATAACAATTGCCTTGCGGTATTTGATGTAAGCGATGCCGGTAACAGTAAAAGCCTTGGCTTTATCCCGGTAGGCTGGTACCCAACCAATGTAAAGGTTTTGGGCAATAAAATACTGGTAGCCAATGGCAAGGGTTTTACCTCTATGGCTAATCCGCGCGGGCCGCAGCCGGTACGCAAAGCAGATAACAGTGGCTATCAAAAAGGAGCGGTAAATTCAAAGGAGCAATATATAGGTGGCTTGTTTAAAGGCACACTCTCGTTTATTGACGCTCCCGATGCCGCCAAGCTTAAAGTTTATACCGGGCAGGTTTATGCCAATACGCCCTTCAATATTGAGCGGGAAAAATTAGCGCCTGGCGAAGCAGGAAATCCTATACCACGCACACGCACGGAAAAATCGCCTATTAAGTACGTGTTTTATATTATTAAGGAAAATCGGACCTACGACCAGGTTTTGGGTGATATGACTAAGGGCAATGGCGATACTTCGCTTTGTATCTTCGGGCAAAATGTTACGCCGAACCACCATGCCATAGCCGATGAATTTGTTTTGCTCGACAATTTTTATGTGGATGCCGAAGTGAGCGCCGACGGCCATAACTGGAGCACCGCCGCTTATGCTACCGATTTTATTGAGAAAACGTGGCCCACCAGCTATGGCGGCCGTGGTGGTAATTACGATTCGGAAGGTACCCGCAAGGCCGGCGACCCGCGCGATGGTTATATATGGGATTACTGTAAAAGGGCCGGTGTAAGCTACCGCACTTATGGCGAGTTTGCGCAGGATGGGGTGGCTAATATTAAATCCTTACAGGGCCATCTCTGCCCAAGATCGCCAGGTTTTGATCTGAGTATTAAGGATATTACACGCGAGCAGATATGGGCAGACGATTTCGACTCATTGGTAAAAATAAACGCGGTACCACAATTTAACTCCATCCGTATCTGTAACGACCATACCAGCGGGCAAAGGCACGGTGCCATATCGCCTATTGCCGCTGTTGCTGATAACGACCAGGCTATAGGCTTGTTGATAGATCACCTGTCGAAAAGCCCTATATGGAAACAATCGGTAGTATTTATCCTGGAGGATGATGCCCAAAATGGCCCTGATCACGTGGACGCGCACCGTTCGCCGGTATTGGTTGCCGGGCCGTATGTAAAACGGAACACCGCCATACACGATATGTACTCCACATCGGGTGTGTTACGCACCATTGAACTGATACTCGGCCTGCCACCGATGAGCCAATACGATGCTGCGGCTTTACCCCTGTATAATTGCTTTACCAGTACACCAGATACCACGCCATACCGTGTTAAACCCCCACAGGTTGACCTGGAGCAACGCAACGTAGCCATAAACCAGAGCAGCAAACGCTCGGCCTTATTCAATTTGGCCAAAGAGGATAAAGTACCCGACCTGGAACTGAACGATGTGATATGGAAATCGGTAAAAGGGGAAAATTCCGTAATGCCCGCGCCTAAGCGAAGCGCGTTTGTAATACTGGAACAAAAAAAGAAGGACGATGACGATTGAAAAGGCGGCATTTTACCAAACTGATCTTTCGCACAAGCATTACTATCGCACCAATTAAAACCACTCCGTGCCTGGTTTGTTGTAATTCGTATCATTCGGAAAATTTTGTGATTAGTACGATCATTATCATAAAAATTGGTGTAATTAGTACTTGCTTTAATTAGTGTATTATGACTATCCTCGAAAACGACCTTTTAAAAGTATCCATCAGCAGCCAGGGCGCACAGCTTAGCTCTATTTACAACAAAACAACCGGTGTTGAACAGCTATGGCAGGCCGATGCAGCCTTCTGGCCCTGGCACGCGCCCAACCTGTTCCCTATTGTTGGCGGGTTGATTAATGATGAATTGCTGATAGCCGGTAAAGCCTACCCCATGAAAAGGCATGGCTTCGCGCGCCTTTCGGAATTTGTATTGTTAAAGAGCGATGATGAGCAGGCGGTTTTTTCGCTGCCCGGATCGGAAAAAGTACACAAGATATATCCCTACAATTTTGATTTTGAGGTGATGTATATGCTGATTGATAACGCCCTGCGTATAACCTACAAGGTCATCAACCTGGATAAAAAGACCATTTATTTTTCGGTCGGCGGGCATCCGGCGTTCAATGTACCTTTTCATAAGGGCGAAAATTACGAGGATTACTATCTTGAATTTGAAACCGGTGAAAAATTGACCACCCACCTGCTATCAGCCGAAGGATTTTTTTCGGGCGAAGTAAGGCCGGTTCCTTTGGATGGTACCAAACTGTGGTTAACCAGGGATATGTTTGATAAGGATGCCCTGGTATTTAAAAATATAGGTACACGGCTGGTAACCATCAAAAGCAAAAATCACGACGAATCGCTTTCGGTTGAATACCCGCATTTTAATTACCTCGGGCTGTGGGCCAAACCCGGTGCCGATTTTGTTTGCATTGAACCCTGGCTGGGTTGTGCCGATACGCAGGGTGAGCCAAAAGATATCAGCAAAAAGGAAGATATACAAAAACTGCATGCGGGCCATGTTTTCGAAGCGGCGTTTTTTATAAGTATATAGGCACGAATTTATATAGACACGAATTTCACGAATTAAAGTATCACCAATAAAAAACGAATTAATCGAATTACACGAATTGTGAAGGTTGGTTTATTGCATTAGCCTGCATGGTAAAATTAGTGTTACTTACCAAAGATTGATTTGTGCGGATGCGTTCAAATTGGTGAAATTAGCACCTGCTCATTAATCAGTATAAATATTATTTATGTCGTCAGATTCTACCGTAAGATTTTCAAACCGCGTTGATAACTATGTTAAGTTCCGCCCCGGTTACCCGCCGGAAGTACTGACTTTTTTAAAAGAGGAATGTGAGCTCTCGCCCAAATCTGTTATCGCGGATGTAGGTGCCGGAACCGGTATTTTTACCAAACTATTGCTTGATGAGGATTACCACGTGTACGCGGTTGAACCAAATAAACCCATGCGCGATGCCGCTATCGACCTGTTGTTTCCCTATGAAAAATTTACACCCATAGGCGGTACTGCCGAAGCCACAACTCTGCCCGGCGAAAGCATCGACCTGGTGGTTTGCGCCCAGGCTTTTCATTGGTTTAACGATGCTAAAACAAAGGTGGAGTTCAGCCGGATATTAAAACCGGGTGGCAAAGCCGCGCTGATATGGAATAACCGGCTTGCCGATGTTGATGAATTTTCTGTAGCTTATGAAAACCTGTTAAAGCAGGATGGTATTGACTATAATAAAGTGAACCACCGCAATATACGCGAAATTGATTTTAAGGCTTTTTTTAAAGATGGCGTATACACCCTAACCAAATACACCAATGTGCAGGTATTTGACGAAGCGGGGCTGATCGGCAGGGCTTATTCCTCATCATACGTGCCGGCAGAAGGAACAGAGGCCGGTAAAAAATTCCTGCCTTTGTTAAAAGCGATATTTAAAAAATATAATGTGGAGGGCACGGTGAACTTCCAATACCAAACCGAAATTTACCTGGGCGAAGTTTAAGCAGCCGGTATCTTCCTTAGTTCATCTTTTGCTTTAGCAAGCCATACCCGGTTGGTCTTTTTTTCAACCGGGCCAAGGTGGGGTTCCTCGTTAAGCATGTCGCTAAAAACGGTATGTGCCTCATTATCGCGGCCGGCGCGCATTAAAAACAAGCCATATTGGTAGCGCTGCTCAAAATAGGCATAACGCCCTTTCATCGCTTTAAATTCGGCCTCGGCCAGTTCGGTTTGCCCAATATTCTCCAGCGCCATGGCATACAGCAAATGCGCTTTTGAACGGATAAATTGTGGCTGTTTGTATAATTTTTTTGCCAGCGGTATCACCTCATCATAGCGCTGTTGTTGGTAGTAGGCTATCATGAGTTGGGCCTGTACGTGCTCGTTTTCGGCAAACGCGCCGGTTAGGCTGGCCTTATACAATTCAACGGCTTTATCGGTATAACCGGCAGCAAGGTAAGCATCCGCTAATTTTATTTTATTGGCAAAGGTATCGGTAAAACGCAGGTTATCTTCCAGCTTCTTTATTTTGCCGCCGGGGTTAAGCACCGCGCCTATATCAATATTGGGTTTGCTAATGCTACCGATGCTGCCGCGATTGGAAAGTATTTCGCTGTAAATGTATATAGCGCTGCCTATAACAGGTATAAAAATAATTAACCATATCCACTTATTCAACGTACCCCGGCGGTAGCTGTGTATGGCGCAAAAGGCTTGCAAGCCTAATATGATGTAATAATAATCGTTAAAAAACATCCGGGTGCCTGTAATACTAAATTTGTGATAATCTGTTCAAAAGTATAAATTTTAGTTGTTCAGCGTTCTGTTTTAAATATTAATTATTACTTATCCACCTCATCCAGAACCGGGTGATCCAAAGTGGAGATATGCTGATGGTCATTATACAGTTCATCAAAAACCGCTATCTCATTTTTGCCTGCATTAAGCCAAACTGCGGGCACATAAATAGTTTGCTGCGGGCCTATATGCCAGTACTTGCCCAAATTATGCCCGTTTAAAAAAACAAATCCTTTGCCAAAACCGTGCATATCTAAATAAGTATCGCCGGTGGCTTTTAAGGTGAATGTGCCTTTATACAAGGCCGGGCCACTTGGCGGGATCAGCGTTTCGGCATTATCGCCATAATTTATACCTGTTAGTGTGGTAAACGGAAATTTAAACATTATCCAGCCGGTTAGTTCGTTGCCGTTCAGGGTAACCATATCGGTAATACCCTGGCGGTTATCGGTTAAATAGGGGCCGTAATTGATGCGCCCGTTATTCTCCACCAAAATACCCAGCACCGAATTTGCATGTGCCGAGTCTATCTCTACCGAGTCCTGTTTCAGCCTTCTATCCATCACACTTATGCGCCTGCCGTTTAAATATACGGTGGCAAAATCGCGCAGTTCTTTTATTTTCAATACTCCGGCGGTGGCATTTCTGAGGGTGGTAGTGTATAAAACAAAACCATAACCCTGGTTAAGGTCCTCGAAAGATAATGGATGCTGCGCCATAACCGGGCTGCCCAAATTGGCAAACAGCGGGGCTCTTTCGGTGAGGTTAATATTCTTTATGGCGATGGCCTTGCTTTTGGCAGGAACAGGCGGCAGGTGAACGCCTGCGGGTAAGTGCTTTTTGATAACCGCCCGAAACTTATAGAATTTGGGTTTGGGATTGCCTGCCTCATCCAGCGGCGCGTCATAATCATAGCTGGAGGTTTGCGGCGAATACGGATCGTGATGGCTCATGTTGGCCCCGTTCATAAAGCCGCGCGTGGTGCCGCCATGAAACATATACATATTGATTGATAAGCCTGCTGACAGCACCGTATCCAGCTTTTTGGCGTCATCATCGCCGTTGCTGCCCGCATGCGGACTGCCCCAGCTATCAAACCAGCCGGGGTACCACTCCGAAATATAATAAGGCCCCTTGCCGTTGTGGTATTTATTAATGAGCGTTTTTACCTGTGCCGGGTCATCCAAACCGTTAACCGCCGGTAAGTAGCCCGGCAGGTAACCATCACCCATCTCGGAAGGGCCATCGCAGGTGAACAGTACGCCGTTCAGCCCCGCCTCGCGGAAAATTTTGCGGTTGATGTTTAAATATTCCTTATCGTTACCATAGGAGCCGTACTCGTTTTCTATCTGCACCATTAAAATATTGCCGCCATGGGTTACCAGCAAGGGCGCTATCTGCTTGCCCAGGTGCATAATATAATCTTTATAGGCCTTTAAAAACAGCGTGTCGCGACTGCGCACTTTCATGTTTTTATTTTTCAGCAGCCACCAGGGGTAGCCGCCAAACTCCCACTCGGCGCATACGTAGGGGCTTGGGCGCAATACCACCCACAGGCCTTCCTCTTTTGCTATGCGGATAAATTCAGCAATATCATTGTTGCCGGTAAAGTCGAATTTACCGGGCTCAGGTTCCTGCGCGTTCCAGAAAACATAGGTGCCGATGGTGTTCAGGCCCATCGCTTTGGCCATTTTCATGCGGGAGCGCCAGTATTCGCGGGGGATGCGGGTGCAGTGCATTTCGCCCGAGATGATCTGTAGCGGCTTGCCATCCAACAAAAAGGTGGAATCGCCTAAAGCAAAGGTATGCTTGGTTGTTTTTTGAGCGATGCAGATGTTGGTAAGAACAATTGCCAGGAAAAGTAAAGCCGCTTTCTTCATTGTGATGGTTTTTAAAATAATCCTAATTGTCCTTTATCGTCAATATCCAGTTCGTCCAGGTTGGTGATCTCGAAATCTATCTTCTTTGGTGGTAATACTTCTTTCGGTGGTTCTACTTTTGGCAATTCCATCGATTCTGTTTTTTGGGATTGCACCGTCCCGATAGCTATCGGGATTTCTGTTGATTCCACCGATTCCGGTTTTGGTGATTCTATTGATTCCGGGGGCGATTCCACTGATTCGTCTGTTTGTTCTTCTTCCGATGCGGTTTCTTCCGGCTCATCTGCGTCGGGTTCTTCTTCAATTACCGGGGCGGCTTCTGATGCGGGCGGCGCAACCAGGCTAATGGCTTGCACCGTATGCTGCGAAACGCGGTTGCCCATCGCTTTCATGCCTTTAACATCAATCAGTTCGGCCAGGTTTACTTCCAGCGTTTCGGGGGTTTGGGTTTTACCTTTTAGCTGGTCGATCTTAGCTAAGGGCTCTTTATCGCCCGAAATAAATACCAGTTTTGAGCCGTTTTCCTCACTGATGATGCTGGTTTCCTTGCCGGTTGGCGTATTTTCAAACGCGAAACGCTTTATCAGGTAGTTTTTTGATTTTCCGTCGAAATGCACCACCGTGAATACTTTTTCCGCATCATACTTTTCCATCAGTATGGTGTTATCAAAAAAGTGGTTATTCAGGTCGAAACTGGTTAATTCATATATACCGTTGCCCATAACGGTAAGTATGCGGTCGTCGCCATCAAATTCGCCCAGGTATTTACCACGGCCATCAACATTCAGTCGTTTCAGGATCTCATCATACCATATCTTTCGGCCCGATAGGGTGGAGATTCCCTTGCTTTTCAACACGATCTTTTTAACCGGATATTTGGTGATAATATTGCCGATAGATGCGCGGCCCTTAATAGCTATCCCTGCAAAATCTTCATCAAATTGCAGCTTTTTAAGCTTGGAGTGCGGTTTAAGCTGTACGTTAATGATCTCGGCCTCGCCGTTAGGATTGGCGCTAAAATATAGCATTTTGGATGCCTTGGAGCCTTTAGTCAAATCGTATTCCTTATCGCGGGTAACGCCGGTAACCGAAAAACGCTTAATATAGCTTACGCCGCTCGCGCCATCCTTGTATATCATGTTATAAACGGTGCGCTCGTCGTTCTTTTTAAATACGGCTACGTGGATGATCTCCTTGCCTACAAAAACCTTATCCTGCACCTTCGTTACCGTGCATTTCCCATCGGCACGAAAAACGATGATCTCGTCAATATCCGAGCAATCGCACACGAACTCGTCCTTTTTAAGGCCGGTGCCTATAAAGCCGTCAACCCGGTTCACATACAGCTTAACATTGGCCAGGGCCACCTGCGCGGCTTCTACCTTATCAAAGGTGCGCAGTTCAGTTTTGCGTTCGCGGCCCTTGCCGTATTTTTCCTTTAGTTTGGTAAACCAATCAATGGTATAATCAGTGAGGTGTTTGAGGTGATGCTTTACCGTTTTTATCTCATTCTCCAGGTTTTTGATCTGCTCATCCGTTTTCTTCACATCAAAACGGGTGATGCTGCTCATCGGCTTATCGATCAGCTTCTTATAGTCCTCTGCCAGTATTTCCCGGTAAAACAGCGGGAAGAAGGGCGTGAACAAGCGGTTCAGTACTTCCAGTACCTGCTCAAAGTTTGATGAACCTTCGTAATCGGCATGCTTGTACATGCCTTCCTGTATAAATATTTTAAGCAGCGAACTAAAGAAGATCTTTTCCATCAGGTCCTTCAGCTTTATCTGTAGCTCTTGTTTCAGTAGTTCGCGGGTAAAGTGTGTGCTTTCGGTAAGCATATCGTTCACGCTCATAAAGCGCGGCTTATCGTCCTGTATTACGCAGGTATTGGGCGATATGGATACCTCGCAATCTGTAAAGGCATAAAGCGCGTCGATAGTTACATCGGGCGATATACCCGGTGCCAGGTGGATCATTATCTCTACGTGCTGAGCCGTATTATCCTCTATCTTCTTGATCTTGATCTTGCCCTTGTCATTAGCCGATATAATGCTGTCAATCAATCCGCCGGTAGTGGTGGTAAAGGGGATTTCGGTAATGGCCAGCGTTTTTTTATCGCGTTCGATGATCTTTGCGCGCACCCGTACCCTGCCGCCCCGCTGCCCGTCGTTATAAAGCGAGGCATCGGCCATACCGCCGGTAGGGAAATCGGGGAGTAAGTTGGGTGTGCCGCCTTTCAATACATCAATAGAGGCATCTAAAAGCTCAATAAAATTATGCGGTAATATTTTGGTGGCCAAACCCACGGCAATACCATCGGCACCCTGCGCCAGTAGCAAAGGGAATTTAACGGGCAGCGTTATGGGCTCGCGGTTACGGCCGTCATAACTGGCCTGCCACTCGGTAGTATCGGGGTTAAAAGCAACTTCGAGCGCGAATTTGGATAAACGCGCCTCGATATAACGCGGCGCGGCGGCTGAGTCGCCGGTTACCGGATCGCCCCAGTTTCCCTGGCATTCTATCAATAAATTCTTCTGGCCTATCTGTACCATGGCATCACCAATAGAAGCATCGCCATGCGGGTGATATTTCATGGTATTGCCAATAACGTTGGCAGCTTTATTAAAACGACCGTCGTCCATCTCCTTGAGGGAGTGCAGTATACGGCGCTGAACAGGTTTTAAGCCATCGTTTATATGGGGCACGGCACGATCGAGAATTACGTAGGAGGCATAATCCAGGAACCAGTTTTCGTACAGCCCGTCGAGAGAGGTAATGTTGTGTAATTTTTCTTCGCTATTGGCAGGTATATCTTTCGGTGTTAAATCTTCGCTCATTATTAGCTATAAAAATTATGATTGGTAAAGATAATATAATGTGCAGCTATGCGGATATGCGGACGGGCAGATTTTTTGAACAATGCGGCCAGGATGTGGAGATGTTGGATGTGCGGATGTACAAATATGCGGATGTGCAGATTTTTTGGCTGATAGAAATAATATTATTATATACACAGAACTTAGAAGAATGGCTTTTGATTTTTTTGGCTGTTATATATTTTTTATTGAATTTGAGTATGACAACGCTAACCGTAGAAATAGATAAGGAAAAGATTTGCCTGTGTTACAAGCTGTATTAACTAAAATGGGGCTTAAATATCATGTGGAAGACGAGGAAGATGAATAGGGTGATCTGTCCGAAGCAGAAATTGAAGGGATAAAGGCGGGACTAGAGGATTCTGAAGCGGGGCGAACTTATTCCCATGAGTATGTAATGTCTGAAATGAACAAAAAAATAAATGGGTTTATTAAGAAATAATGGCCAATCGGAATTTAAGATGGTCTGAACGAGCGTTAGGAGAAAATGAAAAGCTGTTAGATTATTTGCTAAA
>Ga0302312_10002386_pt1 | contig 10963 bp, 9 predicted proteins | sample III_Palsa_N2_1_FD_200529 | JGI IMG/M metagenome (GOLD analysis project Ga0302312, IMG submission 200529) | Peat permafrost microbial communities from Stordalen Mire near Abisko, Sweden - III_Palsa_N2_1 | ecosystem: Environmental > Terrestrial > Soil > Palsa > Peat permafrost | place: Sweden...
GTAGCTCACGGTGAGGTTCTGCCGCGCCTTCCAGTCTGTCTCCGCATAGAGGCCGAGGTCGGTGAACGTATCGCCGATATCGTGATTGTTGATGATGGTATTGGTGAATTGAGCCGGCCCAAGCACCGGCACATTTTGATAGCTTGGGAGATCTACATAGATGAACGAACCGTTTGCGTTGCTGCCGTTGTCCAACGCTTCACGCGTTGCGCGCAGGCGGCCGCCGAAGCGGATGAAGTTCTTCTTCAACTGCACGGAGGTGTAGTTCTGGAACTCGTAGTGATCCTGGTGATCCGAGGAGTTCTGGTTACCGGAGCCGCCGCCTATGAAGAAACCGGAGACGTTGACCTTTGGATCGTTGCTGAGCACTGTGATGGCGTTATGTTCGCGCTCATATTCAAAGCGGGTCTCATTGATGAGCTTCTGACTCCACGTCTGTGTATCGCTCATCTGCAAGATATTGCTGAGATTGCTGCTGTTATAGCCCGCTGTCGGCAGCGTCAGGTTTCCGAGACCCGCGTTGGTGGAGGTGTTATCCACGTACTGGTAGCGAACCGTGAGCACGTTTTTTGTGCCGAGCGCTAGATCGAGGCGCGGGTTGAAGTCACCCCGAATCTGGGGATAGAACGTCGACACCTGGTAGGGCGTAGAGATGCAGCCAATCTGCCCGGGATCGCAGAGCGTCGTGGGACTGGACGGGAGTGCAGAGATGGTTGCGTTGGTGAACTCATCGTCCTGAATCTGACGGAACGAACCGCCGAGGTTGTAGGAGGCGGTCTTGCTGATGGGTCCGGTGAGATTTCCAAAGAGAAAAATCGTGTGATAGGACGGCTGGAGTACCGTGGTGAGCGGATTGCCGGAGTTGAACTGCGACGGGTCGTAGTTGAACTGCAGGTTGCCGTGAATCTTGTCGGTGCCGGGCTTGGTGAAGACTTCCACGCGGCCGTAGCCGAGCTTGTCGTACTCCGCCGAGAAGGGATTCTGGTTGATGCGGATCTCGCGGATGGAGGACTTCGGGGGAAGCTGGCCGCCGGTAAAGCCGTCTACATAAATCTGTCCGCCGTTGGGGCCAGCCGACGGGCCGGCCAACGCGGTCAGTTCGCTTTCAAGCTCATCGGGATCGTCCGAGAGAGCTTCGAGGTCTTTGCCGGTGATGACCTGCGAGTCGGCGTTGCTGTCCGGGTCAACGCTGAGCTGGATCGCGTTCGCATCGACGTTGACGACCTGGGTCTGCTCGCCGACCTTTAGCTTGGCGTCGACGGTGGTGCTGGGCACCGCGGGAACCTTGAGGTTCACCACGGAGTATGCGGAGAAGCCAGGCATCGTGACCAGCAGCGTGTACGCGCCGGGAGCCACGTTGGTGCTGTAGGTGCCGTCGCTGCCGGAGGTCGTCTTAATGGCACTGCCGTGCGCCGGAGTAAACGTCACGGTCGCGCCGGGGATCAACTCACCGTCCGGGTCGGCGATGGTGCCATGAACCCGCGTTCCTCCCGTTGCGGCGACCTGCGCGCCGGTGGTGGGAGACTGCGATACCGCAGGAAGGGACAGCAACGAGATACCACAAATCAACATCAGCGCTTTGCGCAAAGACATCATCACTCCTAGAGTTCTTAGCTATTTAGCTACACCAATTCAATGACCGCTCTTGCGTCGGGAGGGGTGCGATACCCCGCCGAATCCTGCGGTCTAATCACTGCAAACTTTGAGCCCGTTGTACTGCGGTACGCTCGACTATTGCTGACCGCCGCCGTCGGGTGACGCGCCGCCAACGCTCCACGGCGACAGGGTCATCGACTCGCCAGCGGGCGCGGCCAGGATTGGCTCCACTCCTGCGAGCAAAGTGATGGCCGTCTCTTTATTGGACGCCGCTCCTGAGGAAGTAGCGACAATCATTACGGCTTCGCCCACCTTTAATCCGCCCAGCGTCTCCGTGGGTAGGCGCGAGAGCATCTGCGAGAGATCCATTCCGGCCCGTCCGGCGGCGCGGCGGGAGTCGGTGTCGCCCGCAGCGGCTGGGGCCGGTGCGGCGGCGGCGTGTGCTGCGCCGGCGCCGCTCCCGCCGGGGGTGGCGCCATGCATACGTGCCGCCAGCCCCATCGCCATCTGGGCAGGAATCCGGCGTACATCGCTGTTGGCCGTCACCGCGACCGTTACGGTCTTCTTGGTGGCGAGGTCTTTCAAGGTAACCGTGCCGGCTGTGCCATCGATGCTGGCGAGAGTCCCGGAGAAATTGTGGAACGTACCGGCAACGATCTCATCGGCCTGAATGCTGAGGCCGTCGGCCGACTTGGTGCCGCGGACGCGGAGTTGATCTCCGGGCAGGATCGCCGCCAGACTGCTGCCTACGGCGTCCTGAAAGCGGATGGAATCGCCCGCGTAGTGGCGGACGATGGTGGCCTGCGACACCTGGACTGTAATGGTCTTCAGCCCGCTCGAAAGTACGATGGCGCCGGCGTTCACTGACTTCACAATGCCGCCGCTGCCATTCTTCCATGCGGCCTCTTCTGCGGCATGGCTCTGCGCAATCGCGTCCGACTTCATCAGCACGATGCGTTCCGCCGTCAGCGCGGTTCCGGTATCGCTCGCACTGCCATTGACGAGGACCTTGTCGCCTACCGTGATATCGCTGATCTGGCCTGGTGTCGCGGACTTCAGGTCGTGGCTGCCGGGGGCGACGTCAAGAATCTTCGCGCTGTCGGGGACCGTCACGGTGTAATCCTGACCGGTGGCGGTCGTCACCGTGATCGTGTTGCCGCTCACGGACTTTACGGTACCCGACGCGCGCGGAGCCTGCGCTGTAGCCGCCGCAACGCCGAGAACGCCAGCGATCGCCAGAATTGAAGCGCGCTGCCAGTGTCTGTGGGTGGAACCTAAAACTCTAATCTTCATCGCGGCTGTCATCACACGGCTCCTCGTCCTCCAACAATGTCGCCCTTCACGGCGCAGAAAATTGTTGTTGAGGCACTCTCTTGAGGATACGGGACAGCGAGGTAAAGGTTTCAAACATTTATCGCATCGTAATGCGATAAAATGACTCCCTAACGCCTATTGTTGCCTGTTCTTACGGCAGAACGGACTCGTTCGCCACGGGTAGATCCAGATGCGACGGGTACTTGGGCGAGCCAAAGATCGTTACGGTCTCCGGCTGGTAGGCCGAGGCTGGGGCCGTCATGATGTTCGGCACGTAGGTCTGCGGATTGCGGTCGTAGAGCGGGAACCAGCTCGACTGCACCTCCACCATCATCCGGTGGCCCTTCAAGAAGGTGTGATCGATGCCGTGCAGGCTCCACTTGTACTCGTTCACCTCGCCGGGCTTTACGGGCTCAGGCTGGGTAAAGCTCTTGCGATAGCGGCCGCGCAGAATCTCATCCACCAGCATCAACTGGTAGCCGCCCTGCCCGTTTGGCGCGTCGTCGGGGTAGACATCGATCAGCTTCACGATCCAGTCGGCGTCGCTGCCCGTTGTGGCGGCGAAGATGTCGGCAACGACGTCGCCTGTGACGGTGAGATCGCCCGTGAGGACCGGCGTCTCAAAGTTGGCGAGATCCTTGCGATCGCTGACGAAGCGCTGGTCTTCGACCAGCCACGGACGCCAAGTGGACTTTTCGCCGTAGGTCGACTGCACCGGGCGATGCCGGTACGGGATAGGGTCTGCGGGGTCCGCAATGTAGGCCGCGGCCTTCAAGTTGTAGTCGCCCGTAGGCTCGCTGAAGCTGAGCTTCTTCTCCGGCTGGAGATAGACGCGCTTGCTGCTGAAGCCTTCCACTGGCGGCCAGATCGCATAGCGGTGCCACTTGTTTTCTCCGGTGCGAAAGCTGGCCGTATCCTGCAGGTCAAAACCCGGCTTGCCCTTGAGATAGAGCTCGAAGAATGGCGCCTCCAACACGCGGCGATAGATCGCGCTGGTCGGGACACCGTCGAAGGTCACCTTACCGAAGGGGCTTGCCAGTTCGTCGCCCAGGCCGCGCGACCAGCCGCCGTGGTTCCACGGCCCTAGCACCAGGAATACCTTGTGGAGCGGGTCGTTTGGGGTCTCGTGCGCCCGCAGGGCGGCGTACTCGGCCTGCGTACCCCACATATCTTCCTGGTCCCAGTAGCCGCCAACCTCCAGCGTGGGGACCTCGGGCTTGCCCAGCCGGCGCTCCACGGCCATATCCTGCCAGAACTTTGTGTAGGTTGGCTCGGTGAGGAACTTGTGCGCGGTGGGCAAGTCCTGCATCTTCGCGGATTTCGCTGCCCCTTCAAAGTTTGTGTGCTCCAGGAAGAAGTTGTACTGGTCTTCCTTCGAGTCGGCCACGACGTCGTCCTTCTGCGCTTCCAGTTCCTGCACGTAGTCGAAGCCGTAGCTCTCGCGGAGGGCCCCGTTGTGGAAGAAGTCGTCGCCCATCCAGACATCGGTCATCGGCGCCTGCGGGCTGATCGCCTTCACCGCCGGGTGCGCGTCGATGCCGGCCATCATCGCCAAAAATCCCGGATAGCTGACGCCCAGAACGCCGACCTTGCCGTTGTTGTTCTTCTCGTTCTTCAGCAGCCAGGTGATGGTGTCGTTCGTGTCCGTGGTCTCGTCCACGTCCTTCTTCGACGCGTGATTCACTACCGGCCGGTTCATCACAAACTGACCGCCGGACTTATAGCGTCCGCGAATATCCTGGGCCACGAAGATGTAGCCGCTGGCAGCCAGTTCGGGCTTGCTCCGGGCGACCACCTTGTCGGTGTAACCATCCACGCCGTAAGGAGTCCGCGTCATGAGGAACGGCAGCGCCGGCCCGGATTTTTCGCTGTCAACCGGCCGCACAATCACGGTGTGCAGGGTGACGCCGTCGCGCATCGGAATCATCTCTTCGGTGCGCACGTAAGCCGGGGTTGCCGGTACCGTTGCTGTAGCAGCGGGTGCCTGACCCCGCGCCGCCGCGACCAAACCCATGCCCAAGACCACAACCAGCAGCTTCTTCACGCAATCTCCTCGTAGCTCAAACCAATTCTGCATGCGACGAAAAAACCGCCTCCGCAGTTGGACTGCGGCGGCGGTTCTTCCCACAAATAAACAATACGCGCCGCACTTACTGACCCGTCAGATTCCCGGGACTATCGGCGCCCTGCCAACCCTGACGCGAATGCGAGCCGTCGCAGAACGGCCGCTTCTCGCTCAAACCGCAACGGCAGAGGCTGATCGCCGGCTTGCCCGTCAGGTCCCACTCCATGCCGTCGGCATCCTTCAGCACAATGTGTCCCTCAACGCGCAGTGGCCCGTTGGGCTTCACCGTAATATGAACTGGTTCGTCTGCCATAAAATCCTCCATGCAACTCGCTCAGAATAGCAGCGCCACGCTGTGACTTTTCCTACTCGTTGCTTCCTGCCTTATTCCAGGTCGACCATCACGTTGTCGACGTAGCAGTATCCCCAGGTCTCGCCGGGCTCTACCGACCGCATCACCGGATGCTTCGTCTCGTGGAAGTGCGCGGTCGCATGGCGGTGCGGCGACGAATCGCAACAGCCCACGTGCCCGCAGTTCAGGCACTCGCGCAGATGCACCCATGTGCCGCCGATCTTGAGGCAATCCTCACACCCCTTGGCGTAACTCGCGGCTGCGCCGGGAACCTTTTTCAGACCTTCAAAGTGATGACACGCCATACACCCTCCTCACGGCTAACTCGCTAACCTGCTTCCAAACATGCCTTTTGCGCGGCCAGAAGCTCTCGAATGCCCTTCTCCGCCACGTCCAGCATCTCGTTCAACTGCGCGCGGGAGTAGTTTCCCTTCTCAGCCGTCGCCTGCGTTTCGACGAAGCCGCCGTCCGCGGTCATCACCACGTTCATGTCGACCTCGGCGCGCGAGTCTTCCTGGTATTCCAGGTCCAACAGCACGCGGCCATCCACAATTCCGACACTCGTTGCTGCCACCATCTGCTTCAACGGTGAAGCCTTCAGTGAACCTGCCGCCAAAAGCTTTTGCAGGGCCAGCGCCAGAGCCGTGCAGGCGCCCGTAATCGCCGCCGTACGCGTCCCGCCATCGGCCTGCAGCACATCGCAGTCCAGAATCACGGTGCGCTCACCCAACAGGCTCATATCCACAACGGAACGAAGGCTGCGGCCGATCAGCCGCTGAATCTCATGCGTCCGGCCGCCGATCTTGCCCTTCTCGGCCTCGCGCGGCGAACGCGTCAGCGTCGCCCGCGGAAGCATGCCGTACTCCGCTGTCACCCAGCCGCGGCCGGAGTTACGCATCCATCCCGGGACCCCGTCGGTCACCGTTGCATTGCACAGCACACGCGTATGCCCTACCTCGATCAACACCGAACCCTCTGCCATCGCCACAAAACCCGGCGTCAGCTTCAACACTCGCGCCTGGTCCGCCGTGCGGCCACCGCTTCGAAACAACTCAATTCCATCGCTCATTCCGACCATTCTATAGACTGCCGCCGCTCGACTGGTTCCCGGCAATGTAAGTCAAAAATTCGGGGACAACAAATTTACGAAATCGGTTCCGGTTCAAAGGTTTTGCACAACCGTGCGTCTACTTCGGATGCCGTTACGTCATAATGAGGAAAATCCGAGGTAACCGGGCCCATTTTGGGAAACGCAATGCCATTTTGGAACGAGCTGTAAAACCCCCTATTCCAGAGACCTCTCTGGAATAGGCGCATCTGTGCTGTGCCGTTTTGGGAATGAGAATTCCCGGAACGGTTTGTCCTCTATTCTACTTTCCCATTATTTATCAATGACTTACAAAGCCAACCCACTTTGGAACCAGACGTGCTTTCTGTCTTAGTAGCAACAAGCAAGTTCTAAGAACAATCCGGAGAACGACCCATGCAGGCCCAACCGCTGAGCAAGACAGCCGCAAAGACTCCCATCCTTTCTCGATTCTTCCTTTTACCCGTACTTCTCTCGCCAGAGCTCTCCAGCTGCATCGCCGGGGAGGGCCTATGCTGACCGTGAGAGCGGCTGAGCCGCAGATTCTTTCGCACGACGGTTCGAGTGTTCCTGCCCCGACCTCGGGACGAACCCACGAGGTCTCTGCTGGGCCTGTCCTGAGGCCGGTACTGCATGTGCTGGTGGTCGATGAAGACCCTACCGTGCGCAAGGCCTGCGCCGAGATCGCTGCCGGCATGGGCTTTGCCACCCTGACAGCGGATTCCCTGCCCGCGGCACGTTCCATCCTGGGGCGCCAGCCTATCGACCTGATCCTGCTCGATCTCAAGCTGCCCAGCGGCAGTGGGCTGCTGCTGCTCGAGGAGATTCGCTCCCGCCACCCTGAGACCATCGTTGTGGTCACGACCGCGTTTGCCACGGTGAACTCGGCCGTGGAGGCCATGCGCATCGGCGCCAGTGACTACCTGACGAAGCCGTTTTCGCTCGAAGAACTGACTACGGTGCTGGAGCGCTCTGCCCAACGCCGCGCCTTTGATCTCGAATCCCGCACGCTGCGCGACCGCATGCGCACTGGCGTTGGGATGGGGACGCTGGTGGGCCGCGCACCGGCTATGGAGAAGCTCTACCGCATCCTGTCCAAGGTCGCGACCAGCTCGCATCCGGTGCTGATACTGGGGGAATCGGGGACGGGCAAGGAACTCGTCGCACAGGCCATCCACGTCAACGGCCCGAACGCCGGCAAGCCATTCATTCCAATCGACTGCAGCTCTCTGGTTCCAACGCTGATCGAGAGCGAACTCTTTGGCCATGTGAAGGGCGCCTTCACCGGGGCGAACCGGGCGAAGACCGGGCTGCTTGCCGCCGCTGAGGGCGGCACTGTCTTTCTCGATGAGATTGGCGAACTGCCGCTCGATCTACAGGCCAAGCTGCTGCGCGCCTTGCAGGAGAGAGAGATACGTCCAGTCGGCGCGACCCATGCCGTGCCGATCTCCGCACGCGTTCTCGCGGCCACGAACCGCGATCTGCCCGCGATGATTGCCAGCGGGCGCTTCCGCAAGGACCTTTATTTCCGGCTCAACGTGGTTACTTTGCGCATTCCGCCGCTGCGCGAACGGAAGAGCGATATTCCGCTGCTGGCGGCGCATGTATTGGAACGCATGCGCCGGGAAAACGGACACGGGTACAGCTTTTCTGACGAGGCGCTTCGGCTGATGAACGAGTACGAATGGCCGGGCAACGTGCGCGAACTGGAGCACGCCGTCGAGCGCGCCTGCGCGCTCTCCAGCGGGCCGGTGCTGCATATGGCCGACTTCCCTACGCAGTTGCAGGACCACCGCATGCACGCCGAAAACCGGATCACAGGGGACGGGGTGCACAGCCACGAGACGATGCCTGATCACGGGGTTGTCTCCATCGCCGCGCTCGAAAAGCAGGCGATCCTCAGTACGATCCGGCAGCTCAAGGGTGACAAGCTAATGGCTGCACGACTGCTCGGCATCGGCAAGACGACGCTTTATCGCAAGCTGAAGGAATACGGCATCGACGAAGTGTCTGATTCCATTGCCTAATAGCTCGCTCTCAAGGCCCTCAAGGAGGCTCGAATGATGCACCCCATTCTTATCATCGCGGACGATGCTTCCGCTCGCGCGGTTGCCGACGTGCTCCAGCGGGAGTTTGATGTGGCCGTAGAGGTCGTCTCGACCCGCAGAGCAGGGCTGGCGGCGTTGCGGCGGGGCGATTATGCGCTGCTGCTGCTGGAGGAGAGCCTTGCGGCTCCAGACGTCGAGGCTACCGGGCTGCTGTACCAGAAGGCGCTGGCTACGCCGGTGCTGGAGCTGAACATTGCTCTTGCCGGCGCGCCGCGCATTCTGCGGCAGGTTCGGGCGGCGCTTACGCGGCGCGCCTACGATCAGGCGCAGGCGCGTGAGGCTGCGACGATTGCGCTGCACAACGAGTTGAAGTCGTCCCTCACCGGGCTGTTGCTGGAGTCGCAACTGGCCCTGCGTGAGGCGCAACCGGGGCACTCGGCGAAACTCCGGCATCTGGTTGAATTGGCCGGCAACCTGTGTGATCGTCTGCAGGCCTGATGCGCGCGAACACCGCACAAATGCGGTGCATCCTCTCACTTCGGCTGTGTACAATCGCAGCCTGAGCATGCGTGTTTTACGCGCTATGAGATACCACGGAGGTCGATAGAACTATGAAGCTTACTCCCGGAAAACTTGCCGGCCTGAAGGCCGTTTCCAATGAACGCGGCGTGATCGCTGCGGCGGCTATGGACCAGCGCGGTTCGTTGCAGAAGTCGCTTGCTAAAGAACGCGGCGCTGCCGCTACTGGGCATGATCTTGAGGTTTTTAAGACGCTTGTAACCGAGGTTTTGACACGGTATGCGTCTGCTATTTTGCTGGACCCGGAGTATGGCCTGCCGGCCTCTAAACACCGCAATGGAAAGGGTTTACTGCTGGCCTATGAGAAGACGGGCTACGACTCCAACACTGCTGGGCGGCTGCCTGATCTGCTGGATCTTTGGAGCGTACGAAGGCTGAAGGAAGCTGGGGCGGATTGCATCAAGATTTTGTTGTATTACACGCCGTTTGAGAAGCCTGCTATCAACGACTTGAAGCATGCTTGGATTGAGCGTATTGGCGATGAGTGCCTGGCGCACGATATCCCGTTTTTCCTTGAGTTTGTGGGGTATGACGCTGAGGGTGGGGATGAGAAGACTGTTGAATATGCGCGTCGAAAGCCTTCGATTGTGGCGGGGGCGATGCAGGAGTTTTCGAAGTCGCGTTATGGGGTGGATGTGCTGAAGGTGGAAGTGCCTATCCAGATGGAGTTTGTGGCTGGAACTAAGGCATATAAAGGGGAAACGGCCTATACGCGGGAGGAGGCGATGCAGCTTTTCCGCGATCAGGCGGAGTGCACGGAGAAGCCTTATATCTATCTTTCGGCGGGGGTTTCGAACCCGGTTTTCATTGAAACCCTTGAATTAGCAGGGGAATCAGGGGCTGTGTTCAATGGGGTGCTTTGTGGACGGGCTACGTGGAAGGATGGAATCCCCATCTTTGCCAAGCAGGGTGAGGGTGCTTTCCGCCAATGGCTTGAAACTACAGGGGTTGAGAACATTACGAGGGTGAATGAGGCGCTGAAGGCGGCGACACCGTGGCGGAGCAAGATCGAGAACGCGTAGAAGCTGTAAAAAGGCAGGTTTTACGGGGCTTTCGACGGAGAGAGACACGGTCTGCGCGGTCCGTTTTTACGGTGCTGCGGTGGACTTTTGCGGTGCGTTTATCGCACGGTAAACCGAGCGAATTGCTCGTATGAGGAATCCTTATTGACGTAGGTTCATGGCATTCATGCGAACCCTCGTGTACCTGTGTGCCGGGGTAGAGGAGAGAGGTATGAAGGCAGCGATTGTTACGGCGGCGGGTAAGACGCCTGTGTATGGGGATTTCGAGATGCCGGTTGTGAAGGACGGCGAGGAGATGATTTCGGTGCGGGCGGCGGCGTTGAGCAACGTGACGAAGTCGCGGGCTTCGGGGGCGCACTATAGCTCGAGTGGGGTGTATCCGGCGGTTGCCGGGGTGGATGGGGTTGGGGTTACGCGGGATGGGCGGAGGGTTTACTTTGCGATGCCGGAGGCGCCGTTTGGGGCGCTGGCGGAGTTCTGCCCGATCAACTTGCGGCGGTGTGTGGCGATTCCGGATGGGCTGGATGACGTTACGGCGGCGGCGATTGCGAATCCGGGGATGTGTGCGACTTCATAAGAGAGCCAATACAGGGGTTTCTCCACTACGCTGCGCTCCGGTCGAAATGACAGATGTTAGGGCACGTGGAGGAGAGCGGTCGCTTCGCGATACCCCACCCTTTGCAAAGAGCGCAAAGGGTAGGGCACCCGGAGTTGGAGTCTCGTGGAAGAGTGTGGCTCGTGGACACCCCGATCTCCAAGTGCGAGAGATCGGGGGCACACGGATTGTGCGACTTCATAAGAGAGCCAATACAGGGGTTTCTCCACTACGCTGCGCTCCGGTCGAAATGACAGATGTTAGGGCGCGTGGAGGAGAGCGGTCGCTTCGCGATACCCCACCCT
>Ga0302312_10002388_pt1 | contig 10960 bp, 9 predicted proteins | sample III_Palsa_N2_1_FD_200529 | JGI IMG/M metagenome (GOLD analysis project Ga0302312, IMG submission 200529) | Peat permafrost microbial communities from Stordalen Mire near Abisko, Sweden - III_Palsa_N2_1 | ecosystem: Environmental > Terrestrial > Soil > Palsa > Peat permafrost | place: Sweden...
TTTTATTGCCGGTTGAAAACCGCCTTGTTTAAATTTATTACTTATAAAAAACGAAAATGGATTCCAGAATTGCTTATGTGAACTCGACCCGCACAGACGAAGAACTTTTAGAAAGGGTTGATAACCGCCAAAAATACCTTCCGGAAACCACTGAAGCGGCTGTAGCCGAACTTACACGCCGGGGCCACACCTTCACTGATGAAGAATTAACTGTAATTGATCAGGATATGCAGGCTCAGCGCAATAACGCGGCATTGGTGGGCAGCAGGGTAAGTTTATATAGTAAGGAATATAAAAATGTGATAGTTAATGACCCCGATGCTGCTTTGATGTATTCGCGGCTGGCTTTATACTTTTTTACCCTTTTTATGGGCGCTTTTTTCGGATCGGTTATGATGGCAATGAATATAGCAAAAACCGAAAACCGGGGTAAAGCATTGTGGGCAGTGCTGTTTGGCGTAGCGTTTACCGCGGTGCAGATAACTATTATGGAAAGCATTAAAAATCCAAGCAGCTCCTATTCTATTTTATTTGGCGCCGCCTCCGCCTACTGCCTCGATTATTTTTTTTGGCGGCAGTTTATAGGCTATGCCACATTTTACCGGGCACGGCCCATTTGGGTGCCCTTAATAATTGCTTTGGTATTGGCTGGTTTGATTATGCTATCAATAATTTATGCAGGGTAAGCGGAGTAAGATCAGGCTTAAGCCCTGCATGGATTTACACAGGTCGGATTAATGAAGGCTTAATACTATCTTTGTCCCCAACATGATCGATTACCAGGTATACGCTTTACCCAACGGCATCAGGCTATTATTCAAGCATTCGCCATCCACCATTACCCATTGCTGCTTTATTGTGAACGCAGGCTCGCGCGATGAGCCGGAGCACAAGGAGGGCCTGGCGCATTTTATTGAGCACCTGTTGTTTAAAGAAACCGAAAAGCGCAGCACCAGCCAGATACTTAACCGGCTGGAACTGGTGGGCGCCGACCTGAACGCCTATACCACTAAGGAATATACCTGCATCCACGCCTCGCTGCTAAAACAGCATATAGAGCGCACTATTGATCTGTTTGAAGATATTTTGTTCCACTCCACCTTCCCGCAGGAGGAAATGGAAAAAGAGCGCGGGGTGATACTGGACGAGATCGCCTCGTACGAGGATCAGCCGGAGGAAGCCATACAGGATGATTTTGAAGCCCTGCTGTTTAAGGATCACCCCATTGGTAAAAATATTTTGGGCACGCCCGAAACGGTTACCGCCATTAACCAAACCGATATTAAAAACTTTATGGCGGCCAATTACAACACCGGCGAAATGGTGTTTGCTGTTTTTGGCGACTACGACTTTAACAAGCTGATCAAGCTGTTTGAGAAATATTTTGGCTGGATAGCGCCCAATCATACCGAAAAGATCAGGATAGCGCCGAATGGCAATTATGGCTCGTCACAAACCTTACATAAGCCCATATCGCAAACGCATTGCATTTTGGGCAATACCGCTTACCCGGCCAAGCATCCTAAAAGATACGGCTTGCTGCTGCTGAATAATTTGCTGGGCGGCATGGGCATGAGCAGCCGGCTAAACCTGGAGATAAGGGAAAAGCACGGCATCGCTTATACCATCGAATCGAACTATACCACCTTTTCCGATACGGGTATTTTCTCCATATATTTTGGTACCGATGCGGAGAAAACCGCCAAAGCCATGCGCCTGGTTCAAAAGGAGCTGAAGAAACTGCGCGAGCAAAGGCTGGGTACGCTGCAATTGCAGCAGGCCAAACAAAAATTTATAGGGCAGATAGCCCTTGCCGAAGAAAACCGGATGAGCCTGATCATCGGTATGGCAAAAAGTCTGCTTGATTTTGGGCACGTGGATTCGCTGGAGCAGGTATTCGCTAAAATTAACGCGGTAAGCGCTGATGAAATGCTGGAAATAAGCAACGAGATTTTTGATGATGCAAAGATGATAACCTTGCTATTTGAGCCTAAGGAATAATCCTGTATTTTTGTAAAATGAAATTTCCAATAATTGCCTACGGAGATCCTGTTTTAAGGCGAAAAGCTACCTCGATAGAGCCTGACGAGTATCCGCATATTAAACAAACCATTGCCGATATGTTCGAAACCATGTACGCCGCGCATGGTGTAGGTTTGGCAGCGCCGCAGGTGGGCTTATCCATGCGGTTGTTTGTGATAGATGCATCGGTATTTGCTGATGAGCAGCCATCCTTAAAAGATTTTAAAAAGGCTTTTATCAACGCCACCATCCTGGAAGAAAGCGGCGAGGAATGGCCCTTTAATGAAGGCTGCCTAAGCATACCCGATATACGGGAAGATGTATACCGCAAACCAAAGGTTACCATATCCTATTACGACGAGGAGTGGAAACATCACGAAGAAACCTTCTCGGGCATGGCGGCACGCATTATACAGCACGAGTACGACCATATTGAAGGCAAATTATTTATTGACAAGCTTAACCCGCTGCGTAAACGCCTGATAGAAAAAAGGTTGAACGATATTTCGAAAGGGATAGTGGATGTGGAATATAAAATGAAATTTCCGGCGGTTAAAAAGGGCCGTTAATTAATTACTGCTGCCACTATCATCAGTCTGCCTGCTCTTATCGCCCTGCGATATCTGGTTGATGAGGCTGCCCCATGCAAGCGGGTTCAACAATGGATTTGGCGTTATGGAGTGCGAATTCTCGATATTGGAGTTTAAATACTGGTAATTACCGTCCTGTATCTCCTGCCCGTCGCGCGGCAGGGTACTAATTAGGGCCACAATGGAGGTGCGGCTTACATTCTTTTTGGCTATCTCCAGGTCGTCATCAGCAATTTTCATCGCTAAAAAATCCTTCTTAAACTCATCCGTAGTGGCCCATGGGAACACATGAAAAGTTGGCAGGTTAATGATCATCGGTTTTATCATCACCTGTATGGTATAGCTTTTACCGGTAACATTGGCCGGTATAACAACGGTTGTGGCGGCATAGCCAATGCAGGTAAACTGCAAAGTATCCTGCTCATGCGCCACAAACGAAAAATAACCCTGGTAGTTTGAGGCGTAAACGGTTTTGTGCGTAGCCACATTAGTAATATTTACATAAGGCACTACTGCTTTATCACTATCGGCGTTGTGTACAATACCAGTAAACTGCACCAAAGGCTTATCCTGCTTTTGTGCGAACGCGGTTGCGGTTATCAATAAAAATAAAATGCCAATTATGTGTTTCATTTGCCTTTCAGCGCTTATGCTTTATAGTATTATTTATATCAAATTCTGTTCCGAAAAATTAAGCAAAAATAGGGTATTAAAGCACGCGCCAATGCAATTTAACAATACTTAACATTATCTTAAATTTTCAGGAAGCACCGCGTTGGGGTCGTCAATATCGGTTAGGTTTATGGCTTCGATGCCTTCAATTTCCGGTACGGCCCTTTTAATGGCCTGTTCAATACCTGCCTTCAATGTCATAATGCTCATAGGGCATGATCCGCATGAACCCAGCAATTTGAGCCTTACTATATTATCCGGAGTTATCTCCTCAATAGAAACGTTCCCGCCATCAGCCTCCAAATACGGACGAATTGTATCCAACGCTGCTTCCACCTGATCTAATAAACTCATTCTTATTTAATTATAAAAAGTAAAGTTATTAATTATTTACAATATTTGTTTGGCTGATCAATATTTTTGCATTCGCTATGGAAACCTGTTGCGCTACCTTTTGGGCCATAGCCATAAAAGCTTTGGATTGTACGGTGCTTTCATCCAGCACTATAGGCGTTCCCGCGTCGCCCGAATCGCTGATGCCTTTTACCAGCGGTATCTCGCCCAAAAACGGAACATCCAGTTGCTCAGCCAGTTTTTGGCCGCCGCCCTGCCCAAAAATGTAGTATTTATTGTCCGGCAGTTCGGCAGGGGTAAAGTACGACATGTTTTCCACTATGCCCAATATCGGCACGTTAATGGCATCCATCATAAACATGCCTATCCCTTTTTTTGCATCGGCCAGCGCCACATTTTGCGGTGTGGTAACAATTACCGCGCCCGTAACCGGGAAGCTTTGCGTAATGGTGATGTGTATATCGCCTGTACCCGGCGGCAAATCTACCACCAAATAGTCCAGTTCGCCCCAGTCGCCATCATTAAACAGCTGCTTTACCGCTGTGGATACCATTGGCCCGCGCCAGGGCACAGGTTGGTTCGGGTCGGTAAAAAAGCCTATGGATAACAATTTAACGCCATATTTTTCAATCGGTTCAATGCGGGTTTTGCCCTCATCGGTTTTGCCTGCCTTTGGGCGGGCATTCTCCAGCCCGAACATGATGGGGATGGATGGGCCGTAAATATCGGCATCTATCAAACCCACTTTCGAGCCAGCCTTTGCCAGGCCCAGCGCCAGGTTTACGGCCACGGTTGATTTACCAACCCCGCCCTTGCCCGATGCTACGGCAATAATATTTTTTACGCCCGGCACGCCGGTATTTTTTTGCGTGGTAACGTGCGATGTCATGTTGATATGCACCTCGGCATCCTTGCTTACAAAATAGCTGATGGCGTTACGGCAGGCATTCTCAATCATGGCCTTCAGCGGGCAGGCCGGCGTGGTCAATATCACCGAAAAACTTACCCGGTTGCCATCAATTTGTATATCCTGTATCATGTTAAGGGTAACCAGGTCCTTTTTCAGGTCCGGTTCCTCCACATTGCCCAAGGCTTGCAGTATTTGCTCTTTAGTGATCGTCATATATAAATTAAAGCAAATTTACTAAAACGAGCGGTGGTTTTGTCATGTGAATGATAAAATGCATTGGGGAGATTTGCGTGTTGGCATTTAACCACAGCGTGCGCAAAGGAGACACTGAGAAACACAGAGCTTTAATATAGTATTAGGAGTTAATATGCCACTGCAATCCAATGTTTTTTGGGGCTTAGGTTAAAAATACCTTTAACTGGGGTAACAAAAAGAAAATAAACTTTAACTATGCCCCTGTAGCCTCTGTGCCTCCTTTGCGCACGCTGTAGTTAAAAACACATTGAATATCACTGTTTGAGAGTAAAAATAGCAAGTTAATATTATCGCTAACGTTCTCCAAAAGAAACATTTTCCCAGTCCCCACGTTTGTATCGGATAAGATTTAGTTTAGTTTTGGAATAAATATTTATAAATGCGTCGCCTTAAACCTAAATATATTCGTGTTGCCGGTATTGTATTGCTCTGTTTGGTGGTAATTATTTTAATTGGCGGCTACGTTGCTTATACCAAACGCGAAGCACTTTTACAAAGAGAGCTTACCAAAGCCGAGCTGAAGGTAAAAAAAGATTATAACCTGGATGTTAAAATTGGTTCGGCGGGTTTTACCGGCCTTAGCACCGTATCGTTTACGGATATTACCATCGTTCCGGAGGATCGCGATAGTTTACTGGATATAAAAAAACTCTCCATCAGCGTAAAATTATTACCGCTGATACTGGGCAAGGTAAAACTATCGGACGTAAGCCTTGACGATGGGCATTTGAACCTTACCGACATTAACCATGTAAAAAACTTCGATTTTCTGTTCAAAAAGAAAAAAGATACTACCACCACCATTAAAATTAACCTGGCAAAGCTGGCCAATAATTTTGTGAACCAGTTGTTATACAAAATCCCCGATAACCTCGATCTTAAAAACTTCCTGGTAACTTTTACTACCGATAGCGCCCGTTTAAAGCTGTTAACCACCACCGCGGCCATTAAAGGCGGCAATTTATCATCAACCATTAATGTAGACGATGGCGAGGCAACCTGGCATGTAACAGGAAAAATGCACCCATCAGATAAGGATATTGATGTAAAGCTTTACGCCGATGGTAAAAAGGTGGAACTGCCCATTATTGATAAGCGCCTTAAAGGCACAGTGGGCTTTGATACCATCACCACCCGCCTTACTAAGGAGGAATATGACGGCGATGAAACCAAAATATACGGCTACTGGTCGGTAAGTAATTTGGTGATCAGTAAGCAGGGGCTATCCTCGGCCCCTATAGTAGTGCCCAATGCCTCGATAGATGCCAATGTGTTTGTAGGCGGCAATTATATATCGCTGGATAGCTCCTCGGTTATCCACCTGAAAAGCATGACGGCTAATCCTTATATTAAATATACGCTTAGTCCGGTTAAAATTTATGAGCTGAAGCTGAATACCGGCTGGCAAAAAGCGCAGGATATTTTCAATTCCTTTCCTTCGGGGATATTTGACGCGCTGGATGGCATACAGGTTGCCGGAAAACTGGATTACAGCCTGAATTTTTATCTGGATAGTTCGGACCCGGATAATGTGCAGTTCAATTCGCAGCTCAACAAGCAGAATTTCAGCATCACCAAATACGGCAATACCGACCTCACCATGCTTAACCGACCCTTTGTGCATACGCCCTACGAAAAGGGCGAAAAAGTGCCCTCGTTTGTTGTCGGCCCGCAAAACCCTGATTTTACGCCGCTGGAGGATATAGCGCCCGACCTGCGCAACGCCGTAATGACGGCCGAAGACCCTACCTTTTATACCAATAATGGTTTTGTGGAAGAATCCATCCGTAAATCCATCGCTACCGACTATAAGGAGCGTAAGTTTAAGCGGGGCGGCAGCACCATATCCATGCAACTGGTTAAGAATGCCTTTTTGAACCGCGATAAAAACCTGGCCCGCAAAATTGAGGAGATCCTGATCGTATGGATGATAGAGAACAATCACCTGATGACCAAGGACCGCATGCTGGAGGTTTATTTTAATATCATAGAGTGGGGCTATCATATATATGGCATTGGGCCTGCCGCGCGCTATTATTTTGGCAAAACACCCGCGCAGCTTACCCTGGGCGAAAGTATTTACCTGGCCAGCATTGTACCGCGCCCCAAAGCCGGCCTGTATTCTTTTTTGCCCGATGGCAGCCTGCGGCCCGGCTTGCACGGCTATTTTAACCTGATAGGCAATTTAATGGCCGGGCATGGCAAGGCGCAGCGCGATAGCAATGCTTATGGTTATTACAGCGTGCGTTTAAGGGAAAGCCTGCGTAAGGAAATATCGCCGAATGATACCGCCAAGGCCGATAGCCTGTTGAAACAAAATGACGACGACGACGATATGGGCGTAGTGCCCGCGTTTACCGAACCGGTAAAAAAACCTACCTTTTTTCAGCGCTTGTTTGGTAAAAAGGATACCCTTGTAAAAAAAGAAGTTAAAAAGGAAGAACACACAACCACGGTTAATTATGGCGATGGAATTGTGATAGATACAGCCGGGAAAACAAAAAAACAGATACGGCAGGAAAAAAGAGCACTTAAAAAACAGATTAAAGACCGCGAGGACCAATTGGAGCAAAACGGGGGGCAATAAATTATATTTTGCTTATTTATGCGAATATTCCTGTTTTTTTTAAATAAAACGAACATTAATCGCATCTTACGGATAATAATAAAACAACTTTATTATATTTGGTGTATAAAAATACAGGGTAGAACAATTTTGCCTGTTATAAATTAAAATTTTGATGAACATATTTGTAGGAAGCCTTCCTTTTAAATTAGAGGAAGCCGATTTAAAAGAACTTTTTGAAGCGTATGGCGAAGTAAGCTCCGTTAAGTTAATTAATGACAGAGAAACCGGTAGAAGTAAAGGTTTCGGATTTGTAGAAATGCCTGATGATGAAGGTGCCCAACAAGCAATATCTGCTTTGAACGGTTCTGAAGTTATGGGCAGAACTATTGCAGTAAGCCAGGCTGAAGAAAGAAAACCTAATGATCGTAAAAGCTTTGGCGGCGGTGGCAGCCGTGGCGGCGGCGGTGGTTACGGCGGTGGCGGTGGAAACCGTGGCGGCGGTGGCGGCGGCTACTCAAAAGATAACAACCGTGGCGGCGGTGGTGGTGGCGGTCGCTGGTAATCCTTAAATAAGATTATTATATATAAAAAATTGAACGCGGGATATAAGCCTGCGTTCAATTTTACTATTTTTTATATTACTAAAAGGTGATGTACTGTCGCATACTTTTAGTTTTGCCTAAGCCTTATTTGCCTCGTCGGTTTGCCCGGATAGCCATATCCCGTAAGGCAACCGTTTTTATCATTATGCCGTATAAACATTAATTGGTTATGAAAATCATAATTAATTATTGCCCTGTAATGTTTTAAATAATGTGCCTAACCCTTATTTATACCTGATAAGCTTAGTATATTTATAAACCTTATAACAATAAACAACCTCTATTAAAGCAAAGTCTTTGTTAGTATGGGCCCTTCATCAAAAAACGATAGAAAACAAGTAATAGCTTTTTTGGATGAGGCTTATGCCTGCCGTACTAATAATTTACCGCAAAGCACGTTGCTTGCACAGCAGGCATTGGCCATCAGCAAAAAACTTAATGATCAGGCGCTTATAGGCAAAAGCCTTAGCGAGCTTGCCCTGTTTGCTATGATAAAGGGTGAATACGCGCAATCGCGAAGCATGTCGGAAGAGGCGATCAAGTATTTTGAGAAGCTGAATGATGAACGAGGCATTGCCGATGCCAAATACAACATTGCCGGCATTTATTATAAAACCGACAACTTTCACCTGGGCCTTGTTTACCTTATTGATTGCATTACCATTTACCGCAAATTTGATGATCATCACAACGAGGCCAGGGCCGAAAAATCATTAGGAACGATATACGAATACTTCGGCGATCAAAAAAAGGCTGTTCAATCCTACGAAAACGCCATCGAATCGGCCAAAAAAGCCGGGGATATTAACCTGGAATCAAATGCCTATAATCCATTATCGGGTATTTGCCTAAAGCAGGGCAGGGTAGCGGAAGCCCTTGAAATTATTGAACGCTCTATAGCCATGAAAAAGCAAACCGGCGATACCCGTGGCCTTGCCTTTTCTATTTATGGCAGGGGAAAGATATATACCAAGCTAAACAAATTTAAAAAAGCCGAGGCCGACCTTAAAGAGGCCATCAGCATACACAAAAAAATGGGCGAAAGGCTGGGCCTGGGCATGGCCTACCATAAAATAGGTGTGCTGTATGTAGCTATGGGCCGCTTAAAAATGGCCAAAAAGCTGCTGCATACCGCAGTGAAATTTGCTGAAGAATATAATATGGTGATCATTATATTTAAATGCAGCTACCTTTTTTACCAGATATATAAACTGGAAAACAAGCCCGAGCAGGCATTGGAATACCTGGAACTGTACCTGAAGCAAAAGGATGCCGTAATTAACGCCCAAACCCTTAAAGTGATTGAAAACTATGAACTGATCACCCAAATGGAATCATTGGAGAAAGAGGCGCTGCTACAGCATGAACGGGCGGAAATTATTGAGAAAAAGAACCGGGCCGAACAGGCCGCGCTGGTAAAGCAGGAGTTTTTATCAACCATGAGCCACGAGATACGTACGCCGCTGAACGCGGTGATCACCATAGCATCGCTGCTGGAGGAAAAATCAGACAAGGAAGAAAAGCAACTGGTGGACTCGCTAAAATTTGCCGCCAATAACCTGCTGCTTATTATAAATGACATACTTGATTTTACCAAGCTGGAAGCCGGCAAAGCACGCCTGGAAACGCGGCCCTGCAATTTTGCTTTGCTGCTGCAAAATATAAAGAACACCTACTTAAACCTGGCCCGCGAAAAAGGACTGGCACTTAACCTGAACATTGGCAGCGGCGTTGCTGATTTTTATGAGGTGGACGAAACAAAGTTTTCGCAAATAATAGGCAACCTGCTTACCAACGCCATAAAATTTACCGAGCAAGGGCAGGTGGATATGATCATTGAAAGGGTAAACACCGCTGAACAGCACGACAGGCTGAGTTTTAAAATTACGGATACCGGAACAGGTATTGAAGAAAAGTACCTGGAGGATATTTTCGATAGCTTTTCGCAGCCCAAAACTATTACTACCCGCAAACAGGGCGGCTCGGGCCTGGGGCTGGCCATTGTTAAAAAGCTGGTTATGCTGCATGGCCATACCGTACAGGTGAGCAGCACGGTAGATGAAGGATCGGCGTTTTGGTTCGACCTGGAATTTAAAAGATGTGAGAGCCCGGTTAAGAATATAGCGAAGTATTCCGGTCAGCTTGAAAATAAAACTGTTTTACTGGCCGAGGATAATTTGATAAACGCCATGCTGATAAGCAAAGTGCTATCCAAATGGCTGATAACTACCGAACACGCCAAAAATGGGCTGGAAGCTGTTGAAAAATCGAAATTGAAGCTGTTTGATTTTATTTTAATGGATATTCACATGCCCGAAATGAATGGCTTCGAGGCTACCCGGCATATCCGTACGCTTGACGAAGCAAACATTAAAACCCCCATATTTGCCATCACCGCCGATATTACCGCTGAATATATGGAAGAGTACACGCCCTATTTCAACGGGTTTTTACGCAAACCCATCGAGATTGATAAACTTTACGAGGCCCTGATTAACGCGGGCATAAATTAAAAGAGCCTTTCATTTTTCGTGAAAGGCTCTTTTTTGTTATTGATCATGGTTTACCGCGTTAACGTGTAGAGCGGTGATTCAAATCATGGCCGGTAAGGGTTTCCAGGTAACCGTTCTCGTTTACAAAAAGGTTACTTATCTCTTGCAGTATAGATGCCTTTTGCTTTTTAGGGCCTATTAAAGGCAGCAGCAGCACAGCAAACAAAGCGCTTATTTTAAGCACTATATAAAATGTTATCATCACTTGAGGTACTAAATTTTTTAATATTTTTTTAAACTCATAGCTGTATATACCAAATACATGCCACAAAAATCAAAAAAACAGAAATCGGTGTTTAACCATCAAAAAGGCCATAATTTTTTTTCAATTGCTTGGGCGGATAATATTAATCGTTCATTTTGATAGTTTTAGCCTATCAAAATGGGAAAAACAGGGCATAAGTGTATGTTTTTTTAGAAAGCAGGCGGCTATT
>Ga0302312_10002397_pt1 | contig 10943 bp, 10 predicted proteins | sample III_Palsa_N2_1_FD_200529 | JGI IMG/M metagenome (GOLD analysis project Ga0302312, IMG submission 200529) | Peat permafrost microbial communities from Stordalen Mire near Abisko, Sweden - III_Palsa_N2_1 | ecosystem: Environmental > Terrestrial > Soil > Palsa > Peat permafrost | place: Sweden...
TATTTTCCTGGGTACCACCGGCGTTGGTAAAACCGAGCTGGCCAAGGCATTGGCCGAGTACCTGTTTAATGATGAGCAGGCCATGGTACGTATAGATATGTCGGAGTACCAGGAGCGCCATGCCGTTTCGAGGCTGATCGGCGCGCCTCCGGGCTATGTGGGTTACGACGAAGGCGGACAGTTGACAGAAGCCGTTCGCCGCAGGCCGTACAGCGTGATCTTGCTGGATGAAATTGAAAAAGCGCATCCGGATGTATTCAATATATTATTACAGGTTTTGGATGATGGCCGCTTAACCGATAACAAGGGCCGTGTGGTGAACTTTAAAAACACCATCATCATCATGACATCCAACATTGGCTCCAACATTATCCAGGAAAATTTCCAGGAGCTGGAGGACGATAACCGGGATGAGATCATCGCCAAAACCAAGAACGAATTGTTCGAGTTGCTGCGTAAAACCATCCGCCCCGAGTTTTTGAACCGGATAGACGAGATCATTATGTTTACCCCGCTAACCCGCGACGAGATAACCGATATTGTGAAGCTGCAATTTAAGGGCTTACAGCAAACCCTTACCGACCTGGGCATCACGTTGGATGCCTCAGAAGAAGCATTGGACTGGCTGGCACAGTTAGGCTACGACCCGCAATTTGGCGCAAGGCCGCTGAAAAGGGTGATACAAAAGAAGATACTGAACGAGCTATCTAAACAGATCCTCGCAGGTAAGGTCGATCGCGACAGCCGGATAAAGCTGGATATGTTTGATAACAACTTTGTGTTCCTTAATTCGCCGCTACCCGTTGAGGAAAACCAGGCTTAATTGATTGCTGTACACAGCCATCCATATAGACTTAATGGCACGGATTTTTAGTTCGTGCCATTTTATTTTTAAATTAGTTGTGTGGAACCCACCGAAGCACAGATCATTCTTAGTACTGACAGATTGTTGTTCAGGCAGCATACCCTGGCTGATTTGGATGCTTTTTGCGCAATGGAGCAAGATATTGAAATACGGCGCTATGTGGGCGGTAAGCCCCGTTCGCGCGAGGATGCAGAACGCCGATTTCTGAATGGCATGGAGCAGCCTATACAAAACAGGCTGGCCATGTGGGCCACCATATTAAAAGCCGAAAACAAATATATAGGGCGTTGCGGCATATACGCCCATTTCGACATAAACGGCATACCGATAAAAGATGAAGCCTCTTTAGCATTTTATATTGCCCACGAATATTGGGGACAGGGTTACGCAACAGAAGCAGGGCACGCGTTTGTCCGTTTCGGTTTTGATGAATTGAAATTAAAGCGAATAGTAACAGTTATTGATGCACGAAATGACGCCTCGGTTCATGTGATCGAAAAGCTTGGTTTTACGCTTGCACGCACAGAATATGCAGCCCGCACATTTTTGCATTATGAACTATCCGCCTAAATCACCTGATCGCAAATAACGCACCGGACTTATAACTCGTAAACCAAGCCCTTTTCGGGCATAACGGTTTTATAACCATCAACTTCCAGGTTATCAGCCAAAGCCTGCATGCTTTCGGTTTCGCCATGTACCAGGAACACTGTTTTGAGTTTCGATCTGTCCTGCTGCTTAACGGTATTCATCAAATCGTCATGATCGCCGTGGGCGCTTAGCACATCGGTTTGTTTAATGGTGGCATAAACTGCCAGGTCGCGGTCTTTAATATGAACAATGGAATCACCACGCAGCAAGCGATGGCCCAGCGTACCTTTGGCGCAATAGCCGATGAAAAGGATGGTACAATAATAATTCTGGATGTTGTAAAACAAATGATCCTGTATGCGGCCACCCTCCAGCATACCTGCGGATGATATGATGATGCAGGGCTCAAAATAATTAGATACCTGCCGGCTATCCTTCAGCGTTTCCACGTAAGTGAGGTTATCAAATTCAAATTCGTCGCCCTGGTTCTTGTAAAAAGCTTGCGCTTCCTGGTTTACCAGGTTATGATATTTGCGAAAGATGCCGGTCGCCATTGATGCCATAGGGCTATCCACAAAAACCTTAACCGGCGGCAATAAACCGCTGCTGAATATTTTATTGAGCGAAAATACCAGTGATTGCGTGCGCCCGATACTAAACGCGGGGATGATCATGCGGCCCTGCTCTTTAATACAGCATTTTTCAATAACTTCTACCAAGGTTTCTTCCACAGATTTGCCTTTGGTGTGGTACCTGCCGCCATAGGTTGATTCCGTTACCAGGTAATCAACCGGAGGCAAAGCTTGCGGGTCATCCAGCACCGGGTAATTTTTACGGCCTATATCGCCTGTAAACGCGATTGTTTTTTCGCTGCCGTGGTCGTTTATTTTTAATACTGCCGCGCCCGCGCCCAGTAAATGGCCAACAGGTATAAACGTAAGTTCAATATCGCCGTTAATGCGGAAGGGCCGGTTAAAGCCGATGGTTACAAACCGCTCCACGGTATCCATCACGTGCTTTTGCAGGTACAGGGGCTGGCTGCCGCTGTTGAATTTACCTTTGCCATGCCTGCCTTTTTTTTGCGCCTTGTGCATAAAAATGCTTACCGAATCCAGCAGTAGTAGCTCGGTAAGGTCGGCAGTGGGGGGGGTACACAGTATTTGCCCGTTAAAACCTAAACGCACCAGCGTAGGCAAATTACCCGAATGGTCGATATGCGCGTGTGTGAGTATCACCACATCAATATCACCGGGGTTAAATGGAAAATCCTCGTTTGATTGTATACTGCGGTCTTTTTCGTAATCGAGCCCGCAATCAATCAACAATTTATATTGGCCAACCTGCAATAAGTGCATGCTGCCGGTTACCTGCCGGGCCGCCCCGTGTATGGTTAAGTTCATTTTAATTCATAGCTAACGATGGTGTAACAGAATAAGTATAAAAGGGGCTATGAAACTATCTGTCTTTTTTAACGTATTTGGCTCTTAAAAGCAATAAAACACCAACAATAAGCGCTATAATTATTCCTGTGGCTATTTGTGATTTTCTTTGCTCCTGCACGTATTCAGCTGCCAATAGCTGTGTTAGTTTATCGTTGGAGGCTTGCAGCTTGTTAATAGTAGTTATATAGTTAACGCTGCTGCTATCCGCTGCTACCGCATGGCTCTGCACCTGTTTTTGCTGAAACATGGTGTAATCAAGCAATACTTTTAGCTGTACAAAAATCTGGTCGTCGGTTTTAACAATATCCATCAAAATATCATTGGAGTTGCGGATATCCTTTTTAGTTTGAATGCCAAAAATACCGGTATGTTTGTTCAGGCTTTGGTCGTACTCGCCAAATTTCTGTTTACGCACGGCAAGCATGCTGTTTACTTTTTTGCGCTGAACCTGGTAAGCCAGTGAATCGGAACTTGACTGAGCATAAGCACCAGCTATAAAAAAGGAAAGTAAAAAAATTAAGATGATCTTCTTCATGTCGGGGGGTTATTATTCAAAATCTATTATCACACTATCGCCAAGGGTTAATCCTAATAAACCGCTTGCATTGCCTTTATTTATGGCTATTTCCAAATGATCGCTAATGCCGAACAGGCACAATTTTTCGCCTTCGGGTACTTCGTTATAGTGCCAGCTTAAATGGTTGATAGTTTCGTTGCGTTTAAAATACAAAACAAAGCGCCGGCCCTGCTGCACGCGGTTAAAAAACTCCTTGGTAATATTAGTAATTACATTCTGGAACGAATCTATGTAAATTACCGAGCCTTTTATCAGGTTTTTCTCAATTACAGGCTGCAGGTTCATTTTCTTTTCAATACTGCTTACCGGCAGGCCAATTTCGCTTAGCGTGCCGCCGCTGGCCAGGTGGCAGGCTGCTTTTACAAAAATATCTGCTAAAGGGAAATGCAAAAATTTAAGGTCCTGCATAATGTTTATTTCCACCGCTTCATCCGGCTCATTATTAAACATCAATGAAAAAATGCCATTATCGGCACCCACAAAATAGTGGTTGCGGTATTTAATGGCCAGGTACCTGGTTGATATGCTGAAAACCGTATCGATGCCAATTAAATGCACCGTAGCATCGGGGAAATAGTAAAAGCTGTTTTTTAAAATAAAGGCTGCCTGCTGTATATTAAAGGCGGCAACGTTATTGGTAATATCAACAATATTAACATTTGGCAGCAATTTCAGGATGCTGCCTTTTAATGCAGCCTGATAAATATCTTTATCGCCCAAATCTGTAGTTAATGTTATTATTGCCATTAATATTTTAAAATTTTATTGCTAATCTTGTAGAAGCATTAGATGCTGCAAATATTCAATTTTTAATTCATAAAAATCTGCAACTAAAAAAATCAATTTGTATTGAACGAACTTAAATTATCAATTGAAAACATTAACCCCGCCGTATTATGGGGCCCGAACAATGATCATTTTGAGATCATAAAGAAACAATATCCAAAGCTTAAAATTGTGGCGCGCGGCAGCGACGTTAAGATATTGGGTGATGAACACGAAATATCCGTTTTCCAGGAAAGGTTTGGCCATTTGCTGGATCATGTGGAGAAATATGAGTCGTTAAACATTACCGACCTGGAACGGATACTGGGCACCAAAACGCCTTCGGCAACATCAACGGAAACAGCCGTTGATAAATTTGCCAGCGGCGAGGTGATCGTTTTTGGCCCTAACGGGGTAATGGTAAAGGCCCGCACGGCCAACCAGCGCAAAATGGTTGATTGCATTAACAAAAGCGATATACTTTTTGCCATAGGCCCTGCCGGAACGGGTAAAACCTATACCGCGGTTGCTTTGGCGGTAAGGGCGCTAAAAAACAAGGAGATCAAACGCATCATCTTAACCCGCCCGGCTGTTGAAGCAGGGGAGAACCTGGGATTTTTACCCGGCGACCTGAAAGAAAAGATAGACCCATACCTGCGCCCTTTATACGATGCGCTGGATGATATGATACCGGCCGAAAAGCTGAAACTTTATTTGGAGAACCGTACAATTGAGATTGCCCCGCTGGCATTTATGCGCGGCCGTACGCTGGATAACTGTTTCGTGATTTTGGATGAGGCGCAAAACGCTACAGATATGCAGCTGAAGATGTTTTTAACCCGCATGGGCCCATCGGCCAAGTTTATTGTTACGGGCGATGTTACGCAGATAGATTTGCCTAAAAAGCAGCAATCGGGCCTGCATACCGCGCTGCGCATATTAACTGATATAAAGGGTATAGAAATAGTATACCTAAGCGGCGAGGATGTGGTAAGGCACAAACTGGTACGCAAGATTTTGGAAGCTTACGGAGACATTCAATAGTTTTTAGTATCAAGTAAACAGTATCAAGTAGCTAGTATCAAGTAGCTAGTATTTTACTGTTTACTTGATACTAAGTACTATATACTAGATACTAAAAAAATGGATGCAATAAAAGAAACACACTTCAGCTTTCCCGGCCAAACCAGCTTTTATAAGGGAAAGGTACGCGATGTTTATACTATAAAAAATGAATACCTGGTAATGGTGGTGAGCGACCGCATATCGGCTTTTGATGTGGTGTTGCCAGAGCCAATACCCTACAAAGGGCAGGTGTTGAACCAGATAGCCGCCGGATTTTTAAAGGCTACCGCCGATATTGTACCCAATTGGGTAGTCAGCGTGCCGGACCCAAGCGTTACTATAGGCCGCATTTGCGAACCTTTTAAGGTAGAGATGGTAATACGCGGTTATTTGGCAGGCCATGCCGCCCGTGAGTATGCTGCCGGCAGAAGAGCCGTTTGCGGTGTTGCTTTACCCGAAGGATTAAAGGAAAACGATCGGCTTCCAGAACCCATCATTACCCCCACTACCAAAGCATCGGTAGGGCATGATGAGGATATATCGCGCGAGGATATTTTGGCTAAGGGCATTGTATCCGAAGCAGATTATGTGCAATTGGAGAACTATACCCGTGCGCTTTACCAACGCGGAACAGAAATAGCCGCTAAGCAAGGGCTGATTTTGGTTGATACCAAATATGAGTTTGGCAAGGCCGATGGAAAGATCTATTTGATAGATGAGATACATACGCCCGATTCATCCCGCTATTTTTATAGTGAGGGATATGCGGAAAGGCAAGCCAGTGGCGAGCCGCAAAAGCAATTGTCGAAGGAATTTGTCAGGAGATGGCTGATAGAAAATGGTTTCCAGGGTAAGGATGGGCAGGTTGTGCCGGAAATGACGCCGGAGATTGTAAAATCGATATCTGACAGGTATATTGAGCTTTATGAGAAAATTACCGGCGAAGCTTTTGTAAAACCCGGAAATGTGAAGGTATTGGATAGGGTAGAAGCAGCAATTTCAAATGCTTTAGCCGCTTTATAATTTAATTTGTAAATAAAATTATATCTTAGCTTATTAATTTAATAGAAATGAAATTTGCTGTTGATAAACACGAGAAGTACATCCTGGTAAAGCTAAATGAATCAAAGTTAAATTCATTGGTTACGCCACAACTAAAATCAGAACTTATTTTAATAAATACCGAAGGCCAAAGAAACATCATTCTTGATCTTTCGCAGGTTAAATTTGCTGATTCATCGGGTTTAAGCAGTTTGCTGGTTGGCCATCGCCTTTGCAAAAACGCCAGTGGTGTATTTATACTTGCAGGTTTGTGTGATGCCGTGGCTCGCCTCATCACTATTTCACAACTGGATAATGTACTTTCCATAGTTCCAACATCTGAAGAAGCCATCGACCTTATTTTTATGGAAGAAATAGAAAAAGAACTTAAAAGAGAAGCAAAATAAACTCACTATTGTTTACCCTATTATGAAATTTGAGGTAACAATACTTGGCAGCAGTTCCGCAACACCTATTTACAACAGAAATCCTACTTCGCAAGTACTCAATATCAATGAGCGCCTGTATTTGATCGATTGCGGCGAAGGCACGCAGCAGCAGATGCTGCATTTTGGTATTAAGGCCAGCCGTATTGATTATATCTTCATCAGCCATTTACATGGCGATCATTACCTGGGCCTGGTTGGCCTGCTATCGTCAATGCACCTTAACGGGCGCACTAAGGCATTAAAACTTTTCGGCCCCGTTCCCTTAAAGGAGATCATTTACCTGCAATTAAAATACTCTGAAACAGAATTGCAGTACCCGCTTGATTTTATTGATACCGACCCTGTAAAAGCAGCGGTAATACTGGATAACCAGGATATTGTTGTTGAAAGCATCCCGCTTAACCATCGCATTGATTGTACCGGCTTTTTGTTCACCCAAAAAACGCGCAACCGGAAGTTATTAAAAGATAAAGTAGAAGAGCTGAATATACCTGTTGAATATTTTACCGCGCTAAAAAAGGGTAACAATTATACCGCGCCCGATGGTACTATATACAAAAACGACACCCTTACCTCGGCGCCAGAAGCGCCTAAAAGCTATGCCTATTGTTCGGATACCTTATATAGTGAGCAGTATTTTAAACAAATAAGCAACGCCACGCTGCTATACCACGAATCCACATTTTTGAATGATATGCTGGAACGCGCCCAAAGCACCCATCATACCACCGCGTTACAGGCCGCGCAGGTTGCTATAAATACACACGCTAAAAAATTATTGCTCGGCCATTTTTCGGCACGCTATAAAAGCCTGAATGAATTGCTGGAAGAAGCCCAGAGCATTTTCCCGGAAACGGAACTGGCAATTGAAGGAAAAACGTTTATAATTGAATGATCTTTGATTTGAAGATTTTATGATTTGAAAATTTGAAGATGAAGCTTCATGCCAATTTTCAAATTTTCAAATCAACAAATCTTCAAATCAACACATTTTCAAATCATAAAATTTTCAAATCAATCCTTCTTCCCGCCGAATACCGAGAAACTTACGTAGCGTTTGGGGTGTGCCTTAATATCAATAAACAGGTTGTTTAAATTGGCGGTCGCGTCGTTCAGGTTTTTGTACATATCGCCATTGTTTATCAGCTGGCTTAGGGTACCCTGGCCGTTATTAACCTTACTTACGGCATCCTGGAGCTGGGCTATTGCCTTGTTGGCGTTATCAAGCGTTTCTTTAATGTTTGAGTTGGCCAGGTCATCACTAACCTTTTTAAAATTGGTGGCTATACCATCCAGGTGCGACGAACTGGTTTTTAAGTTGCCCGATACCGCTTCGGCATTTGATAAAATGGCGTTCACATGTTCGGTTTGTGTACCCACCAAGGCGTCTATCTTTTTAGTGGTGCCTTCCAGCGTTTGTAATGAATTAGCTATGCTGGTAAAGCTCCTGTCCACATTTTTCTGAAAATTCGGATTCAATATCCGGTTAATAGCTGCCAATGAGGAGTCGAGCTTACCTATCAGGTGTTCGGCTTTCATTTGTATCGGCTGCAGGCTTTCGGCCAGGCTGCCTTGTATGTCGGCTTGTAAAGTGTCTTTATCGGGCGCTATTTCTTTACTATCGCCATAATCAAAACTAATGGCTTTGCCGCCTAAAAGGTCGGTGCTTACCAATTGCGCGTGTGTATTTAGCGGAACGTTATATTGCGGGTCAATCTTAAACTCCACCACGGTACGGCCATCGGGGCGTAAAACCATTTTGGATACGCGGCCTATCTGGAAACCGTTTACCAGCACCGGCTTTGATACCGAAAGCCCATCAACACTATTATAAACAGCATAATACTTATTTGAGCGCGAAAAAACATCGCTGCCGCTAAGGTAGCTGTAACCCAATATCAGTATGGCAATAACAACGGTAGTTAAAACTCCAATTTTTGTTTCGTTTGATATTTTCATATTTTTAGATGTGTGTGTGTGTTAGAGATTGGAGGTTGGTGATTAGAGATTAGAGATCAGTTTGAAAATATTTAACTATTAGTAATCACTAATCTCTGATAACTAACCTCTACTCCGCCGCTTCTTCCGCTTCCTTTTTATATTGTGTTATTGCCCTTACTATGGAATCCACTATTTCATTTTGTCCGCTTTCGGAGTTTAAATAGGCTTCATCATCCGGGTTATTAATAAAACCGGTTTCCACCAAAACAGCTGGCATGGCACTGTGGCAAAGCACTAAAACGCCCTGTTCAATTACGCCATCACTATGGCGGCCATCGTGATCAACAAATTCGTTGTTAATAAGTTCGGCCAAATGTATGCTTTGCTTCCGGTATTTAGCTTTGATAGAATTCATTAAAATAACATCAGCCGGATCGTTAGGGTCAAATCCGCCGTTATCGGTTTCATTAAAATCCTCGTCGGTGTATAATTTTTTGCCAATAGCGGCTTCTTCTTCTTTTGTACGGTGAAACCCATAAACCAGCAGCAAAACCCCTTTGCCCGAACGGTCGGGAACGCTGATGCGCCTGCCATGCGAGTGTACTATCTTATCGGGCAATGAATTACAATGTATGGATATAAAAAGATCGCCTTTATTCTCATTTGCTATTTCAGAACGCCTTTCCCACGAAACATCATCGTCTGTACTGCGGGTTAAAACTACTTTAACACCGTCCATATTTTTTTCTATGGAAGTTTGCAATTTAAGTGCAATTGCAAGCGTTACATTTCTTTCGTAAGAATATGATCCTGATGCACCATGAGAAAAATGCCCGGTACCCGTTGGCTGCCCTCCATGGCCCGGATCAATAATAATGGTTTTGATCTTATAGCCATTATTAGTTACGGTATCTCTGTTTACGGGATTACTGATTGTAAAGGAAAATAATGAAAAGGATAATAGTAATGGAGATAAACTGCAAATCAATCTTTTCAATATTTTATTTTTCATTATGTTTGAGCGCTGTTAATTGTTCCTGCAAAAATACTATTCATAATTGATTTTGAAATTTGTTAGCCTGTTTTTTCTGCTCGAAATTGTTTTAATGGTACATGTTATGGCTGCTCCGCGTGCAGTTAAATATAATCACTATGAAACGGTTGCAGATACTATTATAAAACTCGATTCGGTAAAAGACAGGAAACTACTCAGAACCAAAGATAAAGGTACGAAATTTGGTGCTAAAACCGATACATCTAAAAAGAATAGCAGTGGTTTAGATACGGAATTACACGCCACTGACGATGATTCCACCCATATTGACAAAACAAATAACATTTTATACCTGTACGGCCATGCTCGGGTAAAGTACCAGGATGTGGAAATGGACGCAGACTTTATAAGGGTTGATCAAAAGAAGAAACTCATATTCGCACGCGGCAGCATCGATCCTAAAACACACCGCTATATTGGCCGGCCCATTACCAAGCAAGGTAAGGATAAGCCTGTTGAATCAGATTCGCTGCTGTTTAATTATGAAACCAAAAAGGGTAAAGTTTATAACCCAGCCTCGGAGCAGGATGGTAATTTTATATCGGGCGGGCAGGTTAAAAAGCTTAATGGCGATGAGGCGGCTTATCGTAACGTGCTTTTCAGTACCTGTGATAAGCCCTTTCCCGAAACTGACTTTGGTATAGTTATAACCAAAGGTATAGGCGAAAAAAATCAGATCATATCCGGCCCGGCTTACCTTGAAATTGAAGGTGTGCCACTACCGCTGGCCATCCCATTCGGGTTTTTCCCAAAACCCGATCACCGTACATCGGGCGTGGTGCTGCCAACCTTTGGCGAAGACGCGCAACTTGGATTTTATTTGAAGGACCTGGGTTATTATATAGCCCTGAATGATTATGTGGATCTGTTAACTCAGGGTACCATTTATTCAAAAGGATCGTATGATTTAAATGAAACTGTACATTATTTAAGCAGGTATAAGTATTCGGGCACCTTTTCATTAAGCTATGGCTCGCACAATTATGGCCTCCCTGGTGATCCGCCTGAAAAAGATTTTAATATTACGTGGTCGCATAGCCAAAATTCTAACGCGAGCCCCGGCAGTACGTTCAGCGCCTCGGTTAACGCGGGTACATCAACCTTTTATACCAATAACCCGGCGCAATCAAATTATAATTTAGCATCGCTTACC
>Ga0302312_10002402_pt1 | contig 10928 bp, 4 predicted proteins | sample III_Palsa_N2_1_FD_200529 | JGI IMG/M metagenome (GOLD analysis project Ga0302312, IMG submission 200529) | Peat permafrost microbial communities from Stordalen Mire near Abisko, Sweden - III_Palsa_N2_1 | ecosystem: Environmental > Terrestrial > Soil > Palsa > Peat permafrost | place: Sweden...
CGAGTACGACAGCCCAAATAGCTTCAGCGTAGCGGGGGATGCCTCGACCTCGATCGGCGCATCGCTTAGTCCATCGTCTCCAACACTCACCTTTTCGCTTACCGCCGGATGCTGGATGCCGGGGGAAGATGCGGTTGTGGGTTTGACAGGCAACGTTGCCAACCCCAACGTTACCCTCAAGCTCTTTCGCGCCGACGTGAACGATCTTCTTAAGAATACGCCTTCCGTTCTGCTTTCTTCAGGTCAAAGCGGTGATGGGGATTCAGACTCTGCCGCGAGTAAACTGACACTGGTGCGCACCTGGTCCGCCGATCTGAGCGACACCGACGATAGTGGAGATTTTTATCAAAGCATCGACATGGGAAAGCTCGCAGCCGGGTTCTATCAAATACAGGCCTCAGCCGGCGAAACCACAGCTTCAGGCTGGATCTGCGTCACCAGGCTCGCCCTGATCAGAAAAACCTACCACGGCAACGTTCTGGCCTATGTCGCGGACATTAGCACCGGAACTCCACAGCCCAAAGTGCCGATCTCCCTTCTTGAGCTGGACCATGCCAGGGCGACACCGCTTGCCGAAGGCGTTACCGATGCGAACGGCATGGCGACTCTTTCATTTAAAGGCGCTCAACCGGAATCCTCCGGTATCATCATTGCAAGAAACGGCGATTCCACGGCCGCCGTTGCCCTGGAACTCAACAGCCCTGGCGAGGCGGCTGGGGAAGAAAGCGAAACCAGTCAGGATCCCGCCGCCGCCTACTCGGCCGGAGCCCTGCGCTCCTTTATCTATACCGACAGGCCCATCTACCGGCCCGGTCAGACTATCTACTTTAAGGGGATAGACAGATTCTTTATTCCCCACAAAGCCGACCTCGCCGTTCCCAAGAACCTGCCGGTCGTTGTGGACATCAAAGACGCGCAAAACAACCTCATTTCACACCAGACGCTCAAAACCGACGACATGGGTTCCTGGAACGGTTCCGTCACCATGTCCACGGAGGCGCTAACCGGCGAATACTCCATTAATACGACCGTGGCCGACCAGCAAAGTCAGGGCACATTTACCGTCGCTGCATATCATAAGCCCGAGTTCAAGGTTACGATCGACTTCGACCGCGCACGCTACGTTCGCGGCGATACGATAACCGCCACGGTTTCGGCGTCTTACTATTTCGGTTCTCCAGTGGTTGCCGGCAAGCTCCGCTATTTCGCAAGTTCCGACGATTCACAGACGGCCGCTTCCTCCGCTCAGCCCTACAATCCAAACCTGATGGATAGCACGCAAACACAGCCGTCCGGAGAGTCGGATGCCAACGGAACCATCCGTCTCGATGACCAGGGAAAGGCCGTAATCACAGTCCCTACAAAAGTGGATCACAACGCCTCTGAGGATGAAGTGATCACCTTCGACGCGGACGTTACCGACCCCTCTAACCGCGATGTTGATCAAAACAGCTCAGTCACTGTTGGTCAGGGAGAATTCTCGCTGAATGTCGAAGCCACTCCATTCGTGGTCAATCCCGGATCAAACGTCTCGCTGAAAGTTACTGCGAGCAACGTCGGTGGTGCAGGGCTCTCCAATCAAAACGTAGATATCGTAACTGCGTACGAAGCCTGGTCAAAGGACGAGGAGCGCCTCACGGGAATTACCAAAAAGACGATGACCACCGACTCGAACGGAGAGATTGCACTGAACGCCATTCCATCTCATGGCGGCCTGTTCGACGTCAAAGCGACCTCAACCGATTCACGAGGCAACGTCATCACCAGCGAAATGACGGTGTGGGTACAAACGGGCGCTGCAGACCTGCCGATACAGTATCCAAACATGGCCGTACTGCTGGACAAGCCGAAGTACAAAGTGGGTGATACGGCGCATGTCCTGATCAACACCGACCACACCGGAACTACCGCCCTGGTCACCATCGAGGGAAGCACGCTCTATCGCTCGTTCTTGGTGCCGCTGCCGCGGCGCTCCACGGCCTTCGACTTGCCCGTGATTGGGGATTATTCACCAGGCGTAACAGTCTCAGTATGCGCAATATCCGACAAGCAGTACCTTTCCAGCACGCAGGAGTTAACCATCGACGACACACGCCGCAAGCTGAAAATTACTATCAATTCAAACCGCACCGTCTACGGACCCGGAGACCAGGCGGCCATCATAGTAACAACCTCGGATGTAGACGGTCGGCCTCAGCCTGCGGAACTTAGCCTTGGCGTCGTAGACAGCAGCATCTACGCAATCCAGGAAGATTCAGCGGGGAGTATCGACGATGTTATGCTGCCCGACCAGGGCGACGTCGTGGATACGGCTTTTTCTTGCCCGCAGGTCTACCTTGGAGATGTAGACAAGGGAAGTGTCGACATCAAACTGCGTAAGAATCTCAAGGATACAGCCTACTGGAATCCTGTAGTTCGAACGGGAGCCGATGGAAAGGCCGCCGTTAATTTTCCGCTTCCGGATAATCTCACAACCTGGCGGGTAACCTGTGTCGGTCATACCGCAAGCACCGCCGTCGGCAAGAGCACGTGTAATCTGGTCGTAACTAAAGACATGGTCGCCCGTCTTGAAACCCCGAACTTCCTGGTCGCCGGAGACACCGCAACCATAACAGGTGTCGTTAACAATAACACAAGTCGGCCCTTTGAAGCCAAAGTTTCCCTTAACGCCGCAAATCTAACGATATCCAGTGCCCTCACGCAGTCGGTCAGCGTACCTGCCGGAAGAGGAGCGAACGTAACGTGGAAAGTATCGTCGAAAATCGTCGGAGACGTCGATTTGCAAATGCGAGCCTGGACGAACAATGGGATTAACGATGGCCTTGAACAACAGCTTAACGTTGAGCCCCACGCCTCGCGCAGCGATATCTGCCAGGCAGGCAGCGCCTTAAGCCAGGTAGACCGCACAGTCACGCTCGATCCCGATGCCCTGCCGGCTTCCAGCAGCCTACGCATTCGAATTACTCCCAGCGTGTCGTCGGCCCTTGTTCCGGCATGGACTTACCTTGCACAGTACCCCTACGGCGGTACAGACTCCACCGCAAGCATCCTCATTGGAGACTCGATATTCGCAGCAAATACGGCGGCAATCTCACCTGACAGCGCAGTGACAAAAAGTCTGAAGGATGAGATAGTGCGGAGCGAATTAAGGCTTGCGCGGTTTCAAAACGACGACGGTGGCTGGTCCTGGTTCCCTGGCGGCCAGTCCGACATGTGGATGACGACACAGGCCACTTGGTCGCTTCTCCTGGCGCGCGATGCCGGATTTGAGCCAAACCCAACCGTCCTTAAAGCGGCACTTCACCGTACCGCGGCCACGGCGCAGATCTGGATGAAAAAGCCGCGGTACGATTATGCCAGCCCATCAAGCCTTTGCCTTGCCGCTCTCGTCCTGGCTCAAGGAGGAGACAACGCATCTGCGCAGGCCATTCTAAATTACGTACAAGCCCGCAGATCCCATGGCCTAAAGTCCGACCAGTCTGACCTGTCCGACTCGTCAGACACCTACAACTCCACCACTGACCTAGCCGTCTGTATCCTGGCTGCCCACAAAATCGGCGGGCCATATTCCGCCAAAGCGTCCCAGTGGATGAACGAACTCTGGTCCTATCGTACGCGCCTCGGGGAACTGTCCGCCTGGACCTATACCCCCCACCAACAATCCATGGGCGCGCGCGCCCGCGCCTCGCAGGATCTGCCCGACGACGATGCCACCGCATGGTCCGTCCTCGCAGCCGAAGCGGTAAATCCTGGGGACGCGCGCATCGACGGCGTCACTCGCTGGCTCATGGAGAATCGCACCGACGACCACTGGCAGTGCCCGACCACCACTGCAGTCACACTCATGGCGCTCGGCTCCTACCTTGCCGCGAGCCACGAACGCCAGCCGAATTTCACAACAACGATTACGGTCAACGGACGTGCGGTTAAGACGCTGCATTTTGACGCGCAGTCGCTTGTGGAACCGGACATCACCGTAGACGTTCCAGGAAGCCAGCTCGCCGCACCCGGACAGGCCACCGACGTCCGCTTCACAAAGTCCGGCCACGGCCGCCTCTACTACGCCATGGATCTGCAGGAAAGCAAGCCGGCCTCGGCCCCCGTTCCAACCATGGGTGTTTTGCAGCGCTGGTATGACCGCGTCTTGTATCCAGAGCACCTGGAAGAACCGTTCCAGCCCTCCGGCTACCGAATAAAGCGCGTCTACCTGCGAAATACCACGCGGCGCAACTTCTTCTGGGAAGATACCGTCCCAACGCGTTCGACCGACTACCAGCCCAACGACGACGTCATCGTCCGCCTTATCATCGATTCCAACCGGCCTGGCTCCCATCTTATCGTGGAAGAACCCGTCCCAGCCGGCTGCACCATCAGTGAACTATCCACCGATTCCGCCGATGACTGGACAAACTGGTGGGACTACACCGACGTCCGCGACGACAAAATCATATTCTACATAAGGTCTCTCGCCCGCGGTCGAAACGAAATAGACTATCACCTGCACGCCGACGCGCCTGGCAGCTACGATGTCATGCCCCCGTCCATAACCAGCACCTTCGACCCAACCCTGCACGTGCTCGGTTCGGTGAATAGGATTACTGTACAATGAAAATCGCGCGGCTGCCAATAGAACTAATCGCCCTTGCCGTGGTCATGGCCGTCAGTGTGCTGCTGGTCCTGCGCGTTCCGCCGGCCCGGCAGGATACAGTGCTTGCGTCCTACTCAACCGACCTCGCCGGCCGTACCCCCCACCAGCGTTACAATGCACGGCGCGCGGCAGCGGCTCTAGATGGCGTGGTCGTCAAACCAGGCGCCACATTTTCCTTCGACAAAATAGTCAAAGGCTGGACTGGAGACCAGGGTTTTCTAAGAGCCCCGGTAAGTTACAACGGAACTCTCATCGACGACTACGGCGGTGGTGTCTGCGAAACTTCTACGACCATCTACAACGCAGCGCTTCTCGCCGGCCTGCAAATTGTAGAGCGGCACTCGCACTCCTTCTCGCCAAGCTACGCACCCCCAGGCCGCGATGCAGCCGTGGCGTATCCCTCGGCAGATCTGCGCTTCGTTAACACCTACCCCTGGACGATCACCCTACACGTACGCCCATGGGGCAACCGCCTGGTCTGCCAGATCCAGGCATTGCACAACACACAAGCCAAAGTCCTGCTCTACTCCCGAATCCTGGGCCGAACGGCGCCCTCAGACGCCCCCGTCACACCAGGAGCCGGCATGCGCCGAACCCGCTGGCAACTCCAAGGCCGCGACGGCCTCCGCGTCGCCATCTTTAGGTCCTGGTACGAAAACGGCGCCGAAATCAAAACCGAAGAAATTTCTGACGACACCTATCTACCGATTTCTCGAGTTGCCTGGGAACAGTGACCGACACCGGCAGTGTGCTACCGGAATTGCTGGCCAGGTTACAGCGTATTTCCTGAGCATACGGTTATTTACAGCACGCTCACGGCACTTCGGACTAAAGTCACACCTTCAGCGGGCACAGACGTCCAATGCGTCCGATATGTCCGATATGTCCGATAAGTCCGATAGCGAATTGATATCAGGACCCTACTGGACGACCAGAGGGCGAACTATCTGCGGTATTTGCGCTCCGAAAGCTTATAATATATAGCATTGTGTAGTAAGATGCCGTCGATATAACAATTGTCTATTTTTTGTCGCCGTCCAGACTTTTCTTGACGTGCCGGTCGAAATCCGACTCGAACAAACGGTCTTGAACTACCCGATATTTGTCAAATTCGCTTTCAGCGAATGCTTTTGCCACCTCATGGCTCACCTTTCCCGGATGGTCGAGGATGTCACGCTCGTTGAATTGAAGAAACGCGTTCAACTTGGTTGCCCAATCCTTCATCGTCAGGGGGATATTGCGTTCAGCTTGGTCCTCGGCATAATCGAGATACATGGTCACAATACGATCCAGAGACTTTATTTCCTGTTCGGTAAGGTAATTCTTCGCGATGGAAACATCTGGTTTGAGGATTTTTCCGTGTGGTGCGTTCCTCCAAGTAGTTAAGCCCATCCTTTCTTTCGTGCTGTCCGCCCTTCCGACGATCAGTTCCGCTGCTGTATTTCCGTGAATCGCAAAATGGAGCTTATTCTGCACAGTGGCGAAAAAGGTTTGGCTGGTCTCCGCCTCCACGCTGTAATCCATGGCTGTTGCGTAGATGTCGGTTATCTTTTGGTAGAACTTCCTCTCGCTAGCACGGATTTCTCGGATCTCGGCCAGAAGGTTATCGAAATACTCCTCATTTAAGAATGAACCGTTCTTCAGGCGTTCCTTGTCGAGTACGTAACCGCGGATCGCAAAATCACGAAGTACGCCTGTCGCCCATTGGCGAAACTGAATAGCGCGCTGAGAGTTAACTCGAAAGCCGACCGCGATAATTGCGTCGAGACTGTAGAACTGCGTCGTGTAATCCTTACCGTCGTCGGCAGTATGTCGGAAATCCCGACATACTGCTTGTTCGTCAAGTTCTCCTGTCTCAAAAATGTTTCTTAGGTGCTCGGTAACGGTGCTCCTGCCCTTGTCGAACAACACGCTTATAAGCTTCTGCGTAAGCCAAACTGTTTCATCCGCCACTCTAACTTCGATGCCGTCCTCGCCTGCCTGGCGAGTAAAGATTAGGAATTCGGCTGTGCTGTTACGGATCTGAAGTTTTTTCTCGGTACTCATGTTCAATTCCTAAACTACTCAGGCAATTTCCAATATCCGTATCGCCTGGACCAGTGATGATCGTAGATGCCTGACATGCCGACATTCTACCTTGCATGCACTGAGCAAACGGTATACTGTATTTCAATATCAACGTTGATCCAGCAGCACAACTTAGCCATATCCCCAAATAGAGAACCTGAATGATGAAATTTCCCTTTTTCGGCGCACGGGACCCGAAGCCCGTAACGATTAAACTTCCAGACATTGTGAGCGTCGGGTATGGGGTCTACTTCACGTCCAATGGACCGCCAGCCTTGAACGACCTCGATATGGTTGAGATTACCAAGGCATGGTTAATCAAAAGAGCCGACCCAAAGCTTCGGGAAGCAATCACAGAGTTTATTAACGCACCGCTCATGCGCAAGGTGGAAGTCCGCAAGGTTTCGGAACTTGCACTGCCGCCCATGCAGATGCTGAAGGCGATGGGGTTGGGCGAAACAGAAGAGGAACGTCTACGGCATGCTACGCACGTAGTAATGATTGCCTCTTACGATGCTCTCCAATATCCCAGATTTGGACTTATAGCCGCCGTTGCGATTGCGCGTGCGCTTGCCGTCCATCTGGATGGGGCCATTTTTGACCCGCAGTGCGGAAAAGTACTTCGTATAGAGACATACGATCAGGCGCTGAATACCGCCTGGATTCCTGTTACAACCCAGATCGTAGTACCCCATTCCGTAGACAGCAAGGGCCAAGGCTGGATGACCACCGTTGGGATGGAAAAGTACGGACTCCCCAATTTAGAACTGCGCCAGATCCCGCCAAACCTTGGCGAAGCGATTGCGCCGGTCATGTCTGGAATTATTCAAAAGCTGGTCATGACCGTAATGACTGAGCGTCATGAGCGCACGGCTCCAATTAAAGATCTCATTATTGGTCCAGACATTGAGATATCCACCCGGGACATCGCTCTCGCGTACGGCAAAACGGACGATTCCCTCGAAAAAGAAGGCACAACACAGATTCGGATCGGCTACTACCCGGATAAACGCGGTCAGGAACGCTTTCTCGGTGTGATGCCGCCGGATGCGTTCAAAGATCGTCCCGAAGAATGGATGTACAGCATGCTCGATGATCTGGTAGGCCGCGAAGACAAAGTGGGGCACGCCGCCACAGATTCCGAAATGATGGAATCCGCTCATCTTCGCTCCGTTGCCGAGCTGCCAGACGTAAAGCGCCGATTTCTCGGCAAACTTCCCGTCGGGTCCACCCTCTTCATCAAGCACGGATTTCCCACGGCTTCTGGGGACTCTGAGTATATGTGGATAGCTGTCCAGGCCTGGACTGGCGACAAAATCAGTGGCATCTTAGCAAATGAGCCCATTGACGTGCCCGGCCTAAGAGCCGGATCGTCCGTCAAGATATCCGAATCAGAAGTTTTCGACTGGACGATCGCCCATAACGATGGACACAACGAAGGTAACTACACTTCCAAAGCCGTGGAAGTATAACCGATCCTCGGGGCGCCCCTTCAGCAGTGGTGCCTGCGCATCTCCTGGGACCAGTGATGATCCTTAAAATGCATGTAGCTTGACTTTGGAAGTACGTAAATTCACCATCTAGTGGTCAATATTTCACCACTACGTGGCCAAAAATTCACCACTACATGGGTAGAATCTACCCATGTATCAACGTTTTATCACCAACCATTTGCTTAGCGCACTTGGCGATAGCCCCGTTGTCCTGGTCAATGGGGCGCGACAGACCGGCAAGACTACCTTGGTGCGGGCGGTGCGAGATGACCGGTCGGCTCAGTTTATTAGTTTTGACGATGGAGGGTATCTCGCAGCCGCGAAGTCGGACCCGGCAGGGTTCGTCGCCGGGCTTTCCGGGCCTGTTGTCATTGACGAGGTCCAGCACGTTCCTGAATTGTTCCCGGCTATAAAGGCTTCCGTCGATCGGAACCGAGCGCCGGGACGCTTTCTTCTCACTGGATCCGCCAATGTCCTTCTGTTGCCGCGCCTCTCTGAGTCACTTGCGGGACGCATGGAGATTCTGACCTTGTGGCCGCTGGCTCAAGCGGAAGTAGAAGGACTGGGGCCGGGCTTGGTCGATATGCTGTTTGGTGACGACCTGTCCTTAGATCTCGCCCGAATTGAGCGGGTCGATCTGATGGGGCGTGTGCTTGGCGGAGGATATCCGGAGCCTCTGGCGCGACGCTCAGATGGGCGTAGGCGTGCTTGGTTCAGCTCCTATGTTACAACCATATTGCAGCGAGACGTCCGAGAGCTATCGAATATCGACGGCCTGACGGAAATGCCGCGACTGCTCGCACTGCTCGCGACGCGTTCGGCCTCTTTGCTCAACCTATCGGAAGTTTCACGCGGTACGGGCATTCCGAACACCACTCTTTCCCGTTATATGAGTCTGCTGCAGGCAACCTATCTTGTTCGCCTATTGCCGGCGTGGTCTGCGAACCTTGGAAAGCGTCTGGTTCGGTCACCGAAGGTCTTCGTGAATGACACCGGCCTTATTGCAAGTCTCTTGGGGTTAAACACCGAGCGGCTGGAGCAGGTCGGCCCACTCTTTGGGCAGATACTTGAGAACTTTGTGGTGATGGAGGTCCTCAAAGACGTCGGCGGGAGCGAAACCCTGCCGGAGCTTTTCCACTTTCGTACGCAAGGAGGGGCGGAGGTGGATCTGCTGCTTGAAGATCCTGCAGGGCGGATCGTTGGGATCGAGGTTAAGTCCTCTTCGAGTGTAAGCTACTCCGACTTCCGGGGCCTTCGGGAATTAGCCGAGGCTACTGGGGAGCGCTTTCACAGGGGGATTGTGCTCTATACCGGCGAATCGGTGGTACCCTTTGGCGAGCATCTGCACGCGGTTCCGATACAGGTGTTGTGGACGCGTTAGTTGCTGCGCGCAATTTAAAGGATTCACTACCCCAAATCCTACCCCGGCATCCAGTAGTTCAGTCTTCCAAACAACTGCATCGCCGCCGGCACAAGCAGCGTTCTCACAAGCGCCGCATCAACAGCCACCGCAATCGCAAGCCCCACTCCCATTTCCTTCATGGACAGGATATCGCTCATACCAAACGCGGCGACCACCACGACAAGCAGTAGCCCGGCCGCTGTGATAATGCCGCCTGTCTTTTCCACCCCAAGAACAACGGCATCGGAATTATTTCCGGTACGTTCATACTCTTCCTTAATGCGACTAACAAGAAATACCTCGTAGTCTGTCGCCAGACCAAAGGCAATCGCGAAAATGAGCACTGGAAGCGTCGGATCGAGCGAACCGCTCGATGTAAAGCGCAGTTGGTGCTGCAGATTGCCATCCTGAAAAATCCAGGTCATTAAGCCAAAGGAAGCCGAAAGCGACAAAGCGTTCAGCACAATAGCCTTCAAGGGAATTAGAACGCTCGAAAGCATCAGCATCAGCACGACAAAGGTCGTAAGGAAAATAGCCGTGAGCGCTGTGGGCAGATGGGTACTCAAGCTGCTAAGCCGATCCACAAGTTCGGCCGTGTCGCCTCCCACCAGTACCTCGGAAGCATCGGGCACAGGCACGGCATGGATGTCGTGCACCAGCGCCTGGGTTGCAGCATCATCGCTGCTCCCCGTGTAATCTATGGTGAAGAGCGCCGTATTGCCGTTCAAGTAGTGGGATTTAAGGCGTTTAACTTGTGGATTTGACACGCCGGCGAAGAGCTCCGGGTACGCTTGCGGCGGAACCTCAGGCCCAACACTGGTCACCCCATGGATCTCGGCTACTCCGGGCAGCCGTTTCAACTGGTCTATATAATCCAGGAGATAGGAGACCTCGTTGGGACCCACGGGAGACGAAGCCATGGTGACCAGAACTTCTATCGGCGACTTCTGACCGCTCTCGAAATCCCGCGCCAGTGCGTCCCCAACAATGCGCGATTGGAAACTGTCCGGCAGAGACTCAATTCCAGGATTTGCAAACCGTACATGCAGGAACGGCGCTCCCGCCCAGAACAAAAGTCCGAGAGTAAGCGCCATCACCGGGAGCGGCCATCGCACAACAAACCGCCCAATCGCCCGCCATCCACTCCGACTGCCCTCGCTATTCGCTGAAAGCAGGAACGGAACGGCCAGTCTGTTGACATTAGTGCCTAAAACCGCAAGGAGCGCCGGCAACACGGTAAGTGATGCCGCAATCGCAACGAAAACCGCAATCGCACCACCAATCCCCATGCTGCGCAGGAACATCTCCGGAAATGCGA
>Ga0302312_10002404_pt1 | contig 10925 bp, 9 predicted proteins | sample III_Palsa_N2_1_FD_200529 | JGI IMG/M metagenome (GOLD analysis project Ga0302312, IMG submission 200529) | Peat permafrost microbial communities from Stordalen Mire near Abisko, Sweden - III_Palsa_N2_1 | ecosystem: Environmental > Terrestrial > Soil > Palsa > Peat permafrost | place: Sweden...
CGCCAATGTTCAGCCCATTCTGCAGCGTGTACTGGCGTGTCCACGTGCCACCCTTCAGCACCCACTTCTGCAAACCAGCCGTCTGTTGCGACTGCGTATCCGCAACGTTGCCATTGACAGCCGGCGACACCAGCGTTCCATCGCCCTCGTCGCAAACATACAGCGTCGTAGGATTGGCAAACCAGAGTCCGAACGGAAACGCCGTCGTGGTGCTCGCGGCTGTGTCAGGGAAACCCGGCAGCACGGTGATCGGTACCGACGCCAGCGCCGAAGCCGAACCCGTAGGCAGCGTTCCTGCTGTGCCCACCTGGTAGACCGTGTTGATCCCGTTACTGCCGCTGCCCTTGGTCATATACACCGTGTTGTTGAAGATCGTCAGGCCGCGGAAATTCGTATCCTTGCCCGGCTTGTCCGTGCCGATCTCCAGCCGTCCAACCATGTCGACGTTCGGCGGCAGCGCCGGCGACCCGCCAGGGAAGAGCAGTTCAACACCCGTATCGTTGACCAGGTTGACGCCATCCTGTGTCTTCGTCAAATCCGACTTGGAGAGGTTGCCGTTGTTGTCGTTGCCCACCATGTAGTAGAGACCGTTGCCACCCTTCATCGCCCCGCGTCCGTTATCGCCGCTGTAGGCGTTGCCGTCGGTGTAGGTGATCCGACCATCCTCGCCGACCTCGGCCACCGCACGGTAGTACGCCGTCGGCACCGTCGGGTTGTTCGGATCCGACGAGAACACCGGGTTCGTCGGATCGCATACGCCCGGCGTGTTGCCGTTCGACACATCCAGCAGGTTCGGCCGCGTCGGCGAAACGGTCGACCCGCCGCATCCCACGCCGCCCCGGTACGCCATGAACGTCAGCGACTTCCCGTCCACCGACCGGTTCAACGCCAGCTCCGACTTCGAGCTAAAGCTGGTCACGATCTGATCGTCCGGAATCGGCAGCGTACCGACGACGAAACCATCCGTGGTGAGATCATCCAGAAACACGGGCGAGGTCACGCCGAACGTCGGATCAGAGTTCGCGTTATTCCACACGTTGTGCGAATCAAACACATTCGGAAACTCGCCGTTGTCCGACGCCACTCCGCACGGCACAGCTACTCCCGTCGTCCCACCCGCCAGCAGCGGCACCTGCACCGTCAGCCCGGTCAGCCCACCCTGGCACCCAAACGGCAGGGTCTCGCCAATCGTCACCGTCGAAGCCTTCCCCACATACACCGTCCGGCTAAGCACCAGTGTTCCCGGCACGAACCGAAACTCCCCGTGCCCAAACCCGCCTTCACCGCCAAATCCCTGCCCCCAGCCATCTCCATGCCCATTCCAACCCGAATCATGCGCCTGAGCCACTACAGTTGCCGGCAATCCAATCACGACGGCAGCCGACAAAATCGGCGCCACAATCCACTGCATCTTCATAGGGAGAACCTCCGCAGAGTAATCTATCCTCGCCTCCTACCGGCGGATGTAAACACTCCAAGAAAATGAACTGAATAACCTGTCATCTTCGCTCACCCCCGCAGCCGAATGCCGTCCTCCGCAACCGATCCCCGCCCCTACCCGCCGGTTACCACCAAATCTCGCTGCAACTCGTTCCATTTGCGGTCTAGAATGTCCTCGTTGAAGACAGGCCTTCTGTCGCTGTCGGCAGCGCCCAATCCCCGCTGCTCCTGTCACCAGACAACGCACCTGCGCCTCGTCGATCTGTACCTAAGGAGATGAGGATGAGAAGCTACGCCAACACAGACATTCGCAACATTGCGTTCACCGGTCATTCGCACAGCGGCAAAACCGCCCTAATCTCCGCCATGCTCAAGACCGCCCATATGCCCACCGACAACGGCAACGGCAACGCGGTCACCGCCTACGACGAAGAAGAGCTCGCCCGCGGCATCACCATGTCCAACGCCGTAGCCTTCGCCGAGTGGGCAGGCATCCGCATCAACCTCATCGACACCCCCGGCTTCCACATGTTCGTCCACGAAGCCCGCGCCGCGATGCTCCCCGCCGAAGCCGCCGTCCTCCTCATCAACGCCCAATCCGGCATCGAGAGCGTCACCACCACCGTCTGGAACTTCGCCGCCGACCTAAATATCCCCCGCATCGTAGTCATCAATCACTCCGACCGGCCGTATTCCAACCCCCAGGCCACTGGTACCGCGGACAGAGTCGCATTGGTCGAAGCCCTCCAGGAGCGCTTCGGCCGCCACGTCATCCCCGTCCAGCTCCCCATCATCGACAACCAAGGCTTCCACGGCGTCATCGACCTAGTCACCATGGAAGCCTTTCTTTATTCCCCCGCCAGCGAAGGCAGCGGCACCCGCGGCCCGATCCCCGCCAACCTCGAAGCCGAAGCCCGCGCCGCCCACGAAGCCCTCGTCGAGCTAGTCGCCGAAGGCAAAGACGATCTCCTCGAAGAGTTCTTCGCCCTCGGCACGATCCCCGAAGAGCACCTCATCCAGGCCATCCACGACGCCATCCGCGAAGACCGCATCTTCCCCATCCTCTACACCAGCGCCCTCGGCAACATCGCCACCGACCACCTCCTCGACTTCCTCAAGCTCTACGTCCCCTCCCCGAGCGAGCGCCCGCCCATCTCCGCCCACACCCTCCAGCCCCTCAAATCCAACGGCAACGGCGCCTCCATCTCCGTTTCAGCCGACGAAGCCCCCACCGACACCATTCTCTGCCCCCTCTCCGACACCGAGCCCGCCACCCTCTACGTCTACAAAACCCTCATCGACCCCTTCGCCGGCCGCATCTCCTTCTTCAAAGTCATCAGCGGCTGCATCCGGAACGAAGCCTCGCTCGAAAACTACACCCGCTCCGAGACCGAGCGCCTCACCCACATCGGCATCATGCAAGGCCGCAAGCTGGTCGAAGTCCCCGAGCTCCACGCCGGCGACCTGGGCGTAGTCGCCAAGCTCCGCGTCACGCAAACTGGAGACACCCTCGGCGTCAAAGGCCACGGCCTACGCATCGACCCGCTCCCCGCGCCCGAGCCCGCCATGACCTACGCCATCGAACCCAAGTCACGAGCCGACGAAGACAAGCTAGCCCCCGCCCTCCACAAGCTAATGGAAGAAGACCTCCAGCTCCGCTTCTACCGCGACCCCCAGACCAACGACTTCCTTCTCGCCGGCGCCGGCCAACTCCACATCGAAGCCGTCGTCTCCAAACTCCGCCGCCGCTACCACACCGAAGTCACGCTCAAATCCCCCAAGGTCCCCTACCGCGAAACCATCCGCACCACCGCCACCGGCCACGGCCGCCACAAGAAGCAGAGCGGCGGCCACGGCCAATACGGCGACTGCAAGATCCGTATCGAACCCCTCCCCCGCGGCACCGGCTTCCAATTCGTAAACGACATCTTCGGCGGCGCCATCCCCCGCCAATTCGTCCCCGCGATCGAAAAAGGCATCCTCGAAACCGCCGTCCGCGGCCACTTAGCCGGCTATCCCTTCGTCGACTTCCGGGCAACAGTTTTCGACGGCAGCTTCCACGACGTCGACTCCAGCGAAATGGCCTTCAAGATAGCCGGCCGCCTGGCCTTCCGCGCCTGCATGGAGACGGCGAAGCCGTCCCTCCTAGAACCCATCATGCGTGTAGAAATCGATATCCCCGACGACACTGCCGGCGCAGTAGTAGGCGACCTCAACAGCCGCCGCGGCCGCGTGCAAGGCATGGACACCCGAGGCCGCCGCGCCATCGTAAGCGCGCAAGTCCCGCTAGCCGAGATGCTCGCCTACAGCACAACCCTTACCGCCCTCACCCACGGCCAAGGCAGCCACCGCATGGAGATGGACCACTACGACTTCGTCCCCACCGCCATCGCAGAAAAAATCACCTCAACCAGCAAGCGTCCAACCGACGACCCCGAGGACTAAACCCTCACCCAAAAGATAAGGCCGTCCCATCAGGAGGACGGCCTTACCGTGTGCGATGCCCGCGCGTCTTTATTTGAAGCCGTTCGGACCCGCATTCATGCCTGCAGGGAAGAAGACCCCCATCGCAGGGCTCACCGCCGCGGTGCCATTCACAGCGCCGCCACCCGTAACAATGTTAAGCACCTGGGTAGTATTGCGCGCGAACGCAACCACGTTCGCCGGGTTCGCATCCACAATGCGCGCAGCCGTTGCAGACCCACCGGCTCCGAGCCCCTTAGGCGTTGTGAAGGTTGCAATGCCGTAGTCATCCGGGTTCGCGTCATACGACGTCGCTCCCGCAGCAACGCCCAGCAACCCAGCCTGCGACAGTGCATTGCGCAGATTCGAGATCGACGTCGTGTAGCCAACCAAGCCAGCCGACCCGGTCGGATCCAGGTAGTTCAGCGTCGTGCGGATCAGCCCCGCGTGATACGCCTCAACACCCAGAATTCCAGCCGCAGCCGATAGATTCGACGCCATCGTCAGCAGCGACGCCGCGCCGTGATACGCCGTCACGCCCACATCCTCGAACACATACGCGCCTACCAGGAATGTGTCGTCACTTGCATAGGGGCTAAAGCTCGCCGGAATGTTTCCCGCCGGCGTCACCGTGTTCGCTGCCGCCGCGAGCGTCTGGAACGAAGTCCCGAGGTTGATGGCTGGTTGCGCAACCGCCGCCGTGCTCAGCGCGCTCTGCAGAAACAGAACATGCTTGCCTTCTTCAATTGCTGTCTCAGTTGCATACGACCCAACCGTCACCGTTTTGAACGGAACCAGACTTCCGCCCGACACGGTGCCTGCTGTACCCACCGAGCCAGTGATCGGAATCCCGGCCGAAGGTCCGCCCGCCGCAATCGATGCAGCATTCGCCTTATCGATTGTGGTGCCGAACGCCGCGAGGTAATAAAAATTCGCCTCGAGATATTCGAGATTGAGCGCGAAGTTGAGAATGTCGCTATCGCTATAACTGGCCGTCGCGGCCTTAGCCTCAGGCGCCGCCGCTGCCATCACCAGCCCTGCCAGCGATGCCGCGCCGAACGTCATCATCTTGCGCCGGCTCGTCGTAATGATTTCATCCAGAAGTTGTGTCTCTTGATTTGCCATGAAATTGTCCCGTCCTTTAGGTACTGCGTGCCGATTAGGCAGTTGGGCTGTCGTAGCAGTGGTCGTGGCTCAGGCAGTGGTGGTCGCGAAGATGCTGTTCGTCCCGTTCGGGAAGAAGCCGCCCTTCGCCACGCCTACCGTAGGCGAGCCGTACACGATGTGGTGTACCTGGTTTACCGTCCGCGCGAAACCGACAGCATGCGTAGGATCAGCAGCAACAATCGCGCTTGGCGACGTCACGCTGGTCGGCAGCACCAGCAGTGTCTCTACCGAGCCATCCGTGGAAGGCGCTGCGCTGTTGCCGACCGTAAGCGTCGCGCGAAGGGCTTCCACCAGATTCGCCGCAGCAAGGTACGGATACGCGGAAGCAGATCCCGCCGCAATCGCGCGACCCGTCAGGGACGTGCGTACATAGCCCGCGTGATACGCTTCCACCGCCAGAATGCCGGCGGCGGCCGTCAGGTAGCCCGACGTAACGCCGGCCGGAGTGATCAACGGAGCCGCGCCCGAGTAAGCCGTCACGCCCACATCTTCAAAGATGAACGCGCCTACGAGAAAGTAGTCGAAACTCGAAAAGGGATTGAACGATCCCGTCCCCGTCGCAGCCGTAGTGATCGTCGCAGCGACCGCCAGCGGTCCAAAGAAGGACAGATCAATATCCGGCATCGGCACCGCCGCCGATCCTAGCGCGCTACGCAGGAACTGCACATGCGTTTGTTCCTCGAACGCAATCTCGTTCAGAATGTCCTGCTGCGCCGCCGTCAGCCCCGGAACCTGTGCCGCTTCACCAACCGTAACGGTTCCTTCGGTGTACTTCCCGGTGTAGCCAGAGGGCGCCGCCGTATCCGTGCTCGCGAGTCCCGAACCCGTCGCCGCATACAGATAAAACTGCGCCTCCAGATACTCCAGGTTCAGCGCGAAGTTCAGCACGTCAGCATCGGTGTAGGGGGCTACAGTTCCGCCGCCGCCCATCATGCTGCCATTACTGCTACATCCCGCGACCGCTGCTGTGGCTGCCACAGCACCAGCGCCTGCCATAAACGTTCGCCGCGAAAGGGCTTTTTCAACAAGGGAATCGAGTGTCTTCACGATACGTCTCCTGATGGTGCAATGGGTAACGATCGGCATGCACTTGCTAGGTGTGCGGCGGATGACGCAGTAGTGTCGCGCAGAGTAGCGTTTGCCTGGCAGAGATCTTGTCTGCGAGGCATCCTGGTGCGGCCAGATTGTGGTTGGGCGTACAAAACGTTGCGCGCAGATGTACAGCTGCGTGTGGTGCCGGTTCCGGTTGGGCGATCAGACAAGTGAATTAGCGACAATGCGATGTCGGTGATTCACTAATGTAGGAACTACGCATTTAGCGCGGGGTTGGATTGGAAACTCACAATAAAAAACAATCGATAGCTTGTGTGCCGAGTCAAAATGACTGCGCAAAAAAATCGATGGTGTGATTGTCATTTGAGGAAACATATCGAGTGTGCAAGATTGAACAGATGCTTCAACGAGCGCTCTGATAATCTCTCGTTTTTATGTCGTCGTTTTCGCCACGCAGGGAGTAACCATGTCCAACGTGCCAGCTGGTAAATTTGCTCACAGGCCGAATGTTGATGGTACGTTTGACTCGATTTGCAGAGTCTGTTTCCAGACAATCGTAAGGTCAGAGAAGGAAGAAAGTTTAGCTTCGAGCGAGTGTGTCCACCAATGCATCACCACGGACCCCGGATCGAACGACAGTGCGCTCCGTCTGCTGGAACTTCGAACATTCGCATAAAAAGAAAGTAGCGCGGTTCGTTCTGCGTTGCGCGTATACATCCGTGAGAGGCAGGCCTTCGCGAGCCGACTAACGGCCCTCGCTGCTGCCGCCAAGTAAACTGGTATCTATGACCCTCACGCTCCCTGCAGGCGAATTCAAGGCCTACCTCTTCGACTGCGACGGCACCATCGCCGACTCCATGCCCATCCACTTCATCGCCTGGACCCAGGCCCTCCACGAGTACGGCTGCACCTCCTTCACCGAGGAGCTCTTCTACGCCTGGGGTGGCCGCCCCGTCGACGCCGTAGTCACCGAGCTCAACCGCCGCGACGGCCTCGCCATCCCCATCGAGGAATTCGCCCACCGCAAGGAGAGCCTCTACTATGGCCTCATCGATCAGCTCCGCCCTGTCCCCGAGGTCCTCGAACAGATTCACCTCCAGCACGGCAACATTCCCTTCGCAGTAGTCTCCGGCAGCACCCGCGAGTCCGTCGTCCGGTCGCTGGAAACTTTGGGCATCCTCAACCTCTTTGACACCCTGGTCTGCGCCGGCGATTACATCCACCCCAAGCCCGCCCCCGACCCCTTCCTCCTGGCCGCCGAGCGTCTCGGCGTAGATCCGAAGGACTGCCTCGTCTTCGAGGACGCCGACATCGGCATCCAGGCCGCCACCGCCGCCGGCATGGCCTCCGTCCGGATCGCCCAACCCCACGAACGGGCGGCGGCCGCAGTTTTGAGGTAGTGCGTCCCGAAACTAGGCTAAACACGTCGCTGAGTTACCCGAAACCGGGCTAAGTCACACACGAATACACGGATTTTGCCCGAAACATGCTATTCTGAATGACGTTGTTCAATAGTACGTTCCATCAGGAATCACCATGCCAAAGCTAAAAACCCACTCGGGCGCAGCCAAGCGCTTCAAGAAGACCGCCTCCGGTAAGTTCAAGCGCGGTCAGACGAAGATGCGCCACATCCTCACTTCGAAAACCAACCAGACCAAGTCCAAACTTGGCCGTATCGTGTTGGTTTCAAAGCAGGATACCCCGAAGGTCGCACGCATGTTGCCCTACGCCTAGAGCGTAGCCAACAGGCAAGTTTTTCGAATCAAGCCGCTGAAAAGCAACGGGCCGCAAAGCGTAAAGGCCCCTGGATTTCCGAAGGAAATCCACTGAGATTCGAAGTAGTAGGCGAGTGAAGAGGCCAACCTTACCTCCAGCCGCTAAACGATTCACGCAAAAGGAGTTAGACCATGCCCCGTGTCAAACGGAGTACAAAACGCAACGACCGCCGCAAGAAGATCCTCAAGCGCGCATCCGGTTATTTCCTAACAAAATCAAAGCTTTACCAGGCAGCCCAGGAAGCCGTCGAGCGCGGACTTAAGTTCGCCTACATCGGCCGCAAGCAGAAGAAGCGCCAGTTCCGTTCGCTCTGGATCGTGCGCATCAACGCCGCTTGTAAGCTCAATGGAATGAGCTACTCCACGTTCATCAACGGCCTCAAGAAGGCGGGCATCGGCCTCGATCGCAAGATCCTTTCCGACATTGCCGCCAACGATGCCGCCGGTTTTGCTGCTCTCGCCGTTTCGGCCAAGAGCGCGCTCGAAGCTGCGAAGAAGGCTCGCGCTACCGCGTAAGCAGGTTCGACACAAAACACGAAAAGCGCGGCATTTGCCGCGCTTTTCGTGTTTTTGGCGTAAGACTTAGCCCGGTTTCGGGTTACAAATCGATGTGTTTAGCTTGGTTTCGGGTAGCGCGTGGTGGAAATTGCCGGAAAGCTACACTGGATCCATGAAGTTCGCTCGCCTCCTCCTGGCGTCCCTCACGCTGACGGTCTGTGCGGCTCCTCGGCTGACGGCCCAGCAGGTGCCTTTGCAGGTCGCATTTACATTCGACGATCTACCCGCGCATGGTCCTCTGCCGCCGGGGGAGTACCGCCCGGAGCCTGTGCGCTCGATCATCAAGACGCTGAAAGCAGAGAAGATGCCGCCGGTGTACGGGTTCGTAAACGGCTTCCGGACGGCCGAGTATCCATACCAGACGGAGCTCTTGCGGGAGTGGATTGCGTCTGGAAATCCTCTGGGAAACCACACTTGGTCGCATCCGTCGCTGGATAAGAGCTCGGCGAAAAAGTACATCCATAACATTGCCGAGAATGAGCCGCTGCTCGAGAAGGTGGATCCGGCAGGGGACTGGCACTGGTTCCGGTTTCCATATCTCGAAGAGGGCGACACGCTGGCGAAGCGGGACGCCGTGCGTGAGTATTTGCTGGACAACCACTACAAAATCGCCGAAGTGAATCTGGATTTTGGCGACTACATGTGGAACGACGCGTATGCCCGTTGCGCGGCGAAGAAAGATGATGCAGCCGTTGCATCGCTGCATGACAGCTATCTTGCTACTGCCGATGAGTACATTACGTACTCACGCACGCTCTCGCAGCGGCTGTATGGGCGGGACATTCCATATGTGTTGCTGCTGCATGTGGGGGCGTTCGATGCGAAGATGTTGCCGGAGTTGATTGGGCTGTTTCGCAAGCGGGGATTCGAGTTTGTGTCGCTGCCGCAGGCTGAGTCCGATCCGGCGTACAGCGTCGATCCGAAGGTGGCGTATCCCGGGGGTGGATTGTTGATGGAGTTGGTGGCGACTACGCGCAATGTTGTGCTGCCGAACGCGACGGAGCCTGAGGATGAGCTGGCAAAGATGTGCCGGTGAAGCAGCGAGTAGTGGGTAGTGAGTAGTAGAAGCGGATGCGGCAAACCTTTTCGTTGGGGCCCGTCGGCATCCGCTAGTTATGGATTTCCACTACGCTGACGACTTGTGGCTAAAGGCGGCGCGGGATGTTTCTACCGCATCGTAGTTTTTTTCGGCCCAGACCCAGACGCCGCAGAAGGCTTCGCCGAGGGTGCGGCCCAGATCGGTGAGAGTGTAGTCGACGTGAGGCGGAACGACCGGGTGGACGGTGCGTATGACGAGGCCGTCGCTCTCCATCTGGCGGACCGTCTTAGTGAGCATCTTCTGGCTGACGCCGCCGGCCAGTTTGCCAAGCTTGGTGAAGCGAACGGTGCCGTGGTCGGCGAGGACATCTAGGACCACCATCGTCCACTTGTCGGCGATGCGTTCGATGATTTCGTAGACGAGGGCATCGACTTTGTCCTCTGATTTGGTGGAGGATTTGGAAGTTGGTTTCGACTCAGCGGCAGAATGCTTTGTGTTGACTTCGGCGGAGACTGCCAGCTGCTCGTGCTTCTTTGCCTTCTTGCTTTTCTTGTCTTTTTTGGTCATGAGAGCCTCAGTTTCTGTTTGGTAAGTACAGAACTTTCAGATCAGTACTTTCGAGGATCAAACGTGCAGTCCTACGATACATGGGGCCGCCGGACCTTCTCTTTTTGTCTTACAGGATTGTCTGTCGCTCAGCGCTTGTGATCTAATTCCACTCCATATTGACCAAGGAGAGCAACTGAGAATCTGACGGAAAAACCCGAGGTCCGTGGGTTCAACTCCTGATCTGAAGGAGAAGGATATGACAGAAGCTGATCGCATCAAGTACTTACGCATAGCGTTGCTGCTGGTGGGTCTGATCTTCACATTTGGGATCTATCCGCTCACGATTCTTTGGCCGTCCGGATGGTCTTGGCTGATGGGCCCGTCGTATTACCTTCAAATGATCCTTGGCATTTACGCGACGTTGGGAGTGTTTCTGATGATTGCCAGCCGCGACCCACTCAGGCACTTGAGCCTCATCTGGTTCACGGTATGGTCCAGCGTTGTGCACGGCGCAATTATGGCGGTACAGGCCCTCCAGGGTCCAGAACACAGGGGACACCTGTGGGGAGACGTGCCGGCTCTACTGATTGTGGCGGCTGTGCTTGCGCTCTTGACGCCACGAGGTGTGGCAGCAAAGCGCGCCTAGAGGACCAAACGAACCGCATGGACCCGGGTGCGTCCCTCCCTTTCCCGCAGAGTCACAAAAGGAAATCATTAGTGTCTGTTGGTTTTGCGAAACTTTTTCCAGGGGAATTGCATGGTTTCCGTTTGGTATGTACAGCACTTTTAAGTGCGTACTTTCCATACTGATAGTGCGCGCTTAGGATACATCTGAGGTCGATGGAAGAGCTAGAAGGAACCCTTCGATCCGGGAGAAAAAG
>Ga0302312_10002408_pt1 | contig 10916 bp, 5 predicted proteins | sample III_Palsa_N2_1_FD_200529 | JGI IMG/M metagenome (GOLD analysis project Ga0302312, IMG submission 200529) | Peat permafrost microbial communities from Stordalen Mire near Abisko, Sweden - III_Palsa_N2_1 | ecosystem: Environmental > Terrestrial > Soil > Palsa > Peat permafrost | place: Sweden...
GTTGTAGTAGGTGAAGCCGGTTGCGTGCTCAATCTTGCCTTCGCCGCCAAAGCCCGGGTAGCTTCCATCGACGTCGCTGTAGGTTCGGGGCTGAAGCATCGCGTGGTACATAGAGGTGTAGAAGACAGTTGCAGCGGGAATGTCATCCTTCACGATGATCGCGCCGAGAGACTGTACCCAGGCATCTTTCGCCTGCTTCTTCACGGCGTCGAAGTCCCATCCGGGTATTTCGGCTTGCAGGTTTTTGCGCGCTTCGTCTAGGCTCACGAAAGAAGTTCCTATCCGCACAAGGACAGTTTTTCCCGCTTTGACGTCACCGAACTGGACATAGGTTCCAAAGCCGGGCCGTGGGCTGTCGGTGCGTACAGGCGGCTTCTGGCCGGGCGGCATATCGACATGGGGAAAGCCGATGGACCCGAGCGGTCTGCCATCGCCTTTCTGTTCCGTCCCGCCGTCTGTTGTATGCGAGCCTACCCAGGTACCGGCAGTTTGGAACGGCTCGCTGAATTCGATGACGAAGTAGCCACTGAAGCCGGCCAATTTTCCGTTACCGGCATAGATCCTCCGTACCGGGACCTCTCCGGTAACTTCCTGTGCCTTAGAGTCGACGCGCACCCAGCCGTCGCCGCCTCGGGCGTTATCCTCTACGACGATCGACGCAGAGCCGTCTTTCGTGAAGGTGAAGCGCATCTCGCCGGCGCGCAAGGTTCCGGTAATTTCAGCCCTGGCGCCTGCATCCTTCAGATCGACGGAGTAAGCATAGGGAGTGGCGTGCTCGCTGCTGCGATCGAACGATGAGGCACGATCCATGGGCAGCGTCTTCAACGGGCCGACGGACGGCATCAACGTAAGACTCCCATAGTCCGCAACGCAACTGCCGCTCATAAAGTGAGAGCCGCGGAAACCTTGAATCTTCGCATCGTTGAAGTAGTAGGGGGCGACACACTTGACCTCGCCGGCACGGGTCTGCGGCGTCCAACTCGTCATAGCGAATGGAAAGCCGACGGCTGGGTAGGTCTGTCCGCTCTTCTCAGTTCCTACCAGGGGATGAACTCTGTCTATCGGCGCGGTTTGGGCGGCGAGGTGTGTCGACACCAAAGCGAAGATCGAGACGGCTGTAAGGTTACGCAGATAGTTCATGCTTTCTCTCTAAATGGACATCCTATGCCGATTCTCTCTGCGCTGCCTTTTGGAAGCTTGATGGGTGCGGCAATTGGGGCTCCCCCACGATCTGTAGTTTGCGTTTGTAGACTCGCTCGCGACCGCACTGTAGGAAGACGATGCGGCAGGAACGTCGTATCGAGGAGGGGATGGCCATTGCGGTCAAGCTAATCATGAAGTACATAGTTTTTCCCTGAGACGTCAGTCAAGCTCTCCGGTTCCAGCAGAGAAGGCAAGAGGGCTGCACCAAGCAGTCCCGCATCAGCACCGAGTCCAGCGGCCCGGATAAAAGGCCGGCCTATCTCTTGAGTCAGTCGCTGAGTTGGTTCCTGTAGGCGGTAGACGATGCTGTATTGCTGGACAGCGTCCAGCATAGCGGTGACGAAAAAGTCCCAACCGCCGGCGACACCGCCACCGATGAGTATCAGTGGAAGGTCGAGCATATTGACGAGACCAGCGAGCGCAAAGCCGAGATGCTCTCCAAGTCTTTCAAAGGCACGCGCAGCCGAGACGTCGCCGCCTCGTGATAACTGCGCAAGTTCGACTGCCGAAAACCCTTCCGGTCGGTCCGCCAGGCGTTTGAGTGCCATAGAGGCTGAGGGTGTGCTGGCAAGATCGCGCGCCAATCTGACAAGACCTGCCGCCGAGGCATAGAGTTCAAGACATCCACGGCTGCCGCAAGGGCACTCCGGGCCATCGCGGTCAACCGAGATGTGCCCCACTTCACCGCCCATTCCCACCATGCCATGCCAGATCTTCCCCAGAAGAATGATGCCGCTACCGACGCCCGTTCCTAGGGTGATCATCGCGAGCGAGTCGACCTCCGCCTTCCGTCCGGCGCCGAGCTTCCATTCTGCAATGGCGGCGGCATTCGAGTCGCATTCGAGAAACACCGGTAAGCCCGTTGCTTCAACCAGACAATCGCGTAAGGGAAACCCGTCCCATCCGGGAAAGTTGGGGAGAAGCCCGAGTGTTCCCGTTTGCAGATTGAGCGGGCCGGGGCTGCCTATGCCTATGCCCGACAAGGATATACGTGCCGGTGCCGCTCCAAGCATCTTACGGATGCAACCGGCCATATCGCCGGTCACCGCCTGCGGCCCATCGGCAACTCGCGTGGCAATGCGATGGCTGTCAATCCGGTTCAGTTCCGAATCGAACAAACCGACGCGAAGACTGGTTCCTCCAAGATCTATGCCGATCGACCATTGGTTAGCTGGGGCTGTCATGAGGCGCTTTTCTCAGGGAGTCGAAATTTCTTTGACAACGATACCATGCGGCTGCCAGGATGTCCTCCCGTGGCAGCGGTTGTAGCAGGCTGGCCTGCCCCCATGTACTGGTTTTGGCAAAAGAATTCTTGACAGTGCAACGATGCCGGGACTATACAGGTTTCGTTTGGTAGCGTTGTCACGAATCGTTTCGGAGGCCCGATATGTCCATGTCTTATGCGGTGGTCTCGTGGCTGGTTGTACGGTATGTTCCGTCGGCCCATGAAAAAACACGCATCGTTGATGGCCTTTTCTACCGGCTCGAATCGCGCAGAATATTTAGCTTACGAGGTTTTCAGTGATACAGATTTTTCGCCCCGATTTGATTCGGCTCTCGCGCATCGGCAATTTGTCTCGTACGCCGGGACGAATAATGCCAACAGTGATGGCCGCGCTGCTGGTGCTCTTCACGTGTCTTGTTCCATCGCGCAGCACAGCACAGTCGCAAAATACCGGCACAGTCGGTGGCAACGTGACGGACGCCCAGGGAAAAGTCGTCATAAACGCGACAGTCACCCTCACGTCCATCGACGAGGGAACTGTATCGACAGTAAAGGTCAATGAGCGGGGCGAGTATCTGTTCAACACCGTGAAGGCTGGCAACTATACGCTCAGCGTAAGCGCGCCCACCTTCCAGAACTACGACGCCAACTCGGTAGGCGTGAATGCCTCGGAAAATCTGCGCATCGACGCGAAGTTGGCGCCCGGTTCTGCCAGCGAGACAGTGACCGTCGATGCGCCCTCGGCTACGGTAGATACTCGCTCGGCGACTATTGCGACGGTCATCGATCCTACCCTGGTGCAAAGTCTCCCGGTAGACGGCAACAATGTCGTCGCGCTCGCTGCGCTGCTTCCAGGTGTCACCGACGTAAACGCCCCAACAACCTTCACCAGCGATACCGGAGGTCCAGCTTATGTCGTTAACGGATCTCGCGCGAACCAGAACCTGTTTTTGTTCGATGGCCTGATGTGGAACAACGTGTACTACAACACGGGCTTGAACTATCCGTCCCGGCTAATGCTCCAGGAAGTGACTGTGCAGTTGCTGAACTTCAAGGCGCAGTATGGGCGCAACGTGGGAAGCATCTTCAACGTCTTGACGCGGTCTGGAACGAATGAAATTCACGGCAGCCTGTGGGACTACATCCAAAATAAGGCACTGAATGCCTCGGACTACATCACAGGACGTAATCCAGAGCTGGTACAAAACCAGTTTGGAGCAACAATTGGTGGCCCGATTGTTCGGGACAAGATTTTTTTCTTTTTGGGCTACCAGGATCTACGCTCAGTGGCGGAGGTCGATGGGTTCGCAGATCTCCCAACTCTTGCCGAGCGCGGCTTGAATCAGGATGGGGTTACCCCGCGTCCCTGCATTTCGCCCGAATTCGTCGGCAAGACCTGTGCCAGTTTTGCGGCAGATTATGCAGCCGGAACTAACCTGTCCGCTGTGATTGAGAATCCGGTCTACAACACGCGTAGTCAGGTCGCGCAAGCAGCTCAAGAGATTGCCTCGACGGCTGCCACCCCGGCTGGAGCGCAGCAGGGCGCGGCTCAATGCTTAACCGACTTGACTAGTCCGACCGCACCTGAGTATTTGCCCAATGCTGAGATCCCGTCCGAATGCTTTAATCCTGTAACTTTGAATTTATATAACAAGTACCTGGCTGTTCCGACTGTTAATGGAGTTCCTGTGGCAAACCCGTCTCAGCTATTGAGCACGGCGAAGCAGCCAAAGAACGATCAAAACGGACTGGCGAGAGTCGATTGGAACCTGTCACGTCACACCATCGACGCGCGCTTTTATGTCACCAACGTCAACGACCAGACGGCCAATGCCGTCACCGCGACGAGTTCCTCCCCGTCCGGCTATGAGCCAGACAATAACGCCGCCGGTATCTATGACGGAAATATCGGGGACACGTGGGTGCTTACTCCAAGCCTGCTCAATGTGGCCCGCGTAGGCTACAAGCGGTACAACTACACCACGCTCCCGACCGACCCCACAACGCTGATAACGCTGGGATCAAATGCGAACGACCCAGGTGTTCCGGAGCTGCCGCGGTTTGCAGCGTCGGGAAGGTTTTCGTTGGGCTCCACGAGTTCCGCATACTCCTACAATGTGAACGCCAGTTTTGAAGTGGATGACAATGTCTCCTATACGCGCGGCAACCATAATATTCAATTTGGCGGCCAGTATTTGTACCTTCAATACATCCACCGCTTCGATCAGGTACCGTACCTCAGTTCCAATGGATCGTATACCGGAGTGGGAATCACGGATTTTACATTCGGGCTAACGGGCACGGAAACTTTCGGCAACAGTACGAACATCGGCGCGGCGGACAACGCTTACTATATGTATCTTCAGGATGATTGGAGAGCGACCTCACACCTGACCTTGAATCTTGGATTGCGATACGAGTTGCCCTTCCCCTGGTACCAGCCGGACGGGCAATCTACAACGTATATCTATAGTTATCAGTCTTATAAATTTTTGAATGTACCTTCAAGCCTCGCCTTCCAAGGGGATCCTGGCGTTCCGAAGTCGATCATCAATACAAAGTACAACAATCTGGCACCACGATTTGGACTCGCCTACGATTTGTTCGGTAATGGACGAACTGTGATCAAAGCGGCGTTCGGTATTTTTTACGACGCCCTAAATGCCAATACGACCGGGGTCGGAGAACCTTATCATTACTCGGCGACCTATAGCACGCCTCCGGGCAGCTTCTCGCAGCCCTTGTTGACGCTGCCTCAAGTGCCAGCTAACTACACCACGCCGGCGAACGCGTTCTTCGGGCAACCGTACTCCATCAACTTTGCCGATCCCAATGTCACTGAACCTTATACGGAGGCCGTAAATGTCGGCGTTCAGCAACTTATCGGTCGCGCGACGCTCCAGGCGAATTATGTCGGCAAGTTCGGACGTCACGAGATTGTTCCGTACGACCTGAATCCGGCGATATTCGATTGCAGCGGCATTTACTTCCAGACCAATCCGGTAACATATTGCACCGGCGCAACCACCAAGGGAGTTTCTTATCAAGCCCGCGTCAAATACCCGGGGTTCAACTACGGTGGAACGGGCATTGTCGATAACAATGCGGTCGGCACCTCCAATTACAATGGTTTGCAGGTGATCTACACGCAGCGGTCCAACCGCAGCTTGACGACGGTTGCCTCCTATACCTACTCGCGGTCCATCGACGATCAGAGTGTGGGAACAACCAATGCCTCCACACTTCCTGAACCGTCAAGTGGGCAAACCGGTAAAGTGAGCTTGAACTATGGGCCGTCCGACTTCCAGTCCACGCATATTTTTAATACCGGATGGGTACTAAAGTTGCCGAATCTATTGACTGGGTCCATAGTTGCTCGTTCCATCCTGAACGACTGGTTCTTTGGAGGCATCTTTCAGGCGCGTACCGGACACCCCTTCACTGTGACTCTTGCCGGAGACACGTCCTGGTCCGATGAGCCGAACCAGCGGCCTACGCTGGCGCCCGGCCTCACGCACTATCAACCTATCCTGGGCTTTAGACATCGTTCGGCTAAGGTGCAGGAGTGGTTCAACGTATGCTCCTTTGCGGATAATACGGGTCCGTCGTCGGCTGGTTCTTCAAACTCTCCGACGAACAACATTCCCGTTAGCAGCAGTTGCACGCAGGCAAACGTCAACGGAACGCAACAGGGTTTCGGTGCGGTCGTCGGTGGGGCAAACGCTATTGCTATGCCGATTCTTCCGGGGTACACCAATGGCATTTCACGAAATTCACTCTATGGGCCGGCTTTTATAGAGAGCGACTTTACCTTACGTCGCACCATAGCGATTCCTTACCGCGGGATGAAGTTTGAGATGAGGGGAGAAGCCTTCAACGTCTTCAATACGCCGAACCTTGGACCACCGACCGCCGCTATCTCTTCCGGAGCCTCAACCACTCAAACGACTGATCATGGAGAGATCGTGTCGACTGTGGGTAAGAACTCGACCGCCGGAACCAACGGTCGTCGTGTACAGATTGCGCTCGAACTTACCTTTTGAGGGAGTACTCGAAGCTCTAAGTAGGACAGTAACAATTTGGAAATTCAGCATTACCGCAACCCTATGGGGACATTATGAAACAGCTTCTACAGATTCATCGCAATCTTCTTCTTCCTGCCGCAGTGCTGCTCGGCATAACATGTGCCGCTGCGGCGCAGACATCGCCGATAATTCCTATCCCGTTTGTCTCGAACTTCGCCGGTGTGGCTCCGGGGGGCAATAATACTGCCTGCACCAATGGCATTCCGAATACAGCGAACCCGCCCGTGAATTTAGGCGATGGTTGTATCGCCACGCAGGCCACGCTGACTACGTTGTACGACACCGCAGTCGACCCCCAAGGCAACCTGTACTTCACGGAGAGTGCTACCAACTTCGATCTACGTGTTGTTTATAACGGGGGGACTCAGTTGGCGCAGGCGTTGATTGCGGCCAATCCGCAGATCGCAAACTTTATCCCTCTTCCGGGACGTGTTTACACTCTGGCCGGCGGGCCGGTCACAGGGCTTACTGCGGTGAACGGCGTGTACTACTGCGGCAATGTAACTGGTGGCATTCAGGCGATAGACACAATGGGCAACGGCTGTCCGGGCGCATACTCCTGGGTCGAGCCGAAGGGAATTGCTATCGACCAGTATGGCAATGTTTTCATGTCCAATGCTGCGAAGTACTCTTCTGTGCGGGTCCTTTACTTTGGTGGCGCACAGGTAGCCAACCTCATCACCATGGCGTACGCGAAAACCGCCACCCCCGTTCCGAACCCGAAGGTTGGCTATATCTATCAGATTGGCGGAGGAAACGCTACAAAGGGTGTCTTTGGCGATGGTGGCCCAGCGTGGTCCGCGGGACTACTTGTCCCGCGTTATATTGCCGTCGATTCTGGAGGCAATATTTATGTCTCCGATGCAACGGGGACTTCCGTCGTCAGCGGCGTCACCATTACGGCATCGGGAGCCAATGTGCGCGAGATCAATGGCACGACGGGAATCATTAACACGGTTGCCGGCGAAAATACTTGTGGCCAAACCACCTACAACGCAAACAACGGCTGTCCATATGGCTACTCAGGAGATGGTGGCCCGGCTACCTCAGCGTTGTTCAATCTGCCATACGAACTCTGGCTGGATTCCAGCAACAATCTGTTTATCCTGGATAGCACTAACGCCAGGGTGCGTGTGGTCTATCGCGGCGGGACGATCGCCGGAATATCTAATCCGGTTGTTGGCAATGTCTATACCTATGCCGGCGGAGGTGCGTCTACCGTGAATGGAACAACCGCACAATCGGTGTTGTTTGCCTCCGTGAAGGCTGGGGGAATCGATCGATCCGGAAACATCTATGTCTTGGATCCCACTAACAACGATATATGGAAGTTCGATGCGATTACGGCTATTGGCAATGTCATAGCTGGCCCCGGCACGTCAACCGGCTCAGCCAAAAATGGTGCGTATTGCAACAAGGGTACAACCGGACCGAAGTCTATCGATAACAATGGCGATGGCTGCCCTGCAACAGAGGCATACACCACGGGGCAGGGGCATATTACCTTCGACCAGGCGGGCAACTTCTGGATTGCGCCGTCGACGGCGGAGATACAAAAGTTTTCCTACAATACGCAGTTTGGCTCGACGCCAGACGGTACGCCCGTATCGCAGCCGCTCGCGTTTGAAGATATTACTGCGACAACGCTTACCTCGGAGAGCTTTACGCTTCAGAGCTCCACAAGCACTGAGTTTAGCGATGCGGGTGGCGATACGTGCACTACGATGGGGGCTCTTGCGGCCAAGACTCTCTGCGTGTTCAATGTTAGCTTTACTCCGGCGCATCCGGGGGTAAGAACTGGCACGCTCCAGTTGAATAATGCCATTGCTAATACTGTCGAAAACATTACTGGTACTGGGCTGGCTTCGGACCTTGCAATCGATACGGGTACACCCAGTACGTTGGGTACTGGATTGACGCCGACAGGCGTTGCAGCCGATCTTCTAGGCAATGTCTATGTCGCCGACAGTAAAGCGGGTCAGGTACTCAAGGGAGCTTCAACCGGCACAACATTGACACCTCTTATCACCGGCTTAAAAAACCCTTCGCAGGTAGCAATCGACAATGTTGGGGATATCTATGTAGCGGATACAGGAAATAATCGTATTCTGATCACAACTCCAACGGGTGCGACGATCACTTCAGTCAGTGCCGGGCTGTCCGGCCCGCAGGGAGTAGTCGCCGATGGTTTTGGGAACGTCTATGTTGCCGATACCGGGAACAATCGCATCGTTAAGATATCGCAAAATGGATATGAGAACGTATTTCCGCTAGCTGGTCTGGTTACGCCTTTATCTGCACCCACGCAATTGGCTCTAGATGGTGCCGGTGATCTTTTTATCGTCGATTTAGGCGGGGGGCGCATTGTCGAGTACGTATTCAGCACAGGTGTAGTAGGACCGCTAACGCTGGACGCCGGAGTTATCCCGAACAGCGTCGCTGTCGATCAGGCCGGAGACGTCTATCTAACCACTACTGCTTCTTCTTACGAGAGCTTGTCCATTCTCGAATATCCGGTGGGCGTAACGGCCGGCAATTTATTGCAATCCGGGACACTGGCAACGCCGGTTGGGATAGCTGTGGATGCCGATGCCAATGTATTCGTGGCTGATACCAACAATGGCGCATTGGAGTTGCGTCGGAGCCTGGGAGATATTACATTTCCGCTGACGAATCTGGGCACAACCACACAGGCGAGCATCACGCTTAGCAATGTAGGTACCGCAGCGCTTACGTTTCCTTCGTTGCCGCTGCTAACGCAGACCGGGAGTACCCTCTTCACTGTAGTACCTGCTACCGCCAATGGTTGCGGTGCAGGAATCTCGTATGCACTCGGGCAAGGCTGCAACTTTACCGCAAGTTTTTCGCCCACGGTCGCTGTGACCGCCACGGCAACCGACGTATTCAACACCAACGCTGCGAATACTGGGACCGCCAAGGCTGTGCTCAATGCTGTCGGGAAGTATCTCGTCCCTACCACGACTACAGCAACAGTTTCGCCGGCAGGCACTCTTTATTACAGTCAGCAGGTCATTCTTACTGTTACCGTTACACCCAGCACGACAACAGTCACCCCTTCCGGCACGTTTATCTTTACCGTGGATGGGAAACAACAGCCTTCGGAGAACATAGGCAGCGGTACATACAAACTGGTATTAAACCTCGGAGTTGGTACGCATATTGTTACATCCACCTATAGCGGCGATACGAACTATGCAAGCAGTGCCACATCGACGACCATTGTCATACTGCCGGCGACCACGACTACTGTCATTAACGTAATGCCGGTAAATAATAATGGGCTTGTTACACTGGTGTTTACGGCAACGGTAACGGTGAACGGAAATACAGCCACAGGGCAGACTGGAACAGTAAATTTCTACGCTGGTACGCAGGTCCTCAACACACAGCCGATCGCCATATCCTTGAATACCACCACCAACACGTACACCGCGACTTATACGACTTCAACGCTTAACTACGCCAGCTATGTCTTTACTGCGGCCTATAGCGGAAGCACTAATGGAAACTTCCTGGGGTCTACTTCGGCACCTTTCGTGACCGGCGGCGGTGACTTCTCCGTAGGTTCTACCTCTCCGACATTCTCGGTCCCGCAAGGCGGCATTGGTCAGATCGAAGTGACTCTCGCGTCTATCTATGGGGGTGCCGGTACGATAACGGCAACCTGCTCGGGTTTGCCGGCGAACTCAAATTGCCGGTTTCTTCCCGTACAGGTGACTGTTGGTCCAACACCGGTCGCATTGTTGGCCGAGATTTACACGAATGCCCCGAGCAATCTCGCTTCGAACGGTTCAGATATTGTGGCTCGCGGTATCTCCTTCGCAATAGGTTTTCCTCTAGCTCTCGGTTTATTGCTGCGCCGTCGCCGCGCGAAGCTCGGAATGCTGGCTATGCTCGTCCTCGGCGTGGCTTTCATTACAGGGCTTTCCGGATGCAACTCTGCGAGCATTGATACTATGTCTGGCCTCACGACCCCGACCGGAACATATACTGTGACCTTTGTTTTTACCGGCTCAAACGGTCTGACTACTACGCATACCGCTGTGACGACTTTTACGGTGTTGCCGGCAGAAAACTAAAGTATGTTCCATAAAGCTGCACGATGTAATCCAGAAACAGGCAGAATCAAGGAAAATATTGTTTGAGTGAGGAGGATGTTCATGATGAAGGCAGAGTTTTTGCAACTGCCCGAATTAGAAGCTGGCTCGTTCGACGGTTCACTGATGGCGCCCCCACCGTCGCTTTTTGACGGCAGGAATTTATCGACTGCCAGCTTCACTGGCGATTACCTTCTCGAGCTTGAAGATGCTTATGAAGTATGCATAATCGCAACGGCAAAGGCCAATGGAGGGACTAAAGTGAAATGAATAGGATCGCGAAAT
>Ga0302312_10002409_pt1 | contig 10915 bp, 13 predicted proteins | sample III_Palsa_N2_1_FD_200529 | JGI IMG/M metagenome (GOLD analysis project Ga0302312, IMG submission 200529) | Peat permafrost microbial communities from Stordalen Mire near Abisko, Sweden - III_Palsa_N2_1 | ecosystem: Environmental > Terrestrial > Soil > Palsa > Peat permafrost | place: Sweden...
CTTCGCTATTTGCAGGTATATCGTCAGGGTGTAAATCTTCGCTCATTATTAGCTATAAAAAATATGGATGGGTAAAGATAAGCTAATGTGCAGATATGCGGATATGGAGATGTGCGGAATTTTTGAACAACCTGATTTAGATGTTGATAATGAGGTAACAAAGTGCAGTTCATCTGCACATTTTCTCATTTGCATATCTGCACATCCAAAAAATCAATTCTCTTTTTTTAATTCCCTTATCATCACATTATAGGGCCACTTCCTTAACATCGCATTAACTGTATTCACAATTCTCTTAGCCCGTGTTTCGGCTGTTTTAGCATCGGTTATCCATTTAATAAAATAGTTGCGGTGTGATTTTGGCAGCGTGTAGAAAAAATCTAAGGCCTCCGGTTCAAAATCAAAGCATTCCTGTAAATCGTTGGGCACATCAACTTTATAATCTTTATCATGCTCCAGTTTAACCTGCACCATGGCCCCTGCATTCTTGCGTATCGCTTTCCTGATCTCTGCTTTGAGCGCCATAATAAAATTGCCTTCGCCAATAGGCATTAAAGCCAAACCGGCAACGGCTAAGCTATCAACCATACCCTTAACTCTAAATGATTTTTTATTGCCGGGTAATATTTGTTGAGCAATATCAGCCGGAACCTCGATATAACTCCAGCCGGTTTTCTCGCCATTTTCATCGAATTGCAAAATAATGGAGTTAAAATCAACCATGTTAATGTTAGTGTCAGTTAATGTTTAATATTTGGCAACAATTATTGGCTTGTGTTAAATATCTGTTAAATCGTATTTGAAGAGATATATTTTTGTAACACTTCGATATTTAGCAGCGTCATATGGGTATAAATTTAAAAAATAATTTAACTCATCAAAATCATGAAAACACTAAAATTAATGCTTGCTGGTATCGCTGTACTTTTTACCAGTTTAGCCGCTAACGCAAACGTTAAATCACATAAAGCCCCATTATCACAAGATGATGTTGTAAACCTTTATGTTAATGCAATTAATACAGGATCGGCTAACGATTTGGATAAAATATTAAGTGACGATGTACAGTTTAACTCGATGCGTGGCGAAAATGTACATACCCTGAATAAAGGCGAATTAGAAGATTTTGTTAAAGGTACTTCAGGTAGTACAGTTCAGGCCGATGTGGTTAAAACCGTATTAGCAAGTGACGATAATACGGCCAAAATTAAGGTTGATTTTAAATACGATGGTTATACCCGTACGGATATTATAACCCTTGATAAAACAACCGGCTGGCAAATATCTACTGTTAATAGCAGTACAAAATAAGACCTTAGGTTTATGTTTATTGTTTATAAGGCTGCCGGTATTACCGGTAGCCTTTTTTATTAAACGGTTGTTATTTGTTTTTGCATTTTAATGATCTCCAGCAGAACACCATCAGGCATGGTAACTTTTATATCAGTGTGCTTTTTGTAGCCCATAGCTGCATATAAAGGTTCACCGGGTAGGGTAGCGCCAAGTTCCACAGCAGTAAAGCCATTCTTCAGGGCTTCTGTTTCACACAGGTTTATCATCATTTTGCCGATACCGCGGCGGGCCCAATCGGGGCTTACAAAAAAGGCGCGTATCCGGGCTGCATCTTTTGCAGGGTCGAGCAGCGGGTCGGCAACTTCTTTATGCTGATCGCCGCCGAAAAGCGTATTCCTTTTGCTCCATCCGCCACAGGCAATAATTTTACCTTCAGCTTCGGCAACATAATAGGTTTCATCAACCAATAGCTGAGAGTCTATTCCGAAGATATATTTGATCGAACTTTCTATCTGTTCATCACTATAATAACCTTTGCTTAACCCCCGAACAGAATAAGCGATTAATTGCTGCAATGTGGGTACATCGGCAGGTTTTGCTAAACGTGTTGTAATTGCAGTCATGTATTTTATTTTACATAGGGTTCCAAAACCTTTTGCCATTTATCATAGCCTGTACTATTCAGGTGCAGATAATCGGATTGGAAAAGACTGGAATCAGGCGCGTTAGTACCTGGTTTATAAATTACATTAACCAGATTAATGTAATTGCTTTTAGGTTTGTCAGCCAAATATGCTTTTATCAATTCGTTCGCCTTATAAACTTCAGCAAAGTATTTAACCCTCGACGGGCTGGGCCTTATCGACATAAAATAGATCTCGGCTGATGGTAGCTTATCATGGATCATCAACCAAAGTTTAACAAATTCATCGGCAACAAATTGCGCCGACTTGCCTGCTGCGATATCATTCTCACCTGCATAAATAAATATTTTTCGGGGGTGATAGGGGAACAGGATATAGGGCGTGTAATAATCAACGATCTGCCAAAGTTCGCAGCCACCCACACCGCGGCGAATGATCGGCTCATCAGGAAAACGTTGTTCCAGATCGGTCCATTTGCGGATTGATGAACTGCCAATAAACAGTATACCGTTTGGTTTTGGAAAGTTTAGGCTATCCTGGTGTTTAAATGCTTGTATTTCGCTAGCAAACGGAAAGTTTTGCTGTGCCGTTGCACGGGTAAAAATAAACAGCAGTAAAAGCAACGTTAGTTTTATTTTCATCGTATTGGTAATAATAGTATTGAGTAAAATGATTTTTTTTACATTGGCTAATGTAAAAAATACTTTACCGTTAATCATAAAATTTACAAATTACGTTATATAGGCTATGAATAAGAAATATCTGTCGCTAATAGGATTATTGTTTTTGGTTAACTGTGCCATTGCACAAGTAAAATATACAGTAACCAAATCAACTGTTACATTTCAAATTAAAAATATGGGATTTAATACCAGCGGAAGTATCGCTGGGGTTAAGGCCGACATATTGTTTGATCCCGCGAAGCCCGAAACCAGCAGCATTACCGCAACATCTGATGTAAATACATTAAACACCAGTAGCGAAGCAAAAGATAAGCACTTAAAAAGCGACGATTTTTTTGATGTAGCTGTTTATCCAACCATCACCATAAAATCAACCAGTATTAAACATAAAAGCGGCAATAATTATGTGGGGCAGTTTAACGTTACTATAAAAAATAAAACGCAATCGTTACCTATTCCATTTACCTATACCGAGAACGGCGGCTCTGCTGTATTTAACGGTATTTTAAAGCTAAAACGAAGCGATTTTGGTATTGGCAGCGGTAGCATGGTTCTGTCTGATGATATAACAGCTACGATTATTGTTGAGGCGACTAAATAGTTATATCCCCCTTAACATAAATATAACGTAGTACCCAAGCCTAATACTTTACAAAATTGTAAATTAGGCGTTATGAAATTGCGTGTACTTGTTTTAATTAACGCGGCAGCGGTTGCCGTTACACTTTCCGCACTTAACTATTACTTCAGGCATAACTGGTACGATGTTATGATAACCTTTGTGGTTACCATAGTTACCAGTTTTTTTGTTTTTTATTATCTGATAGAAAAATACATCTACTCAAAAATAAAGCTCATTTATAAACTGATCCATAACCTGAAATTAGGTCGCGACCTGCGCGATGCCCTCGGCGAGCATGTAAGTGCCGACCCCATAAATGATGTGGAACAGGAAGTAAAGGAATGGGCCAAGCAAAAGAAAATTGAAATTGACGAACTACGCACCCAGGAAAAATTCCGCCGGGATTTCCTGTCCAATATTTCGCATGAATTTAAAACGCCTCTGTTTGCCATCCAAGGCTATATCGAGGCTATACAAGACGACGAGTTTGAGGACCTGGATATGGCCAAGGACTTTTTAACCAAAGCTTCCCGCAATGTTGACCGCTTGAGTTACCTGATCAAAGATCTGGATGAAATCTCGAAATTAGAGACCGGTGAGATGGCCATCAACTATACCAAATTCAAAATAAACGATTTGATTAAGGAGGTTTTTGAGTCGATGGAGATGAAAGCCAAGCAGCATAACATTAAGTTAATCTTCAAACAAAAATATGATGAGCCGATTCCTGTTTATGCTGATCGTGAAAAGATGGTGCAGGTGCTAATCAACCTGATCGACAACTCTCTTAAATACGGAAAAGAGGGTGGAAGCACATCCATAAGCTTATTTGAATTGCATGACCAGGTACTGGTTGAAGTGACCGATGATGGCATCGGAATCGAAGAAAAGTTCCTTCCACGCCTTTTTGAGCGCTTTTTTAGGACGGATACCAGCCGTTCAAGGCAGATAGGAGGCTCAGGGTTAGGGCTGGCAATTGTAAAACACATTGTAGAGGCTCACCAACAAACCATCAATGTGCGCAGTACCGAAGGGTTAGGATCTACATTTGGCTTTACTTTACAGAAAACCAAGCCAAGTTTACATTTCCCTAACATTCCTGTTTTGAAAAGTTAACATTAAATTAACATAGTTAGCGTACATTTGTTAAAATTCGATCAAAAAGTATGTCACTAAACAGCATATTCCAGTATTTTGTCCCTAAGGATAAAAAGATATTTTTCCCATTGTTTGAGCAGGCAGCCAGCAATGTTGTAGCCATAGCCACCGTATTGGTTGAGGCGGTAAACTCTGCGAATCCCGCTACCCGTGAGGAATTATTTAAGCAAATTGACAAGCTGGAAAATAAAGGTGACGAGCTTACCCACCAGATATATTTAGAACTGGGAAAAAACTTTATTACCCCGTTTGATCGTGAAGATATCCACGCATTAGCTACCGCGATTGATGACGTTGCTGATTATATACAAGGTGCAGCCAACCGCATGAGCCTGTACCGTATTGATGAGTATAATGAGCATATCCGTAAGCTATCCGATTTAATATTACAGGCCAGCATCGACCTTGAAAAAGCGGTTCGCGAATTAAAAGATTTACGTAACGTACGTGCCATTGCCGATTCATGTATCAGGATCAACAGTGTAGAAAACCAGGCTGATTATGTATTTGATCGCGCCGTAGCCGATCTTTTCTTGTATGAAACAGACGCTATCAAACTGATTAAATACAAAGAGATATTAGCAGCATTGGAAACCGCGACAGACATGTGCGAAGATGCTGCCAACGTAATGGAATCAATTTTAGTTAAAAACGCATAAGCATTATTATATTCGTAAATGGTAACATCCTTACTTGTTATAGTAGTTGCGCTCGCGCTGATATTTGATTACACTAACGGTTTTCATGATGCAGCCAATTCTATAGCTACCATCGTATCAACCAAAGTGCTAACGCCTTTCCAGGCGGTTGTTTGGGCTGCTGCATTTAACTTTTTAGCATATTTTGTAGTCCGGGATCACAAAGTGGCTAACACGATATCAAAAATCGTGAACGAACATTTTGTTACCATGCACGTTATCCTTGCCGGTTTAATTGCTGCTATTACCTGGAATTTGGTTACCTGGTGGTTTGGTATCCCGTCAAGTTCATCACACACCTTAATTGGTGGTTTTGCAGGCGCGGGTATTACCAACGCTATTTACATGGGCGTTAATGGCCTTACTGCCATCAATCTTAAATTGATACTTACCACTATTGCCTACATTGTGCTGGCCCCGGTAATCGGGTTGGTAATTGCTTATATTATTACCATTATCATCTTGCATATCTGTAAACGATCGCGGCCTTCAACGGCTGAGCGGTGGTTTAAACGATTACAATTGGTTTCATCGGCGGCGCTAAGCTTTTCGCACGGTACAAATGATGCACAAAAGGTTATGGGTATATTGTACGTAACGCTTATCGCTTCAAAAATAATACTTCCCGGTGCTGCAATGCCCGATTGGATCCCATTGGCTTGTTACTCCGCCATAGCATTGGGAACAATGAGCGGCGGTTGGAAGATTGTTAAAACAATGGGTTCAAAAATTACCAAGATAACCCCATTAGAGGGCGTGAGTGCCGAAACTGCCGGCGCGGTTACATTATTGATTACCGAGCATTTTGGTATCCCGGTATCAACAACCCACACCATTACCGGTTCTATTATCGGGGTTGGCTTAACCAAACGCGTATCTGCTGTGCGTTGGGGCGTAACCATCAATTTGATTTGGGCATGGATAATAACTATTCCAATTTCTGCGTTAATTGCAGGAATAGTTTTTATGCTGCTTAGATTTGTTGGATAAATCCGCAAATTTGCAATCAATTCTTAATTTTACCCCTGATGAAGAAACTCCTACTATTGATCCCGCTTGCATTTTTTGCAATTAACACCCTTCAAATTATTACGCATAACGCGCAGGCAAGCGCTCAAACTCAGCCGCCATCTATTTTTGATATGGCTGCGGGAATTAAGGAAGCTTTATCTCAGGGTACTAACAGAAGCACAAGTCAACTATCAGCTGTAAACGGTTTTTTTGGTAACGCAGCCGTTAAGATTCTTTTCCCGCCGCAGGCGCAAAAGGCAGAACATACTTTGCGGGGCTTAGGCTTAAATAAGCAATGCGATGATGTGATCCTGTCACTTAACCGTGCTGCCGAAGATGCCACCGCACAAGCAGAACCAATCTTTTTGGATGCCATACGCCACATGACGGTTGATGACGCGGCCAGCATATTATTAGGCCCGCCTGATGCCGCTACTCAATACTTCCGCCGTACTACCAGTGCCGATTTGTATGCTAAGTTTAAACCTGTCATTCAGGCAAGCTTAAATAAGGTTGGTGCAACCAAATATTATGGAGATGTAGCTAAAACCTACAATAAACTGCCTTTCGTATCGCACATTAACCCTGATCTGGCCGATTACGCTACCCAAAAAGCCATTGATGGTATTTTTATTGAGATTGCTATTGAAGAGCTAAATATCCGCAGAAATTTAAACGCGCGCTCAACCCCGTTAATGCGGAAGGTATTTTCTTTTGCCGATCAGGGCAGAAAAATGTACTAAGTTTGTTTATTGCTTTGCTTTAAAGCGTATTCTTACGGTAACGGTTTCGGCTACATGGTCTGTATTGCTTAACCAACGAGGGCCATCTTGTATTAATTGAATAGCTGCATTATCTGTTTCGGAGCCCAGGCTTTTCCTGATCTTGAAGTCGCTCAGTCTGCCATCGGCATTTACTTTAAATGAGAGTCTTACTATGCCTGTTTTTCCATCGGGAGATGCGGCATTATCATTCAAATACTTTTTAAAATCACTCCAGCCTTTTACCGGATGTGCTTCCTCGTAATCCTGGTCGGTTACAAAATTGCTTTTCTTAGTACCATAGCCAGTAACCACCACCTCGTTTAATGAGCTGGTGTTGGGTTGCATAGCTATCACCAGCGAATCTGGCTTTTTAACATTGATCTCTTCTCTGTTATAGCCTATAAAAGCTACATCGAGGGTAGCATCGTTGCCTACACCGGGTAAAACAAACCTGCCATTGGCATCTGTTGTTGCAGCTTTATTGGTTCCTTTAACAATAACCGTGGCACCGGGAATGGGCTGATTGGTTTCATCTTTAACAACACCCTTTAATAGGCCATAATTACTATAAGAGTTTGCTATTCTTTCTTTTGCAGTGGCACTGTTGTATTTGGCAATCCGCTTTAAATACGCGCTATCCGGCTTTACCTCAGTAGGGTCAGCCTCGGTTACCTTGGCATCCGAATTCCCTACCGGCTCATCTATAGTAACATCCGCGTTAGGGTTTGATTTTGCATGTCGCACTTTATTATCTGCAGCTGCAATCATATTCGGCGCAACCATTTCGGCAACAGGGCTATTTACTTTATGCTGCGGTTTCTTTTTAACTAAGGTAGCTATCTCCGTCTTTTTTACAGGGGCTAAAAGCGTATCTGCAGCCGGTTTCTTAATTTCCGGGGCATACTTAACTTTTGCTATTGGTTTTTCGGGTACTGATGGGCTACCGAGATACCATAATAAGCCCGCAAATAAAAATATGAGTATGATAGCTGCAACAGCAATAAACCTGATCGGGATAATCCTTCTTTCCTTGTTTGCAACCCTGTTTTCTAACCAGGATGCCAGCTCTTTTAAATTCTTGTCATGGTCGATGCCCTCCACCTCATATCCTTCCAAAGCATCGCGCAAAAACGGATCGTATTGTGCTTGCCGTTCCAATTGGTGCATAGCACGGGCATCAAGCTCCCCGTTAAGGTACTTTTTAACCTGCTGCGATATGTCGGTTCGTTTACTCACCACTATTCTTTTCTATGCAAATTTTAAGGTTGCGCTTGCCGTTTTGTATATAACTTTTAACATCATTTAAGGTGTAACCGGTTTCATCGGCAATCTCTTTATAACATTTCTCCTGCAGGTAAAACAGGTTTACACTATGTTTTTGGGTTGATGGTAGCTTATCCATACACCGTTCCAAAACCTTCAAATATTCTTCGCTGTATTTACTGCTGTCAGGATGCAAATCAAAGGCCGATTCCATAACATCATCCATCGCAACCACATCCAGCTTTTTACCGGTTCGTAATTGCATTAAGCAATAGTTACGCGCCAAAACATACAGCCAGCGCCTAAACTGTTTTATCTCGTGCTGCTTGGTTTTGGTAACCAACTCCTCAAAAATGCCCATTACCGCATCTTTAGCATGCTCATCATCTTTCAGGTATTTCAAACAAACGCCATAAACAAGCGAAACATACCTTTCATACAAAGCCCCTAAATCAGCTATATTTCCGCTGTCGCGGTAGCTGTTTAGCAAAGCATCATCATCCGCTTCGTTGGGTTTTATGGTCCGGGTGAAAAAGTTCATTTATGGTAGCACAAAATAAATTTTTTAAATGGCTTATGGAAATGTGTTCATCGCAGCATCATGTATTAAAAACCAATTGTTATGAAAAAGCTCATATGTATTATTTTATTGTTTACCGGCTTAACAGGGTTTAAGCCAAACAGCAATCGCCACATTACCGGTAAAATTTCGGATGCACAAATTGCGATACCGGGTGCAACGGTACAAGTTGTTGGGACAAAAATTGCCGTGATTACAGACATGAACGGAATGTATGCTATTGATGTACCCGATGGTTGTGATCAGCTATCTTTTAATTTTATAGGTTATTTAAAGCAGGTTGTAAAAATTAAAAAGTCTGACGTTATAAATGTGGTATTAATACCCAATACCAATGGTTTAAACGAAGTTGTAGTGGCAGGCTATGGAACAGCCAAACGCATGCATATGCGAAGAAGTTCAGGCAGCCCCAATGCTGATATTAGCATAGATGAGCCGGTAGGAAATTCGGATGCCAAGGTAACCGAGGCAGATCCTAATATGCCAGCCGCAACACTTCGCCGACCTGTACCTTTAGTCGCCAATCAGGTTAATACCGACGAGAGTTATAGCCCTATTGTTGAAAATGGATTTGATAATGTAAAGGATAAACCGCTGTCAACTTTTTCGGTGGATGTAGATAATGCTTCATACAGTAACGTTCGCCGGATGATTAATAACGGACAAATGCCGCCTGCCAATGCGGTACGTATTGAAGAGATGATTAATTACTTTAGTTATAATTTGTCGCCGCCAAATAATAATGAGCCAGTTGCTATTCATACCGAGCTTTCGGCCGCACCGTGGAACGCAAAGCACCGTTTATTACGTATTGGTTTAAAAGCGAAGATTATTCCGAATGACGCTTTGCCGGCATCAAATATTACTTTCTTGTTAGATGTGTCCGGCTCAATGGAAGATCAAAATAAACTACCCTTAGTAAAAGCATCCATGAAAATGCTGGTAGATGAACTTAGGCCAAAGGATAAAGTTGCCATCGTAACTTATGCAGGTGATGCGGGTATCAGGTTAATGCCAACAAGCGGCGATAAAAAAGCCACTATTGATAGTGTTATTGATGCTTTATATGCTGGCGGGTCAACAAACGGAGGAGAAGGCATTAAAATGGCCTATAAGTTAGCTTCCGAAAACTACGTAACCAAGGGAAACAACCGCATAATTATGGCTACTGATGGCGATTTTAATGTGGGCCCATCAAGTAACGAGGATATGGAAACTTTGATTACCCGAGAGCGCGAAACCGGTGTAGCCATATCCATTTTGGGTGTAGGTATGGGTAATTTAAAAGATAGCAAAATGGAAACGCTGGCCGATAAAGGCAACGGCAACTATTTTTATATCGATAACATTACCGAAGCCCGCAAAGCACTCATCAGCGAGTTTGGCGGTACTATGTTTATTGTTGCCAAGGATGTGAAATTACAGGTAGAATTTAACCCGGCTAAAGTGCAGGCTTATCGTTTATTGGGTTATGAAGATCGCATGCTAAATAAAGAAGATTTTAACAACGATAGAAAAGATGCCGGTGATATGGGCAGTGGGCATACCGTAACTGCGCTGTACGAGATTGTACCCGCAGGTATTAAAGATGATTATGCCGGCTCGGTTGATCCATTAAAATATCAGCAGGTTGAAGAGCAGCATTATTCAACCACCGGTGAAATGCTCACCATTAAATTCAGGTATAAACAACCCGATTCCATGACGAGTAAAATGAGCCAAGAAGTGGTGAAAGATGATCCTGAAGAATTGTCAAAAACCTCGGCCGATTTTAAATTTGCTGCATCAGTAGCCGAGTTTGGGATGTTGCTGCGCGACTCTCAATATAAACAAGGCTCAAACTATGATCAAGCTATTAAGCTTGCCCGCCAGGCAAAAGGCGAGGATAATGATGGATACCGTTCAGAGTTTATCAAGTTGGTGGAGAGCGCTAAACTTTTGGATAAAAGCGCCCTTGCGTCAAATGCCAATGTCAATATAAAATAAGGCACAAAAAAAGCGGCAGAATTATCTGCCGCTTTTATATTTTCCAAAGTCTTGATTCTTACATCTTAACTCTTTGTTCTGTATTAAACTAATAACCTTACAGGTTCTTCTAGCAATGATTTCAAAGTTAGTAGGAAAGCAGATGCCGTAGCGCCGTCAACCACACGGTGATCAGAGCTTAGAGTTACTTTCATAACGTTACCCGGTACAACA
>Ga0302312_10002412_pt1 | contig 10907 bp, 9 predicted proteins | sample III_Palsa_N2_1_FD_200529 | JGI IMG/M metagenome (GOLD analysis project Ga0302312, IMG submission 200529) | Peat permafrost microbial communities from Stordalen Mire near Abisko, Sweden - III_Palsa_N2_1 | ecosystem: Environmental > Terrestrial > Soil > Palsa > Peat permafrost | place: Sweden...
ATAATACCGGGCACCTGCTCGCTTGATGTACTACGCTGATCCCAGGGGGCAAGCTGCACATATATGGTACCGTTGTTGGAGTTGCTGGCATTGGTAACCACGTTAAGCCCCGATAATGCCGCGTAATGCGCCACGCCCGGAGTTGCGGCCACTACTTTCATCAGCCTGCTCATCACATCAACAGATGCTGCTGTTGATGAAGCCGGAGGTAACTGGAAGGTAACATACAGGTTGCCGTCATCTTCTGATGGAATAAAGCCCGTAGGTTTTTCCTGGAATAAAAAGTAAGCCCCGGCGCAAATACATACCAGCAGGATAACGATATACCTGGAATATTCGATACTCTTTTTTACACCGTTGGTATATTTGGCGGTTACCTTATCAAACCATGTGTTAAACTTGTAGAATAATTTATTAAGCCCTTTTGCCTTTTTGTTGGTGTTTGTAGGCTTTAACAACAGCGTACAAAGTGATGGCGTTAATGATAAAGCTATAAATGCCGATATAATAACCGATATGGCAATGGTGATAGCGAATTGCTGATATAAGCGCCCAACTATACCCGGAATAAAGCCTACCGGCACAAACACCGCCGCCAGGATGAGCGCGATGGCTACAACCGGGGCCGATATATCTTTCATGGCCTGGTAAGTGGCCTCTTTGGCCGACATTCCCTCTTCATCAATATAATGCTGCACCGCCTCTACCACAATAATGGCATCATCCACCACTATACCTATGGCCAGCACAAAGCCGAACATGGTTAGGGTATTGATGGTGAAACCCAGTGGTATAAAAAAGCAGAACGTACCAAAAATGGATACCGGGATAGCCAGCACAGGTATAAGCGTTGAGCGCCAGTTTTGCAGGAAGAGGAAAACCACTATGGCTACCAATCCCAGCGTTTTTAACAGCGTCCACACCACATCAGACATGGAAACCTTTACCACAGTAACCGATTCGAACGGAACGCTGTATTCCACATCCGACGGGAAAGTTTGCCTTAATTTAGCCAGCTGATCATACACACCTTGCGCGGTTTGCAGGGCGTTGCTACCCGGTGCCTGGTAAATTTGCAGGTATGAAGCGCGGTGCCCATCAACAAATGAGTTGCTGGAGAAAGTAAATTTACCCAGTTCAACCCTTGCCACATCTTTCAGGTAAACCAATTCGCCCGTTGTGGGGTTATTTTTTACAATGATATTTTCAAATTCCGACACCTTGCTTAGGCGCCCGTTAACCAATATACCCAACTCGTATGTTTGGGTTGATGCCTGCGGCGGCACACCGGCGGTACCGGCGGCTACCTGTACGTTTTGGGCGTTCAGGGCATTAATAACATCAGTAGGTGTTAAGCTGTAGGATGCCATTTTATCCGGATTCATCCATATACGCATACTAAAATCATCCGTAAAACGGTTGATACTGCCTACACCCGGCACACGCAAAAGTGCATCCTGTATAAATATATTGGTGTAGTTATCTAAAAAAGTGATGTTATGCGTGTTTTTTGGCGCGTATATGGCCACCATCATCAGCATGCTGGGGTTAACCGCACGTACCGTAAGGCCTAAACGGCTTACTACAGCCGGTAATAATGGAGTGGCTATACTTACGCGGTTTTGCACATCGAGCGCGGCCACATCAATGTCGGTACCTATTTTAAAGGTTACGTTCATCTGCATCAGCCCGTTATTGGTGCTGTTGCTTTGCATGTATTCCATGCCGGGCGTACCGTTTACCTGCTCTTCAACGGGTGTGGCTACGGTTTGCTCAACGGTTTGCGCGTCGGCACCTGTAAACTGGCCGTTTACCTGTACAACAGGCGGTGTAATATCAGGGTATTGGTCAATAGGCAGCACCAGAATACTCACAATGCCCGTAATCACCAATACAATAGATATAACTATAGCAGTTACCGGCCTCTTAATAAAAGTATTAGCGATCATATATTATTTATATCTATAAATAGGAGCATCATTTTATTATTTGCCACCTTTACCACCACCTGAAGGGCCCACCTTATTGGCCGTAGTTATTTGTGAACCATCGTGCAGGGTTTGTACGCCATCCACAACAATTTTATCACCGGCGTTAATGCCGCTTTTTATAATAACGTTTGCCCCTATTGTTTGGCCAACCTGTACCTTTTTCTCGTTAGCCATCAGCTCTTTCTTCTTCTTAGTTGCCGAATCAGCACCTGCCTTAGGGTCATCTACCAGGGTATCTTTAGCTATGTACACAAAATACTCGCCCATTTGCTCAACAACGGCCTTGTTTGGCACTACCAGTTGCGGCGCGGTATCCTGGTTATGAACTTTTACTACACCGCTCATACCTACACGTAAAATTCCGTCGGGGTTGTCAAATACCAGCCTTACGGTTATCGTTCCGGTTTGAGAATCAACCGCGCGGTCTATCGCGTATATTTTTCCTAAATATGGATATAAGGTATTATCAGGTAATAAAATGGTAAACAATGAATCGATCGGCTTCGACTTTTTGGCCTGCATTTTTTCAAACTTGGGCAATTGTTTTTCGGTGATGACAAAGTCGACCGCCATCGGGTTATCTGTTGATACGGTATTTAAAACAGTTGAGCCAACCGTTACTACATTGCCCAATTTTACCTGGCTAAAGCCTATGGTACCATCAAAGGGGGCATAAATGGTGGAGTAGCTCAAATTTGTTTTGGCTGATTTTACCGCCTGCTCTGATGAACGTACCGTATTTTTTGAGTTTTCGAGCGTTATAACAGCGTGATCATATAATTGCTTGGCAACAGCGTTGTACTTGTTCAAATACTCATAACGATCAGCATCCTGCTGCGATTGTACCAATGTGCCCTGCGAAACTTTAAGGTTAGCTATAGCAGCATCATAATTATCCTGGTAAAGGCGCTGATCAATAGTGTATAGCTTCTGCCCTTTTTTAACATGGCTGCCATCGGCAAAAAATATACCGGTAATAGCGCCCTGCACTTCGGGTAACAGGCTAACCTGGCTTAATGCCGCCGTGGTAGATGGGTACTTATCATAATACAAAACGTGTTTTGCAGTTACGGTCATTAAGTTAACAGGCACCTCGGTATTTGGCGGTGGTTGCTTTTTTTTACAAGAAGCTAAAATAAGGCAACTTATAAAAATGGTATTTAATATTACTCTGTTCATTTAGGCTGTTTTTTATCGTTAATAAGATATATTTCCCATTGCTTTCTCCAGATCTATTTTATTGGACAGCACCTGGAATAAAGCATTTAAGTAACTGATTTCTGATGATATTAAGTTCGATTCGGCAGTAATTACATTTAAATAAGCCACTATACCCTGTTTATATTGCAGGGTTACTACAAAATAAGTACGCTTGGCCAAAGCCACATTTTTCTGTAGCAGCTCCAGGTTATACAAGTTGCCTTTATAGCTGGCTAAAGCGGTAGTATATTGAGTGTATATATTTGATTTCAGATCAGTTTCGGCCCAATCCAGCAGTTGATATTGCAGCTTGGCCCTGTGCAGGCTGTTCACCCGCGAAAACCCGGTAAAAATGGGTATGCTGATGGATAAACCTACCAATGAGCTTGGATATGAAGTATTCAGCAGGTCTGATAGCCGGTTGTTTTCATACGCCAGATCGTAATTATAGAAAGCTGATACCGTTGGCAAAAAAGCGGTACGGTAGTAACGGATCTGCTCGTCCTGCAAATTCTTTTGGGTGCGTAACTGTTGAAATTCGATACGTTTTTCATAGCTTAACTGCTGTGTGGTATCGATATGAATATCCTGCATCATTTGCAGCGTATCAAAATTAACGTTAAACTGTTTGTCGGGCGGGTAACCCATTAACTGCTTTAAGTTGGCATATAGCGGCGTAATGTTTTCATTTGCCTGCTTTAATGATGCCATGGAGTTATTTAAGCTTATTTCAGCCTCTTCATAATCTGTTTCATCAACAATACCACCAACATACTGATGGTAAGTATCCCTAAAGTTTTTGCCCAGGCGCGCGGTATCTTCCTTCAGCACATTAATCTGCTCCAGGTTAAGCAGTACATTATAAAATGATTTGCTCACGGCAGATACCAAATAAATCTTGGTGCTATCGGTAACCTGCTTGGCCTGGTTTAACAATAAAGGCGCGCTCCGCGAAGCGTATAAAAGGCTTGGACTAAATATGGCTTGTGAAACCGATAATTCGGGTATAAAGCTGTTACCGGCAGAAGCACGGGTTGCGGTGCCAGTGCTTGTACCCGTAGTGGTTGTGCCGCCTGTAACAGTAGCGGCCCCATAGTTTGATTGCTGTATATAATGTATAGCCTCGCCGGTGGCGTTAACCTGTGGCAACCAGGTTGATAAATTGATAGCGTTGGTTGCACGGGCAATATCTACATTAATTAATGATTGATTTAAGGCCGGCTGATGGATCATGGCATAATCAATACATTGTTTTATGGTAAGATACTCGGCGACAGCGTTTTTGCTGGAATCCCTCAAAATAGGGATGAGCAGTTTGCTGGTATCGGGGGTTTGTGAATAGCCGATAAAAGAAAAGCATGAAAATATGAAAGCTAATAAAGATATTCTGATCATAGTGCTTTTGTACAAACCTGTTATTTTAAAACGGCTTATTGAGAATTGTGATAATTTATCTTTCATAAATATGCTTATCCGGATGCTGATGTATATACATAAATAGATAATTTGTGTTTGCAAAAATGGAAAAATACTCGGTATTCGTAGGTAACAATATTGTTAAGCGCATGATATTAAGCCAAAGCGAATATTATTGTTACGATAGAGCATATTATAGCAGTAAAGAGTTATTTATAATTACCGGCAGCACAATTGTATAAATAACGCCAAACATTATTTGATATATTTGTTATAGTAATAAAAAAAATCTTTTGCTGCCTGCACGCCATTCTATTATCCCATTGCCTGATAACGAGGACGAAAGGCTTGTGGCTTTACGATCGTACAGTATTTTAGATACTGCCGAAGAAAAAGATTTTGATGAATTAACCACGCTTGCATCAAGCATTTGCCAAACCCCTATTGCCTTAATTAGTTTGGTTGATGCCGAAAGGCAGTGGTTCAAGTCGCATATAGGCACCGATGAAAAAGAAAGCCCCAAAGAATATTCCTTTTGCGCGCATGCCATAGCATCGTCTGATGATATTATGGTGGTTGCCGATGCTACACAGGATGAACGTTTTTTTGATAACCCACTGGTTACCGGCGATACGCAGATTGTTTTTTATGCCGGTGTGCCCTTAATAAATGAGGATGGTTTCGCGCTGGGTTCCCTGTGTGTGATTGATCACCAGCGAAAAAACTTCAGCCAGGAACAGGCCAGCGCTTTAAAAATACTGGCCAAACAGGTGGTTGATAAATTAGAACTGCGAAGAAAGGTGAAAGCGCTGGAAATTGCCAACCAGGAACTTAGGGATGCCAATGTTTTTATACAAAAGTTTGCCTCGATGGCGGCGCATGATATTAAGAACCCTTTGAGCAGTATTTCATTAACCGCGCAGGCTTTAAAAATAAGGCTGCAAAAGCTGGAAGATGAAGGCTGCGAACGATTGATAGACCTGAACATCACATCCACCAACCGCTTATCGGTGCTTATTGACGATATGCTGGCTTATTCGCAGTCGCCGGCCTTACTTTTAACAAAAAAACAAGAAATTGAACTTACCGTGCTGCTGAAAAGGGTAATAAGCCTGATTAATGTACCCGAGAATTTCGACATCAGTGTTCCTACAGATAAATACCAGCTCAACTTATCGATAGTGGCGTTTGAGCAAATATTCATCAATTTGCTTACCAACGCCATACGTTATAATAATAAGGAGAACGGCGTGGTAATCATCCGGTTTTTGCACGATGACGATTATTACAAATTTGAGGTTGAAGATAACGGCATCGGGATAGCGCCGGAATATCATGAAAAGATATTCACCAATAACTTCACCTTAAAAATAACCGACCGCTATAGTAAACAGGGAACGGGGATTGGTTTATCAACAGTAAAAGACCTGGTAAAGGCATTAAAGGGAACCATCTACGTAAAATCGATCCCCGGCGAAGGGACAACCTTTTTTGTGGCGATAAAAAAATAACAACATCTGCTATAACCAATTGTTATTAAAAGTAAAATTAGGGCTATTCCTTTCCAACCAAATATTTATATTTACCTGCCTGTAATTTGCAGGAATAACTTATGCTCGATTTTCGACTGTGTGTTTTTTATACGGTGGCCCGGCGGCTTAACTTCACCCGCGCCGCTGCCGAACTGTTTATTACCCAGCCGGCTGTAACCAAACACATAAAGGAACTGGAGAGCCAGTTTAAGGTTTCGTTATTTGAACGGAGCGGCAATAAAAAGATAACCCTTACCCCTGCCGGCGAAACGCTTTTACAATACACTACCCAGCTTTTAAATGTTTACCGCGAACTGGAATATGATATGAATATGCTGGTGAACCAGCACAGCGGTGTTTTGCGCATTGGGGCGAGCACCACGGTTGCCCAATACATCATCCCGCCGGTATTGGCGCAGTTTCATAAAAAATTCAAGGATCTGCAAGTGCTGCTGATCACCGGGAATACCGAGGATATAGAACAAGGACTGCTGAATAAAACCATAGAAATAGGCATTATTGAAGGTATACAGCGCAATGCGCAAATTAAGTACGAGGAATATTTGCAGGATGAACTGGTGCTGGTATGCGCGGTGAATAACCCGTTGATGAAAAAAGATATTATAAAACCCGAGGAACTGAAAAACTATCCTTTGTTATTGCGCGAACCCGGCTCGGGCACGCTTGATGTTATAGCGCATGCCTTAAAACCGCATCAGATCAAGTTATCCGACCTGCAGGTTGAAATGCAGCTGGGTGGCACCGAAAGTATAAAATCATACCTTTTGCACAGTAATTGCCTGGCGTTTTTATCTATCCACTCCATATTAAAGGAGCTGAAAAATAACGAATGCCGTATTATTGATATTAAAGGCCTCTCCATTTCGCGGCCATTTCATTTTATACAGCTTTATGGGCAGCCATCGCCCCTGGCAGAGCTATTTATCCGTTTTGCCCGCAATTATAAAGCGGATTGATAAAACGCTTTTTCTTTACATTATAACTTGCCATACTCCTGTCTTTTTTCAGGATCAATGCTTTTTGCTGCTATCGGCCTTCATTTTTGAGGTATCTTTAATTTTGGTACCGCCGGATGCGGTGTTATCCATAGTGGTAGCATCGGCGGCACTCACCTTTGAAGTATCTATTGTTGAACTGTCGGCCGTAACATGGTAGCTATTTTTTTCCGTATCGCGGCCCTTATTAGCCCCATGATCGCCCCCGCAGGAGCTTAACAAGCATCCGCCCAGCATTATGGCGGCTATTAAATTTATATTTTTCATTAGGCTGAAATTATTATAAGTTTTCGCCGGCCGGTCCTTTGCCTTTGTTTGATGAATCTTGCTGAGCCTGCGCCCCCGGTTGGCCGTCTTCATTATCAGAAGTTGGGATTATTGATTTGGTGCCGGGCTTTTGTGCCTTTTTACCTTTTTGTATGGATGAACCAGGATTTGCCTGGTAATTGTTATTACTTGCCATGATCTTATATTTTAATTATTAATGGATGATAACCCATCTCCTGATATATAACATAAACTATGCCGGGTTTTGGTTAATTAAATTTCTTTTATATTAAAGAATATCCGCCGCCATTAATGTCAAAAAATATCGCAATTGTTTTTCACGATAACTTAAAGTTATTGAACACAATATTTTATGATAAAAAAGCAGTGTTGAAAAAGCGGACTTTTGGATATTAAAGAAAAACAAAATGATAACTCCACATATCCAAACACAAAAAACCAGCGGCCTGCTGTTAACTGTTAATGAACATACCAGCAAGGCCATATTCGTTATTTGCCTTATATTGTGCCTAACCCCATTTGTTAGCCCTGCAATTGCCTTAGTAATGGGCCTGGTTATAGCGCAATTTACAGGCCATCCCTATTTGCACCTTAACCACAAGGCAACTCATCTGCTGTTACAATTCTCGGTGGTTGGTTTGGGTTTTGGTATGAATGTTCATAGCGCGCTGCAAGCCGGTAAAGAAGGCGTATTATTCACCGTTGTATCCATCATTAGTACCTTAGTGTTCGGCTATTTAATGGCTAGATGGTTAAATATTGAAAAGAAAACATCCTATTTAATATCAACCGGAACGGCCATTTGTGGAGGTAGTGCCATAGCGGCAATATCGCCGGTGATTAAAGCGGAAGAAAAGCAAATATCAGTAGCGCTGGGCTGTGTGTTCATTCTAAATTCCATTGCCTTATTTATCTTCCCGCTTATCGGGCATCATTTCAACCTGTCGCAAACACAGTTTGGTTTATGGTGCGCTATCGCGATACACGATACCAGCTCGGTTGTGGGTGCCTCGGCAAAATATGGCCCGCATGCGCTGGAGGTAGCTACTACTGTAAAACTGGCAAGGGCATTATGGATCATCCCGGTAGCGTTTATGTCCACCTTTATCTTTAAAAATCAATCAAAAAAAATCAGCATCCCCTATTTTATTGGCTTATTTATACTGGCCATGATAGCCAGCACCTACATTCCAGCAGTACATACCATAAGCCCCATTATTACGCATATAGCCAAAATTGGCTTAACACTTACTTTATTCCTGATCGGCGCGGGGCTTTCCCGCAAGGTTTTGGTATCGGTAGGGTTTAAACCGCTGCTGCAAGGTGTGGTACTTTGGGCAGCCATATCAACCGCCGCGCTTTACGCGGTTATGCACCTGGCCTAGTGTCAAGTCAAGAGTATTTAGTCTTTAGTCCTAAGTCAATTTTGCGTTTTTTTGACTTAAAAACTCAAGACCTTCGACTCCGGACTAAGGATCTATATTAAACAAAAAGCCCGGTGCAATAAACACCGGGCTTTATTATTTAATTAAAATATTCGTTAATACTTATTTACGATGCTCTTCGCGCGGAGCTGATGGCCTGCTTGCCGGCCTTGGAGCCGAAGCATGACTGGCTGGGCGTGATTCGTTACTTGCACGGCGTTGCGCGGTAGCAGCACGATTAGTGTTCCTGGCAGCAGTACGTTGCGCAGCAGCCTGGCGGTTAGCGCTACGGGCAGCGGTACGTTGTGCAGTAGCCTGGCGGTTAGCGCTACGGGCAGCGGTACGTTGCGCGGCAGCCTGACGATTGGCACTTGCCTTTTCGCTGCGTTGCGCGGCAGCTTCGTGATTGGCGCTACGGGCAGCGGTACGATTAGCGGCGGCAGCACGGTTAGTGCTCCTGGCTGCGGTACGCTGAGCAGCAGCTTCATGGTTAGTAGCCCTTGCAGCTGTACGATTAGCAACTGCTTCGCGGTTAGCACTCCTGGTTTCGCTGCGTTTTGCAATTGTTTCGCGGTTAGTGGCCCTGGTTTGTGCGCGGGTGGCTGCGGTTGCCCTGTTGGTTGCCGCAACATGGCCCTGTGCATTGTAGCTACGGCCATTAACCTTGTTCATGGCTAAAGTAGCGGGGCGGCCATGGTTTACACTGGCAAACTGGGCACGGTCATGACTGGCAGTTTGCTGATGAGCCATTTGGTTTGATGTAGCCTGTATATGCCTGTCGCGGGCAGCCATTTCATCCTCTCTTGATGGCCTGGCCACTGAACCGCCACGGCCGTTAAAGCTGTAATGGTTATTGTTACGTACAAAATTATTGTTAACATAAGTATTATGTACAATATTCCTGTTTACATGCCATACAGCAGTATTGTAAGCGAAGTGACCGCCACTCCATCTACCGCCATAAAAACCGGAACCGCCGTAGCCAAAGCCGTAGTTAATACCACCGTAGAAACCTACGTGCGGGCCCCAGTAACCGGCATGGAAGCCATAAACGCCGCCATCAAAACCCCACCAGCAAGGTGTCCATAAAACGCCTATACTTGGCGGCGCGATCCAAACACCCGGTACCCAATAGTAACCATCGTCGCCGTATGCCCAATAGCCTGGTGTCCAAACGTAACCATCGGCCGGGCAATCCGGCTGAGCATATACCGGGATTTCCGGAGGGGCAATATTTGCCGAAATTCCTATTCCAACGCCCACGCTTACCTGGGCATGTGCTACGGGTACCGCTGCAACTGCAAGGCCCGTAATTAAAATTATACTTTTTAATATCTTTTTCATTGTAGTGTATTTATTTATTATAAGCATGAACACCGGGAAAGCTAAAAGGTTTAAAAAATATTTATTAACAGTTGTATTATTAATATATTATAGATATGGATTGGGGTTAGAAAGTTTAGGTATTGAGTGGGAAAGATGGGTTTTTATGATGGTTTTTTACCACAGAGATAGGGAGAAAAAATACAGACACGGAGGGATGCTTGAGTTTGTATTTTAATTGAAATGGGGCACTAATTTTTATCGAATTTAATCGAATTACACTAATCTGCTTTGAGATTTTTTCCATTCGTGAATTCGAAATCAATTCGTGTAATTCGTGCTTACTCAAAATTGAGATAGAACACTAATTTTATCGAATTTAACAAATTACACTAATCTGCTTAATGATTTTTTTCATTCGTGAATTCGAAATCAATTCGTGTAATTCGTGCTTACTTAAAATTGAGATAGAACACTAATTTTATCGAATTTAACGAATTACACTAATCTGCTTAATGATTTTTTTCATTCTTGAATTCGAAATCAATTCGTGTAATTCGTGCTTACTCAAAAATGACATGGAACACTAATTTTATCGAATTACACTAATCTGCTTAATGATTTTTTCCATTCGTGAATTCGAAATCAATTCGTGTAATTCGTGCTTACTCAAAAATGAGATAGAACACTAATTTTATCGAATTTAACGAATTACAT
>Ga0302312_10002426_pt1 | contig 10876 bp, 11 predicted proteins | sample III_Palsa_N2_1_FD_200529 | JGI IMG/M metagenome (GOLD analysis project Ga0302312, IMG submission 200529) | Peat permafrost microbial communities from Stordalen Mire near Abisko, Sweden - III_Palsa_N2_1 | ecosystem: Environmental > Terrestrial > Soil > Palsa > Peat permafrost | place: Sweden...
TCGTGACCAACTCTGGCTGCTGAACGAGGAGGAGCAGGTGGTGCGCGACCCCTTCCTCGTCCTGTCGCAGGAGCTCTGGTCGCTTGATGGGCGCCGTCTGACGGTGCTGATGGAGCCAGGAAGGATCAAACGCGGTCTTGGAGCGGACCCGGCTCACGACCCGGCGCTTGTCGTCGGGCAGGCGTACAGCCTTCTCATCACGGCGCTCGGGCAGACAGTGCGCCATACCTTCCGCGTAAGCGATCCGATTCTGAAAGAGATCAAGGAGACCGACTGGCGTATCGTCTCCCCAACAGTGGGGGCCCCCGATCCCGTCGTCGTGCATTTCGACAGGGTGATGGATGCCGCCCTTTGCGAGGATGAGATCGGAGTCCTGACCCCTTCCGGAGAGGTCGTTCAGACGCGTGTGTCACTCGCATCGGACGGAACCGCAGCGCAGCTTATTCCAGGCCACCCCTGGAGCGCCGGGGAGCACTGCCTCGTCGCCTCTGAACGTCTCGAAGACGTTTGCGGCAACAGGTTGGGCGAGGCTCTGGACCATGACCTGAACGAGGGCGGACGACCACGGGCCGGGATGATCAACTTTACTCCGCGCAGCGCCAACGCGCCCTCGTCTGCTCAGGCGGAGCTGACATCAGGCTGGACGACGGCTCAGCTCGAGCTGAAGACGCTCGTCGTGGCAAGACAATTAAATGTGCGTCCGCGAAAGACGCTGAACCACGAAACGCCTGTCGAGCGAGTCCAGCAACCTTTCGCATCGACCGGTTGAGTTCGCCGAAGCAAAACCGATGATCGTGCCTTCAGTCGATCGCCTTTATCGGTATGTTCGTCGCTTTATGCCTGCCAGGAATGTGTGTTATCGACGGCGGCCACCTTCTTCGCCGCGGTCTTTGGCTTCATCATTCACTCGTCGCCGACCTTACCCGATGCGAAACTCGAAGCCCTGTGTCGCTTCACAACGGTCGTTGTGTGAGTGCTGCTTCGTTCTTGACGCTGACGTGGGCAATTAATGTTTAGCTACCTTCTTCCCAACGGAGAGTACCCATGTCACTGCAAGACAAACTCGACACCTTCCAGGCCGACTTCAAGGCCGGCAAGTTGCCGTTTAAACCACCTCCAGAGATCCACTCTGTCATGGAGCGCGCCACCACCGAACTTATCGCGAGTGGACAGGCCAGCCGCGCCATAAAGGCCGGCGAGCATGCGCCGATGTTCAACCTGAAAGATGAAGATGGAAACGATGTGTCTTCCGCGGCGCTGCTGGCGAAGGGGCCACTAGTGATCACTTTCTATCGCGGGGTGTGGTGCCCGTATTGCAATATTGAATTGCGGTCGATCAACGAGGTATTGCAAAAACTTCAGGCGTCCGGAGCAACCGTTGTCGCCATCTCGCCGCAAACCCAGGCCAATAATCGCAAATCGGTGCGGAGCAACGATCTGGGCTTCCCCGTGCTGAGCGACGTCAAGGGTCAAACCGGCGCGGATTTCGGTTTGCGCTTCGCGTTGCCCGATTATCTGGTCGATCTGTACAAGAACCTGAAAAACGATCTGCCAGCCATCAACAACGACCCCAGTTGGACCTTGCCTATGCCGGCGCGTTATGTCGTCGGTCAGGACGGCGTCGTGCTGTATTCCGAAGTCAACCCGGACTACACTCGCCGGCCCGACCCGTCCGATTTGTTCCCGGTGCTAGAGAAGGCAACCGCCCGGGTCTGAACCTTACCGCGTGCCGCGCCGGACCATTCGGCGCGACCTAACGATTCATGAGAGGAATTTTTTATGACACGGCGTATTTTCCTTGTTACTGGCGCGACCAAAGGGATTGGCCTCGCACTGACCGAACGGCTAGTGCGCGACGGCCACCATGTGGTTGGCCTCGCGCGCGAAGCAACCGCGTTTCCAGGCGAGCTGGTCTGTGTTGACCTGGCGGATCGCATCGCAACCGGCACGGTGCTCCAGGAGCTGACGAGACGATATGCATTTGATGGCGTCGTCAACAACGTTGCACTGGTCAGGCCGCAACAGCTTGGAGAGATTGAACTCGACGACCTCGACGCCGTCCTGGCGTTGAATCTTCATCCCGCCGTGCAGACCGTCCAGGCGTTGCTCCCCGGGATGCGGGCAAGTGGGTGGGGACGGATCGTGAACATATCGAGCCTCACGATTCTTGGCATGACGCAGCGTACCGCATATGCAGCAGCGAAAGCCGCACTGGTGAGCTTTGCACGTTCATGGGCGCTGGAACTGGCAGGCACGGGTATCACGGTCAATGCCGTAGCGCCGGGACCGACGGAAACGGCTCTGTTCCGCGCGAACAATCCGGTGGGAAGCGAAGGTGAGCAGCGGTATCTATCCGCCGTGCCGATGGGCCGCTTTGGCAAGCCGGATGAGATTGCCGCGACGATTGCGTTCCTGCTCTCCGAGGACGCCGCGTTCATGACCGGCCAGACGCTTTACGTCGACGGCGGCTCGTCAATCGGCAGGCTCGGCTTCTGACGGTGTGTGGGCGTTGCTGGCAGCAGTGACGCACAGAATCTCCTCAACGAAGGCGACAAAGGCGCGTGCCTTTGCACTCACGAGGCGGCCGGCCGGAAACACGGCCCACAGATCTATCGACGGCAATTCCCAGTCGGTAAGTACAGCCTAACTGTGCCGTCGGCAAGCTCAGGAGAAAACATCCATTCCGAAGCGAGCCCGCATCGGTCAGCGTGAGGGCGCGTGTCGAGCGCAGAAGAAGGTGTGCCAGGCAGAACTAGACAGAAGCGGGAACAACGCAAAAGAACATCCCCTGATATCTACCGCGCCGCCACTCGGTCGCGCGCCCCGGGCGCTTTCAGATACCTTGAAAAATGCAGCCGCCGAAGATCAGCCAGATTCACGTATCTGCGAGAGCCGCGCAATCAACCTCATCTCCTCCGAACATGCGCGACTCCATAAAAGAAACGAAGGCCCTGGCCTTCGCGCTCGCCTGTCTCCCCGTAGGGAATACCGCCCAAAGGTCAATTGAAGGCAACGACCAGTCTTCAAGCACCTCCGAGACCGCACCAGATTCAAGCTCGCGTGCAAACATCCATTCAGTTGAGATGACGAGACCGAGATCGGATAGAACTGCTTCCCGAATTCCTTCAGCCGCGGTAGCTCTGACTCGACCACGTATCGTAATTGAAGTCTCAACAGAGCCTTGCCGGAAGGTCCACGTGTCCCCGCCGCCTCGCTGATCGTAGATGACGGCCTGATGTCTGACCAGATCCATCGGCGAAGTGGGTACGCCAGCCCTGTTGAAATAGGCAGGAGTCCCTAAAACAAGGCGTCGCCCCTGGCCGATGCGCCTTGCCGTCAAAGATGAGTCCACCAGCGTGCCCATTCGCAACGCAACGTCGATACCCGTCTCGATGAGATCAACATTGCGGTCGTCTAAAAAGAGGTCCACGTCGAGGAAGGGATGCGCGTCAAGAAAAGCCGGAAGGTGTGGCATTACATGAAGGCGGGCGAACGTAACCGCAGCGCTCACACGCAAACGTCCCGAAAGTGCTGCCCCTGCGCCCCTCGCCGCCAGTACCGCCTCTTCAGCAGAATCGATCGCATGTTTCGCGTGCTCGTAAAATCTCTGACCCGATTCGGTCGGCGTGAGCCCATGCGTTGAACGCAATAGCAAGCGAACACCTAGATACTCCTCGAGTTGCGCTATTGCCTTCGAGACGGCGGGTTGGCCGATTCGTAGCTGGCGCGCTGCGCCCGAGAAAGATCCGGAATCGCACACAATTACGAAGGCTTCCATAGCCGACAGCCGATTCATTGTTGTTCCCCGCTGGAATGATCGCCGGGGATGCAGTCCATGTTTTCCATGCCGCCAGCATCCCCCTCAGAACATCAAAAAGGCTTATAGGGAAGAAACTTACCGTCCAGCGTGATGATGGCACGGGAACCACCCTCTGGATCGTCAACCCTCTTGACATCAATGCGGAAATTGATCGCACTGACTATGCCGTCACCAAATTGCTCGTGAACAAGCGCCTTCAAGGTCGTTCCATACACTTGGACCATTTCGTAAAATCGGTATATGGTCGGATCAGTGGGTACGTTTCCTGGAATGCTTCCACGTACCGGAATCGTCTGCAGCAATGCTGCAACGTCGGCATCGAGCGCAAGTTCTTTGGTAATTTTTTGCGCTGCACCCTCGGGCAACGGATGCTGTCCCAGCAGGGCGGCTGTTACGTACGCTACACCAAGTCCCGTGTCCTTCGCCAGATCGCTAAAACTTAGCCCCTTGCTGGCCTTGGCGGCCAGGATATGCGCGGTCAGCGTGGCACGTGCATCCTGAGTGACTTGAGCTTGCATAACTGCTCCCTTGACATGAATTGACGACCTTAAAGCGAGATCCGTCCGGCGGCCGGACACTCGAGCGATATTGATATCAGGCGCGGAGATTAGCCCTTTAGATGCCTGATGGTCTCCTCCGTTGTCCATAGTGCGTGAGCGAGGAAACGATAATTGATCATTGCGGCCAGATACCCGTCACCTTCTGGCACGCGTGGACCAGCCGTGGCATCGCGCACCACAAGAACCTCGAAGCCTTGTTCGATCAGCTCGCGCAGATGCGACTCGACACACAGATTCGCCGCCATCCCGGCGAGAATGACCTGAGAGACCCCCTGCTTACGCAGTTGCAACACCAGATCGTTCGTCTCGGGACCGTAAACTTTATGAGGCGACGCGATGATGGTCTTTCCATCGAGAATGTAGGGCTTGTATTGATCGAGGAAATCGGCGCCTGAACCTTCAAACTCTTCCAGCGTAGTCGGTCCCTTCCGGCCGAACATGTTGATGCTATGCATCACCTTCTCAAGTGGGCCACCAAAGTGCCAATGGTGGTCAACTGGATAGTAGTAGTGCGGAGATACCGCCACGACAAGGTCCAGTTCTTTCGCGGTCTCGAACAGTTTTCGGATGTGCTCGACCGTGTCGTTTTCGACAATGCTCTCTCCAAAGAAAGGCCAGCTTACGCCGCCAGGGCTCAAGAAGTCATTTTGCGGGTCTATGACCACAAGTGCAGACTTCGACCTGTCGAGCTTCATGCTAGACGACGGGAGCGCGGGATCCGTTGGGTCAGCATACGGGCCACGGGCTGCCTGCTGGATTGTGCTTTCGCTGCTCATAGTGCATCTCCTGAAGTTAAGTTACATACACAGGTCTGCCTACCGCACGGGACGATGCATTAATAGACGACCAGTCGCTTTATAATAACAACAAAAAAATTACCCAAGCAATAGAGGCAACACAACTTTTTCAAAACGCTGGAACGCCTTCCCGTTCTGCTCGACTTTTCCACGCATCACGGCCCCTTCATAGGCTTCGACCAGGATAGCAGCCACCTCGGCCACCTGCTTGTCTTTCCGCAGTTCGCCGCGCAACTGAGCCTCACGCAAACACGTTGCCAGTGACGCCTCCCAGTAGCCCATCAGGCGAGAAAGCCTCTGTCGCGTGTCCTCACTGCAATTCGACAGTTCCAGCGACAGATTGCCAATCAGGCACCCGAGCGCAAAGTCCCCCTGCGCGTGATCCTCCGTTATGGCACGAAAGAATCTGGCAATGCGCGCAAGCGGCTTGATGCGAGCGTCGTAAAGAATGGGAGCGTGCCGTTCCTCGATGGACCGCCAATACTCCTCCAGGATTTCGGCAGCAAATTGCTCCTTGCTCTCGAAGTAGTTGTAGAACGAACCCTTCGGAACCTTGGCCGCGGTTGTGATGTCAGCGACCCCGCTGCCATTGAAGCCCCTTTCCAGAACGACGTCACGACCGATCGATAGAAGTCGCGAGCGGACGTCGGGGTTTGGAGGTCTTGGCATGGCTCGCACTCTACATAGGGTTATCGCGTAGCAAGGTAACCGGTCATCTATTATTCCGTCAATCCTTTTTTCAGGGCATCGGGCCAGCCGGTCGCTCGGCATCGGTCATTCTTCTTTGCCGATAGTGAGCTGGAAGCCCTCATCGACCCAACCGGTAATGCCGCCGATCATCACCTTGACCGGGCGGCCGAGTTGCGCAAGTTTCATTGCAGCACGCGTTGCGCCGTTGCAATGAGGGCCCGCGCAGTATGTGACGAAAAGCGTCTCAAGCGGATACTGGGCGAGCTTCGACGCCACTATCTTGCCATGCAGAAGGTTCAACGCGCCTGGCACGTGGCCACGCATGAAATGCGCAGGGCTACGGACGTCGAGCAGAACGAAGTCGACGGCAAGCGGGTCGTCGCTCTCAAGCGCCGCATGGACATCAGCGCAATCGGTTTCGAACGACAACGAAGTACCGAAGTGAGCGAGCGCTACAGCACTATCGGCGGCCGGAACGGCTGAGACTGGGGACATATAAATCTCCTATGCATGTATTGTTGCAATGGATTTTCCGGGTCTCATGCCTCGGTGGCCAGTGGCGCAAAGGCCATATACCGGTAACATCGCGCCATATCGTGCAGCCATGTTATCGGGTCGCCCCTGAACAATTCGTTTCTCGTTGCACCGCCGTCACGCCGTCACGTCGGTGGCAATGTTGAAGTTGAGCAAAGCACGACCTGTCATAGTTTTCATGGCAGGTACCTGGCTGTCCAAAGCTTTTGGCTATTAATCCCATGTCGGCACCTTGTCGCTCGCGAACCGGACCGACATCAAGCGTCGCTCCATGCAGGTCCTGCCCTTCCAGGAATTCGATTTCTCTAACCTTTATTCCCTGATACGCTCTATCCAATTCCTTATGGAGCGGCCATGAAACTGGTATTGCGCAATGCACTGGCGGCGGCAGCGATCGCCTCCACCTTGATCCTGTCGTTCACAGCGGCCGGCCCCGCAATGGCGGCCACACCGAAAGACATGTTCGTCATGGCGACTTTCCTCGACGAATTCACCACGCTCGATCCAGGCGAGGTCTACGAACTGGTGCCGGAGGAATACGTGGCGAATACCTATGACCGGCTGGTGAGGGTCGATCTGAAAGACCCGTCGAAGTTCAACGGCGACGTCGCGCAATCATGGGCAGTCAGCCCGGACGGACTGACCTTCACGTTCAAGATCCGCCCAGGTCTCAAGTTCCACTCGGGCAATCCGTTGACCGCCGACGACGTCGCCTGGTCGATCCAGCGCACGGTCCTGCTCGACAAAGGTGCTGCCGCCGTGCTGCAAGGCATTGGCCTCACCAAGGACAACGTGCTTGGCAATGTAAGGAAGGTTGACGACACAACCGTCAGTGTGACGACGGACCAGAAATACGCGCCGACGTTCGTCCTGAACGTGCTCGGCGCGTGGCCTGCATCGGTGGTGGACAAGCAGTTGCTGCTGTCGCACCAGAAAGGCAATGACTTCGGCAACGACTGGCTGCGCACGAACGAGGCGGGCTCCGGCGCCTACAAACTCGTCAAGTGGACGGCCAACGACAGCATCGTGCTGCAGCGCTTCGACGGCTATCGCTTTCCGCTCGCGATGAAGCGCATTGTGCTACGTCACGTGCCGGAGGCATCGAGCCAGCGCCTGCTGCTCGAGAACGGCGACGTCGATGTAGCGCGCAATCTGAGCCCGGACGATCTCGCCGCACTGACGAAGTCCGGCAAGGCGCAGGTGAGCGCCGTGCCGCAGGCCACGCTTTTGTACCTCGGCCTCAACGTCAGGAATCCTGCGCTCGCAAAACCGGAAGTCCAGGAAGCGATGAAGTGGCTGATCGACTATAACGGTATCCAGAGCAACGTCGCGAAGACCACCTACAAGGTGCACGAAACGTTCCTCCCGGAAGGATTTCTCGGCGCGCTGAACACCAATCCTTACCAGCAGAACGTCGCGAAGGCCAAGGCGCTACTGGCCAAAGCGGGCTTTCCGAACGGCTTCTCCGTAACAATGGACGTGCGTAACGGCTACCCGTACGGCGAAATAGCCGAGGCCGTTCAGGCCAATCTCGCCCAGGCCGGGATCAAGGTTCAGCTCATCCCGGGCGACAACAAGCAGACGCTTGCGAAGTACCGCTCACGCATGCATGACATCTATATCGGCGAATGGTCGGCAGACTACATCGACCCACACAGCAATGCGCAAGGCTTCGCCTGGAATCCGGACAACTCCGACCAGTCGGCCTACAAGATGCTTGCGTGGCGTAATTCATGGAGTATTCCTGATCTGACGAAGGAAACCACTGCGGCGCTCGCCGAGTCGTCGACCGTCAAGCGCGCCGAGCTGTACCAGACGATGCAGAAGCAGATGCTCATGAACTCACCCTTCGTGATCATGTTCCAGCAGGTCTCACAGGTGGCCGCGCGGCCGGGGGTGACAGGTCTGGACGTGGGTCCGATCAACGACCTCGTGTCGTATCGCGATCTGAAGAAGCAGTAGCGCATGCGCAAGCTTTCAGCTAATAGCGCCAGTGTTCGCTGGACCTTGCGTCTTGCGCGCTGGGTCGTCACGCTCGTGATCACCTTCGCCGGCCTGCTGGCGGTCACGTTCGTGATCGGCCGCAAAATACCGATCGACCCGGTTCTGGCGATTCTCGGCGACCGTGCCTCGGCGACGGCGTATGCGGCGGCTCGCCTGCAGCTCGGGCTCGACAGGCCGCTCACCGTGCAGTTCCTGATCTACGTGCGCGATGTGCTGCATGGCGACTTCGGCATGTCCCTGCTGACGGCGCATCCTGTGATCGAGGATATTCAGCGCGTGTTCCCGGCAACGATCGAACTCGCCACCCTGTCGACCATGATCGGCGTGCTGATCGGCGTGCCTCTGGGCGTAATCGCAGCCGTACGCCACAATCGCTGGATCGATCACGTCGCACGCTTTATCGGTCTTGTCGGCAGTTCGGTGCCGGTGTTCTGGCTTGGGCTGATGGGACTGCTGCTGTTCTACGCGAAGCTGCACTGGGTGGCCGGCCCAGGACGCATCGATCCGGTATTTGACGGCATGGTCGATACGCATACGGGCAGCTTGCTGGTCGACTCCCTGATCGCGGGCGAATGGGACGTGTTCTTCAACGCGTTCTCGCATATCGCGTTGCCGGCGGCCATCCTCGGCTACTACTCGGTCGCCTATCTGAGCCGGATGACGCGTTCGTTCATGCTTGATCAGTTGAGCCAGGAGTACATCACCACGGCACGCGCAAAAGGCTTGCCCGAGCACCGCGTAATCTGGCGTCACGCCTTCGGCAATATCGCCGTGCCGCTTCTTACCGTCATCGCGCTCACATACAGCTATCTGCTCGAAGGCTCGGTGCTGACCGAAATCGTGTTCGCCTGGCCCGGTATCGGCTCGTATCTGACGGGTGCACTGCTGAACGCCGACATGAACGCCGTGCTTGGCAGCACGCTCGTGATCGGTGTCACGTTCATCGCGCTCAACCTGCTGACCGACGCGCTCTATCGCGTGTTCGATCCGCGCGCCCGCTGATGTTCCGGAGATCCATTTGGCGCTTCCCTCATCCGATCAATCGACGCAAACGCAGGACTCGCCGATGAACACCGGTCCCCGGCGGTGGAAAGACTGGCTGCTGAGCGACACGCCCGCGTCACGTCGACAGGCCGCGCTCGGTCTCGCTTATCGGCGCTGGCGACGCTTTGCGGGCAATCCGCTGTCTGTGTTCGGCTTTGTGATTCTAGCGTTGCTGATCATCGTCGCGGCAAGCGGGCCGCTGATCGCGCCGCACGACCCGCTGCAACAAGTCCTCTCAGACTGCCTCCGGGTTCGCCGTCGCACTGGTTCGGCACCGACCAGCTTGGCCGCGACATCCTCTCGCGGCTGATCTACGGCTCGCGGCTCACGCTTTCAATTGCGATTCTCGTCGTGGTGATCGTGGTGCCCATCGGCCTTCTGATCGGCACCACAGCCGGCTTCTTTGGCGGCTGGGTCGACAATGTGCTGATGCGCATCACCGACGTGGCCCTCGCGTTTCCGAAGATTGTGCTTGCGCTCGCGTTCGCGGCCGCGCTGGGACCCGGTGTCATCAACGCAGTGATCGCGATTTCGATTACAGCGTGGCCGGCGTACGCGCGCCTCGCGCGCGCGGAGACCCTGAGGCTCGTGCAGGCCGATTTCATTCACGTCGCGCGGCTGCAGGGCGCATCGCAAATGCGCATCCTGTTGCGTTATATCGTGCCGCTGTGCACGTCATCGGTGATCGTGCGTGCGACGCTCGATATGGCCGGCATCATTCTCACCGTCGCGGGTCTCGGGTTTCTCGGTCTCGGCGCGCAGCCGCCGAGCCCCGAGTGGGGTTTCATGGTCGCGTCGGGCCGCAACGTCCTGCTCGACTCGTGGTGGGTCGCCACTATTCCGGGTTTTGCCATTCTGCTGGTAAGTCTCGCCTTCAACCTGCTCGGCGACGGTCTGCGCGACGTCTTCGATCCGCGCCATGGAGGCTGACATGCCAACGGATATGACCCAACCCCTGTGTGAAATCGACGAGTTGCGGATCGGCTTTCGCGGTCACGACGGTGAATTGACGGACGCCGTGCGCGGCCTGTCGCTAACGCTGCATCGCGGCGAGCGGCTTGGCATCGTCGGCGAATCCGGCTCGGGCAAGACGCTGACTGGGCGTGCGCTGCTCGGCTTGCTGCCGCCTGACGCGCTATGCCAGGCAAAGACGATGAAGTTCGATGGCCAGGACCTGTTGGCGATGTCGGCACGCAAGCGCCGGCAACTGTGCGGCCGGCAGATGAGCATGATCCTGCAGGATCCGAAATACTCGCTGAACCCGGTGATGACCGTCGCGCAGCAGATGCGCGAGGCGTTCCATCTGCACAGCCCGAAACTCGGCCGCCGCGAGATGCGCGACAAAATCATCGCGGCGCTGGCCGCGGTGCACGTCCGCGATCCCGAGCGTGTCGCCGATGCCTACCCGCACGAGTTGTCAGGCGGCA
>Ga0302312_10002434_pt1 | contig 10864 bp, 5 predicted proteins | sample III_Palsa_N2_1_FD_200529 | JGI IMG/M metagenome (GOLD analysis project Ga0302312, IMG submission 200529) | Peat permafrost microbial communities from Stordalen Mire near Abisko, Sweden - III_Palsa_N2_1 | ecosystem: Environmental > Terrestrial > Soil > Palsa > Peat permafrost | place: Sweden...
AAAATACTGATCCCTTTAAATAACCCAATTTTTCTTTTGGAAAGCGCCTCTAACGATTGGGTTTTATTTTTTTTTGTCCGCATAAATTATCCCTTACTGGGAGATTAAATGTAATTAATATCCGGGGTTTTGTTTCCAAGAGGGATTTAATATCATTTCACTATATGGAATAGGCGCTATATATTTCTCCTGGATATTTACCCCTGGTGGAATTGCATTTTCGGAAGGGTCCCTTGCGGCAACCACTGCTGGAAGTAATTGCAGGCGCACAATATCAAACCAGCGAACACCAAACTCCCCTGCGCATTCATAAGCTCTCTCGTACACAACTGAGTCACGGAATGCTAGTTGGGAAAGGCCAGGTGTTAGCGGAGCCTCACCAGCCCGTGTCCTCACCATATTAATAGCAGCATAACCAGCTGCTGTTGGTGCCCCACCCGCCATATCGGATGATTCTGCGTAGTTTAACAGTACTTGTGGATACCTCATTATATCATAGGCCTTATTTGTACTTGGTTGGATGGAAAGTATAGTAGTAGCCGTTTCGTTAACCCCATCTCCATTAAGCCCAGCCCTAAATTTTTTGTAGTAAGGATGCCTCGCGTGTGTATGTGGATCATTCCATGGGTAAAGGGTAAATGTTACATTGTCGGCGTTCCTTATTTTAAGCGTAGTATAAAAAGTAAGGTCCGTCCTGGTACAAACGGGGGCATTTTTAAAGAAATTAAGTTCAGGATAAACATCGTCCCAACCGCTTGATCCATCTAAACCAACTTCATCCAAAGGGACGTTAGTTGATCCGTAACTACGCTGTGGTAAACTAGCGGCAACATTATATTGTAATGCAAAAATGGATTCAGAACTATTATTTGTGGTGAAAACCTTATCATATGGTGTATTTAAATTAAAAACACCTGCTTGCATCACTAAATTGGCTTCTGCTGCTGCTAACGCATAATTACTGGCTTGATTTAGCGGCCACCCTCCCATTGTTTGATACACATCAGCTAATATGGCACTGGCAGAATAAGTGCTCGGTATACCCTGTTGCAGGTTTGTACCTAACATACCTTTAGCTGTTTTTAAATCACTTATTATGGAAGCGTAAACTGAAGCCACATCAGCTCTTGGCGGCCTTGAATTCGGGTCGATAGTCCCTAAAACCAGGGGCACTTCACCAAAGGTCCTTACTAAATAATAATAGCATAACCCTCTTAAAAAATAAGCTTGGCCGGCAGAAGCTGCTTTTAAAGCATCAGTGGAGTTAACCTTCTGGTAGTTGGAGATTACATTATTGGCCTGGTATATACACGCCCATGGGCCTTGCCACTGCGCTTCCATACTACTGTTATCACTACCTCCGGACAACCTGTCGAAATCCCTTGAATCTTGTTTATTTAGGCCGGGATCAGTTGTAAGATCATCCGAGCCGAAATAGGATGTTTCTTTGCTGGTAAATCCCCATGAGCCATCTCTGGCAAGTACAACGTACATTGCACTTACCGCGCCATTAAGATCACTTTGTGTTTTAAAATATGTAGCGGGTGTTAGCGATGCTTTCGGATCCTCCTGAAGGATTTTGTTACATCCTGAGAACATTAGTAATGCCACAGATGCAAATAACATCAATTTTATCGTTTTCATTTTTTTATATTTTTTAATTTATAACTATCGTCTCTTTATTTACAAACCAAGCCTGAAACCAACTGTATACGTTCTTGGATTTGGAATTACGCCGAATTCCTGGCCCTGATCATTGGTCGTATTTCCATTAAATACCTCAGGATCATACCCCGGGTACTTGGTAATGGTGAATAAGTTCTGCCCGCTTACATATACTTCTAGATTCCTGATATGTACTCTTTTTAGCAAATCCTCTGGTATGTGATAGGCAATTGAAAGATTTTTCAACTTGGCATAACTTGCATTGTATACATAACGACTACTGTTATTATAATCATGGCTTGTTGTGCTCCATGCGGGGTTATTGGTTTGATGGGCAGGAGTCCACAAGTTTTCGGGTACAGCTGCAGCAAGCTCGGCATTATTATTATCGCCTAAACCACCCCACAAATAAGCCATTGTTTGAGAAAAGATCTCGTTCCCCTGTTCGCCCTGGAACATAAAGCTTAATGTAAAGCGGTCATAGCTAAAATCATTAATAAATCCATAGGTATATCTCGGTGTAGCATTGCCAATCGGCTGATAATCTGCCGAAGTATAAGCATGATCACCATTAAGATCCTGAAACTTAGCATCGCCCGGTTTCATGCCATATAAAGCAGCTTGACTAGCTTCATCAGTTTTCCAGGTACCTAAGAATTTATATCCATAAAATTCGCCTAATGGCTGGCCTACTTTAATAATACCGTAACCGTCTGAAATATTATCCAAACCTTCAAGACTTAATACCTTATTACGGTTCATAGACACGTTAAAATTGGTAGTCCATTTAAATCTAGATGTCACAATAGGTGTTCCCCCAATGGCAAATTCCAATCCCTTATTGCCAATACTGCCTATATTTTTCTGAACGGTTCCCCCACCAAGATATTGAGGTATAGGAACAGCATACAAAAGATTATTCACCTTGTTGGTGTATCCATCTGCTGTAAACGTCAGTCGACCTTTTAAAAACGCCATATCAATACTCAGATCATAAGACGTTTTAACTTCCCACTTTAGTGAAGTAGGTGCAGGTGTTCCTAAAAATGTAGCATTACTTGACGGGCCACCATAACCGCTAAAATAATATCCGGTTGATGGATTTCCAGCTGTTGTAATTTGGGCTATACTTGAATAAGCACCAACTGATTGATTACCAGTTTGTCCATAAGTAGCCTTTATTCTTAAATCAGAAAAGATATTGGAATTCTTTAAAAAATCTTCCTTCGCCACATCCCAACTTAAACCCAGAGATGGGAAGGAACTATATTTATCTATCAGGTGTGAAGACCCGTCGTCACGTATACTGGCTGCTAATTCATACTTATCTTTATATGAATAAATTGCACGGGCAAAGTACGATATCAAAGCATCAGCACTATAACCAGATGAAGTTTGCTGAGTACCGCCCAGTGCCAGGTTATAATAACCTAAACTATACGTAGACAGGTTGGTTGATTTTGCCTGAAAATTTACATTTTGATCCTGAGACTGTTCATATCCTGCTGTAATATTGAAGGCATGATCTCCCAAGGTCTTTTTATATGTAAGATAATTACTGGTTAGGTATCCATGAGATTTACTATAATTATCCTGAGCATAATCTGAACCGTTCACGTAATTAGTAGTTCCGGGCCCATAGACTTGTTGCTGAAGATCCGACCCAATTGAATATACGTCATTCGATGTAAAGGTTAAATCGTTAATGATACGATAAGTGAAGGACACCTGTCCATTCAAATTTGTTTGGGAATCGTCATTAGCCTGGCTAAGCGCCTGAGCAATTGGGTTAGGCTGTATAGACCCATATTGAGAACTTTGCACGAATGTACCATCAGGGTTACGAATCGGAGACAAAGGGCTCCATTCCGCCGCCTGATTGAATGGATCACCTAAACCACCACCATAACTATTATTATGGCTCTGAGGAAGACTTGCTGTTATGTAAATCTTCAGATCCATACGATCATTAATTTTAGTATCGAGCGTGCTTTTAAAGCGTGTTTGCTTATACCACTGGTTCAAAATAAGGCCTGGTTGATCCAGATAATTCAGGGAAACACGATAGGTGGTTTTGTCTGATCCTCCCGAAACATCTAGCTGATAATTCTCAACTGTTGGCTTCACCTGTAAAGCCCGCTGCCAGTCGGTTCCGCCATTTGTCTTATACGCATCGAGTTGGGCTTGTGTAAACGGTTCAGCGGTGCCTACAGCAGCATTTTGCGCATTAACTGAACGGGCAAAGTCATAGGCATCCATTAGATCCAGCTCTTTCGGGATCTCAGCCTTTTGTATCCAGGTACTAAAATTGATTTGGGTTTTACCGGACTGCCCCGTTTTTGTAGTGATCAGGATGACCCCATTTGACCCCCTAGATCCATAAATAGCAGTAGCAGCGGCGTCTTTTAATACTTCAACTGATGCTACATCATTTACATTCACGTCACCACCGGCACCAATATTGCCATCGATGACAAATAAAGGCCCCGTTCCGCCCGTAATGGTATTGACACCACGGATAATAATACTTGGCCCCTGCCCCGGCTGCCCGCTTTGACTAGTAACAGCTACGCCTGAAACAGTTCCCTGTAATGCCTGGGATACATTATCCAACGGGCGCTTTGCAATCTCTTTAGCGGATACACTGCCATAGGAACCCACAATATCGCTCCTTTTTTGCGAGCCATAACCTATTGCAACCACTTCATTTAATGTAGTCGCCGCTTCTTCCATCACTACATTTATATTAAGCTGCCCGTTGAGCGGAATCCTTCGTGGCGTATAGCCAACAAAGGTAAATAGCAGTACTGCGTTAGCATCCGCGTTCAATCGAAAATTACCTTGGCTGTCAGAAATAGTGCCTAGAGTTGTTCCTTCAACCCTAACAGTTACCCCTGGGATGGGCTCTCCCTTACTATCTTTAATCTTTCCACTTATTGCAACCTGCTGATGAGGAGAAATTGATATTTCACTTTTTCCAAGCGCTAATGCTGCATAGCTTCCAAATGTCATGCACCATAGAAATAGCATAAATAAAAGTTTTTTCATTTTGTTTAAATTTGGTTAGTAAAATTGGTTAGTAATTGTTTATCGAAAGTAGAATTGCCCAATTAATAAACTATTAACAAAAGATTAACGACTGTAAATAAATAAAAAACAACACAACTAGCTGAAAACAAACACATTAAACATAGCCATATTTATAGATTATATTAATTTACTGGTTCGACATTATTAAAGATTGAGCAGAATAAGTGAAAACGTATTAATTTACATATCCTAATCCTTTTAATCTTCTAATCAAACAATCAAATAGGATAAATTAAAACTATTTGAACAAAAGAATGCCTATATATTGGGTTCTAAATATTTAATCGCATTAATACACTTATTACTTTGTTTATTTTAATATTTAACACAACTGATAACACTTGTAAATATTGATATGCGCTAATATGAAATACATATTGAAGCGTTGTGTTTATTATAAATTATTGTTCAGATTTTAATAACAAATTCTGATTTATCTATATAAGCAAAAAGTCTGGTCAGAATGATCCGACCAGGCTTATCAACAGTAAACTTATATTATTATCAATGAGACTACTGAATGCCCCAATTTTTATTAGGCTTAGGCCCCATTTCCAATTCAAGATTGCCACCTGCAACTAATTGCTCATGCGTAAACCATGGTGTGTTTAGGGGTTCACCGTTAAATTTGGCGCTTTGTATATATTTATTCTTAACGGAACAGTTGTTAGCAATTATAGTAAACTGTTTTCCATTGGGAAGCGCGATTGTAACTTTTTTAAATACTGGGCTTCCAATGGTATACAATGGTATTCCGGGGGTAACAGGATAAAATCCCATGGAGGAAAATACTACAAACGCTGACATACCACCACCATCCTCATCGCCCGGAATACCGAAGATCGTATCCTTAAACCATACATCCAGAAGGAACCTGACACGGTTTTGGGTTTTCCAGGGAGCATTAGTAAAATTGTAAAGGTATGGTATCATAAAACTCGGTTCATTTCCCATCGAAAATTGTCCTACTAAACCGGTCGCATCCGGAAATTTACTCCAAAACTCATACTTACTTCTTCCCAAACCTTCACGGTATAATTGGTCAAGCTTGTTTTCAAACATCGTTTTGCCACCCATAAGTGTCATTAAACCTTTCACATCATATTGTACCTGCCATAAATATGTCCAACCATTATTTTCGTCATAATAATCTCTTCCCCCCATGCCGCCATCAAATTTAGGGTCAATGTTTATCCAGTGGCCCTGGGCATCCTTTGGAATAAACATTTTCACCTTGTCGTTCCACAGGTTTTTATAATTAAGCGCTCGCAAACTGAACTTTTTATAGTCCTCATCTTTGCCCAAATCTTTTGCCATTTGTGCAACCGCCCAATCATCATAGCTGCCGCCAAGCGTTACTGCTACCGCCTGTCTTTTCTCAAAAGGGTTTACCAATGCCACGGTTTCTCGCTCACCGGGGCGCAAGGCAGGGTAATAACCTTTTTTGTAATAAAAATCATCTAAAACAGTTTTTGGCCCGTTTCTCCAGGGAAGCATAGTTGCTTGGGTTGCATTTTTTAACATTCCCTCATATGCCTTTAAACTATCAAACCCTCTTATTCCTTTACGATAATCATCAAGGATCATAACAGATGAGTGAAAAGCATTCATACAAGGGTTATCGCCAAAAAGAACAGGAAAGGTTGGCATCCATCCCCCTTGTTCATATTGTGTTACATAGGAGTTAACCATATCCTGCTCCATCCCGGGATCCAGTATAACCCTAAGTGGATGCAGCGCCAAATAGGTATCCCAAATCCAGTCATCCACATAAAATGGGCGGTTACTGGTATGTATTTTTTTATCATACCCACTATAGTATTTATTATTTTCAGATATATCAACCATTCGCTCATTACAACGATACAAAGCGGTGTAAAATGATCTCTTTTGCGCTTCGGTACCACCGATAACTGTTATCTGATTAATAACTTTTGCCCAAGTCGCCTCTGCATTATTTTTAACACTTACAAAAGATTTATCTTTTATTTCGTTGTCAAAGTTTTCCTTAGCTTGTTCAACGCTTATGTAGGATATCGCATATCTGAATTCAATTGTATCAGGCGAGTTTTCCGGAAACGAAATCCAGGCTTTAACATTAATACCGCTTGCCGAATCATTTGTATCTAATTTTCCCGCTTTAACTGTACCTGTTTTACCAGCTACGCTAAAAACACCATACATGTAAACTTTTACATCATTATGATAGGTTTCCATTCCCCGCATTTCGTTGTCAGTAAAATGCCAGCTCCCCACACCATCATTATAAAGATTAAAAAGAAGACTTTTATTAGCTGAATTATGTGGAAAAGCGAAACGAAATATACCGGTTTTTTTACCGGGTGTAAATTCAACATTCATGTCGTCATCAACCAGATAGGTTGAATAGTACCAAGGCCGTGTTACTTCTAAATCATGATCAAAAGTTAATTTTTGATCCCACGCCGCTATTGAAAGTGGCTTTACCGATGGTTTAAGTGCAAATACCTGACCTAACCGATGAGAAACTATAGTTAACGGAAAGCTTGAGATCTGATCGTCAATGTAATCATTTCGTTGAGGATACATTCTTATTAGTTGGTGAGGTAACTGTACTGTCGGCCGGGTGGGTTCCAGCAATTGACCAACGTTACCAATACGCGGGTCAACGTATTTCAAATTACCACTGTCAGCATTTCCATCTTCCTTTTGAGCATCCGCTGTTATACTATAACAGCAAACTAATACGAGGTGTAAAACAGCTATAAATAGCCGTAGATTGTGTTTGTTCATTTATTTGGGTTTATAGAATCCTCAAAATGATCATACAATTAAACATGTTATCAATAAATAAATCGTAGTGAAATACATCCAAGGCAACCTATAATTAATTGCCCGTACACTTCAGAAGTAATACTTTTTGTTTATAATCAGTTTTAAGTACGATCAGCCGCCATATTAATTTATTAATTGGTTGCTTTCAGGTTGCTAATTAAACTTCAAACAGTTAATAAAAGATTAATGAAAGCATTAATAAAAAATTATTAGACATATAATTTTTTATTAATTGCTATTTTCAGGAAATATAGAGTGGAATAGAGCAGATTATGAATGTTGTATTAAGATATCATGAAAATCTTTTTTGAAATCTTCATCATAAGTTATTTTGTACTCTTTAACAAAACTCTCAAAAGTATTTTTGGCTAAAGAACGTTTACCTAATGTTAATAATGCATTACACTTTAAAATCATCGATTCCTCATTAACCGGATCGAAGTAAAATATAAAGTTGGCTATCTCTATTAAAAATTCGGCGTTATAGGGCTGAGATGATTGAGCATAATGAAGAAACGTATCAATTACTTCGTTTGAAATTTCTGCTTTAAAGCTATCCAGCCAATCATAATCACTGTTTGACAAGAAATTGCCGCGACGGGTTATCTCGAAAAGTGATTTTATTTTTTCCTCGTCAAGTTTCTTTTTATCCCTAACTATATTCAGGTAGTTAAAATAATCAACGTAAGTTTTATCATAATCGATATCTATTTTCCAATAACCGGTATCTTTTGATAAATGGCAATATTGCACTTTATCCAAAAGTGATTTAAGCTTCGCGATATTTACCGAGCGGTTGTTCCTGGCACTTTTGGCCGATTTGTCAAACCAAAGTATTTCATTCAATTTTTCGGAACTTAAACCTCTGCCCCTTTTAATAGAATATAACAAAATGAGCAAAAACAGCTCCTTTACTAAGGGCGAAAAATGCTTTGTTATATCTATTCCGTCAGCATCAAAAACCTGTAAATCGCCAAATAACAGAATTGCATTTTTAAGCGGAATATCACTTCCATATTCGCGCGCTTCGTTTAAAGAAGTTATATGTTCAGTATCCTGCGGCTGATGTTCAATAACAGTAATTGAGGGTGCAAAAGCGGGTAAAGATTCTTCCTGAACCTTAGCAAGTTGTATTTTCCGCTTCCTGATTTTATAATATATGCCACCACCCACAGATAGTATTAAAACTATAAGGGTCAGAAGATATATCAATGTATCATTTTTCGCCAGTGATAAATTTTCGGGCAGATTAATTGGTGGGCCCAATAAAGTATAAATATTGACTTTAGTTGCATCATTATCCGTTCTAAGTAAAGTAACCACAACGAATTTATTGTTTAACGGACAATAGTATAGGTCAGCAAAGGAATGTATATCATTAAAACTATATGGTATTGCACTCGCTAAAACTTTATATGAAGGCTTATTTAAGGAGCCACTGATAAGCTGTAGGCTAGAGTTGTATTTATTTTGAGGAAATATTAATCCGTAATATGTTTTTTCCTTGTCATTTATGATTAAAGAGCTGGCAAAGGCAAAATCCTCGTTGTTAACTTTCAAATCGAATAGCTTTTTAAACGTTCTATCTTTTGTAGTAAAACGCATCATGCTATAAATATTTTTCGGGTTTAATATTTGCAGGCCGCTTGAATTTCCATAACCACCTATAATATAAACTGTATCACCGCTGGGGTTTACGCCTAATGCTGATAGATAACGAGGCATAAAAAAATCGCCCTTATACTTTATCTGCTGCCATTTCTGTGTTTTAAATATATATTGCTGTACTGTATTCTTATACTGCAGAAGTCCATAACCTCCAAATAGATATAAAGAAGTATCTGTGCCTGAAATCATTTTATTCGCATGCCAAAAGTCTGTTACCTCATTAGGTTTAAACTTTTTATCCCAAGTTTTCTTTTCAAAGCTATACCTGGCTACTGTTTTTTGATCCGGGAAAAAGTTGTATAAACTATTGTCATATTGATTATATACCGATTCATTGCCTTGGTTAAGATTTGGTTTAACAATATTAGCGCTGCTTGTCATTACCGAACTGTTTACAGAATAGCTATAAACCGAATCTTTACCAACTATATACAATATTTCCTTTTTACTGTCAAAGGCAGTACTTGCGACACCATTCACTGTGATATCCTTTGTTTTTTGCCAATTGTGATGCATTCCTGATATCCATAAAGGATTTACTATGATACCATTTTGCTGTCCAATACTCTCATGAACTATATTTCCAGTCCCTTCATCCAGGGGCCAGCTGTATTTCACCACCTTATTTTGAGTTATACTGATATTACGCAGTTTCATAGGCGGGATATCAGTTGTTTCAAATTGTTGGTAGCTGTTTGTTCCAAAAAGAATCTTATAATAGCTATTTTTTTTCAAATGCAAACCGCTCTCAATAAATGTGTGATGTCCATCAAAAAGCCTGAGCTGCCCCTTTTCAACATCAAAAGTAATTCGCAGTTTATTCCATTGATTAAAAAGCGTATTTAAAGGTATATCGAATTTTATATTCGTTAATCTATCTCCGGCAATAATATTAAAATTGTCTCTAGGGTTATCGGGGCTATAAACCAGATCAAAATTTTGATTGTCATCATCGATTATTCTTACGATATACCCAAAATAAGTAACACGATAAGGCAAAAAGGAAAGATCAAAAGAAATGTCAAAATTACCATTAAGGGAAATACCTTTTTCAGAGCATAAATCAAGTGAGGTTCGTTTATCCTGCACAACCTCATGGCTTGAAAACCCCAATCCATAATTTTGCCCAAAACAATTGTTATGCAGAACAAAAACAAAAGCAGCTAAAAAAATAATTTCAAAACCCGAGTAAAGTTTTCTCATACTTAATCTAATGCTCTATGTGTATATAACGGTTGTATACACAAATCTTTTTACAGGTTTACAATTCGTGCAACCAGGTTGCGATTTCAATTAATCCAAATTTAATACTTGATATAGTAATTTCAAACTATAATAATTAATTGTTATAGTTTCAATTGCAAATCGGTTTCATTTAAAAAAAATTGAATAAAAGTATGATTATCTTACAAAAAAATAAGTCTAGATTAAAAATGAGATCGATTGTTAAGATTAAAAGCAGGTTTCCTAAAACCATTAGTGTCGATTTGTACAAAAAACAACAATTATTCATTTAGAAAACTGGGGAATTCAGCGGTCCGCCAAACATAAGAACATCCATTAAAATAGGTTGACTGACAAACACTCGAATAATGACAATCAGTTTTTTTATTTTTTTGCCATTGAA
>Ga0302312_10002444_pt1 | contig 10827 bp, 3 predicted proteins | sample III_Palsa_N2_1_FD_200529 | JGI IMG/M metagenome (GOLD analysis project Ga0302312, IMG submission 200529) | Peat permafrost microbial communities from Stordalen Mire near Abisko, Sweden - III_Palsa_N2_1 | ecosystem: Environmental > Terrestrial > Soil > Palsa > Peat permafrost | place: Sweden...
ACCGTGAGGGTGCGACGGGAGACAGGCGCGCCGGAGTCCTCTGTAGCAACTGGAAACGAACTAGCTACCGATAGCGTCGACGCTCACCCCCCGTTCATCCGCTACGCCATTGATTTTGCCATCGATCCTCGCGGCTTTTTGTTTACACAGAGCGACGATGGCTTCCATGACGCGATCCAGTTCGTGACCTTTCTTTATGATCAAGACGGAAATTTGATCAATCGCACGGGCGCCACATTGCATGCCGATCTCAAAGCGCAGGTCTATGCGAGCTTCACGCAGCATCCCTTCTCGTACAACCAGGACATTAGCGTTCCCGCAAAAGGGCCATACTTTCTGCGAATCGCAGTGCAGGATGGGAATAGCGGTCGGGTTGGTGCGGTGGAAGTTCCTGTGGACTCGGTGAAGGGACTGGCGCCGCTCTCCGCCAGCGCTTCGCCTGAAGGCTCCAGATAATCTCAGGCTTATCAAAAGGTTAAGTTGGCAGCACGAACAAAAGGAACGTTCCCAGATTACGCCCTGGGACGTTCCTTTTAATTTTGAACTTGACGATCTCACCGATGGCCGTATAGTGTTCCTTCGCTAGTCAAAATAAAGAATTTCCGGTTCTATCCCGTGCGAGTCTTTGAAGTCTGTTCGCTGTGTTTTGCGCTGAGGAATTATCGAAATACGGATAGTTAACGAAATAGTTTGGTAGTCGCATATATATGAGAATGTTTCACATCGGCGCACGGCGTAAAGAGCTTTCAGGTTGTTTTGCCACCCGCAGTACCATGCTGCTGGTGTCTTTGGCGATTCCATTTGTCTATGTCGCGCTTCTTGGCTGCGGTGGAAGCTCAACTGCTTCGTCCGGTGGCGGGGGCGTGACGACGTCGCCGCCGGCGGCGACCACGTCCTATCTGGCCGTCACCCCAAATCCAGCGCCCGCCAGTTCCCCCGTCCTGCTAGTCGCCACTGTTACTGCAACGACCGGAACGGTGACTGGGAGCGTCACGTTTCTGGATGGCACGACTACACTTGGCACCGGCACCCTGAGCGGGGGTGCTGCATCCCTGTCGGTGACCACCTTCGCGGCGGGCTCGACCCATAGCCTGACGGTCAGCTTTGCGGGTTCGACTAGCTTTCTGACCAGTACGTCCCCAGTGGTTTCCCTGACAGTCCAGGCGGCAGCTCCGCCAATCACTATTACCGCTCATGGGACGTTCGACTTCACTACTTCCCATCAGACGATTGCAGGGTTTGGCGGTGCCGAGGCTTTCTATCTGAGCTATCTGGATTCGCATCCGTATGAGTCTGAGATCAATAAGGCCCTTTTTGATCCGGCCCAGGGACTTGGCCTGAGCTTCCTTCGGCTACAGAATCTCTACTACCAATACAACGGCAGCAATCCCGTGGCATTCGATCCGGATACACCGAAGATCGTGACGGCGGCCAATGCGGCTCACGGAACGCCCCTCACCTTGTTGATGAGTTCGTGGTCGCCGCCGGCCGCGATCAAGAGCAACGGCAACGTGAACAATGGCGGCACGCTAAATACGGTGAGTGGAGGCTACAACTATGCGGGTTTTGCGCAGTTCTGGTATGACTCGCTAAACGCCTATGCCGTTCTCGGTGTGAGTCCTGCTTACATCTCCATTCAGAACGAACCGGACTTCACGGCTACCTATGCCTCGTGTCGGTTCAATCCGACGGAGGCTCCGTATGGGAGTCCGGCGACAAGTTACGCCGGATATGGGCTGGCGTTTGACGCTGTGTACAAGAAGCTCCAAACGTTGAGCGCGCCACCCAAGATGCTTGGACCTGAAACCTTCAGTACGACGAATTTTCTGGATATGGCGGCGCAGATTCCAACTTCCGAAGTAAGCGCCTACGCTCATCATCTCTACAGCGTGAGTTCCACTTCGACCAATCCGGACACCGGTCTCAACAGCTTCACGGCTCTCAACGCTGCCTACCCGACAGCCATGAAGTTCCAGACCGAGTACTATGCTTCGCCGGGAATCAATAATGCGTGGGACATTCACAATGCTCTGACGGTTGCCAACGACAATGCCTACCTTTACTGGGGACTGACCTGGCCAAGCACGCTGGCGAACGGCCAGGCAGCGGACCAAGAGGGATTGATCTATATCGACAACCCCTTCAATGCGCCGTCCTCGTGGGCCTTTCCGCATGGATGGAGCTATAACGACTCGTATTACGCCTTGAAGCACTTCAGCTTTTATGTCCGTCCGGGCTACGTCCGCTACAACGCTTCGGTGGACAATGCGGACGAGCGCGTGAGCGTCTACCAGAGCACCGACAAGAAGACGACTGTCATCGTCGCGATGAATCTCTCAGCAAGTGCGACAGACGGCATCTCGCTGAGCCTTGGCAATGTGGCGTATACGACGTCGACCGTCTACCGCAGCACGTTCTCCACGCCTATCGCGACCGGCGAGCGGTGGGCAAATCTGGGTGCGTATTCCTCGAATGGAATTTTGTTGCCGCCGCAATCAGTTGTGACGGTTGTCTTGAGCAACTAAACGATTTATCAACGGTACCTGCAATAAATCGGATATGGAAACAACGTCCATATCAAATAGTTTGAAAAGTCGAGAAGAAGACAGTAGACGAAGCGGTAAAGCCTGTGTTGCAGCATCAATAGATTTCACTTGACGGACAAAGTTGCATGTGTGTATTTTTGCTTGGCCAAACTTAATCAACAATTAGCGCAATCAACCTTGTTCCAAAAGATTTTTTAGGTCCGACGTATAAGTTTGATACCCGAATCAAAGGTGCAAACCGCAGATGCCGAAAGTAACCGGCATGACGTTATCGAAGTAGCGGACGAACGGTTTCATCGTGGTCGATTTATCGCTCAAGCAGGTTGTGAGCGCAGTAGAAGAAACATTGGGAGTGAAAAATGGATATCCGAATGAAGGTCGCCAGACAGAGAATTTGCAATAAGCGTCTTTTTACGCGTGTCGCCGGCGGCGTTCTGTTCCTTGTGGGCTGTGTCGTTGTTTCCGCTATGCAAGCGCAGACGACGCCCTCAGCGCTCGTGCTCCAGGCTAAGACAGTGACTACCATCAATGGCAATGCGGGGCATGTTGCGGCCAATAATGCCGGTGATGCGTTCTATGTGAGCCAGACCGACCAAGTGGCCTATTGGGTAAAGCGCGGAACAACGACTCCCATTCCGCTGGTGACAGGCCTGAGCGGCGGCTCGTCTGTGTACGTTGATGCGGCCAATAACGTCTATGTGCCCAGTCCTTACGATAGCAGTGGCAATCCCGAGATAGTCGAAATCCCCTACATCAATGGCACTTACGCGACGGGCTCGGTGCGGGGGTCCTTGTCTGCCTGCTCTAGTGCTACGCCAACCGCGCCTTGTAACCAATTTGGCAATGGCGGATCTGGCGTCTCTTACTACTACCAGGCAAAGGATCTGGGATTCGATGCCAGCGGGAAGGCCTATATTGTGGATCCATATAACAATTTGGCCCCGGCAGGACACGGCACTAGCAACGCAATCGAGGTGTTTGCGTATAACGGTGTCAGTTACGCAGCCAAGGTGCTGGTGAACGGACTTCCCGAAACCGGCGGCGCGCAGATCGCCGTCGATGCGGAGGGGGATGTCTATTACGCCGACGGTAAAAATTTGGGCATAGTTTCGGCGGGTACGAGTACACTCGTGCCGTTCGGCACAGGATTGAAGCAGCCTAGCGGCGTCTCGCTGGACAAGTACGGAAACCTCTATGTCACCGACTCAGGCCTGGACCAAATTCTTGAGTTCCCTGCGGTCAACGGCGTTCCTCAGGCGAACCAGCAGTTTGTATTCGATCCCGTCTACTCCGCCAATGGTGTCGGCTTCGACAACGTCGGAGACATGTACTACACCGGATACTCTGGCGGGACAAATCTTAATGTCGCCCGTATCAATTCGTTCAATCTGGGGCAGGCTACGCTTGGATCGCCGGCTTCCGGTACGGCAACTACCTTGACGGTTAGCTTCGTGACGGCTCAAACGCTTGGCGCTCTCACTCTTTCAGGTGGCTCTTCTGGCTTTACGTATCTTGCCGGCACATGCGCGGCTGGTACGTCCTACACCGCGACGCAGAGTTGTACCTTCAATGTGAACTACACTCCTAATGCCGTCGGGCTGCAAAAGGGAGCGGTCGTTATTTCAAATGCAAGCGGAGCCGTGATTGCAACTGCCGAACTTTCCGGCACCGGTCTCGGCGCGGTTCAGACCACGGACCCTGCTACGGTCAGCACGATCGGCAGCGGTTTTAGTTCGCCCCAGGGCATTGTTGTTGATGGCGCGAAAGATGTGTTCATCGCCGATGCGGGGAAGAATGCCGTCTACGAGTACGCCGCGGGTTCTACTACGCCAGTATCGGTGGGAAGCGGTCTATCAGGCCCAACTTCAGTAGCACTGGATAATGCCGGCAACCTTTTCATTGCAGATTCTGGAAATGGCCGGGTTGTCGAGGTCCCTGTCGTCGCTGGCGTCTTGTCGACCAGCGCGCAGACTGTAGTTGCAACCGGCCTCGGCAGCACTCTAGGTGTTGCCACGGATGCTTATGGCGATCTGTATATCGCAGACACCAATAACAACAAGGTGCTACAGTATGCGCCGATCAACGGCACCCCGAGCAGCAGCGCTTCCTCGAGGGTTACCTTGCCGACGGCGAGTGCTGCACCGCTCGCACTTGCGACGGACGGCACTGGCGATCTATTTGTTGCCGATACCACGGCCAATACGGTCACAGAGATTGGCTACTACGGAAAGACGCTGACAAACATCGGAAATGGGTACTTGCACCCAAGTGGTCTTGCTACAGATGCTGCGGGAAATCTTTATGTGGCTGATCCCGGCAACATTCGTCTCATCAAGATTCCTTACGAGGCGCCGAACTACAACCCCAATGATCAATATTCAGTCGGTCCTGCTTTTAGCGTGGCGGCGGGTGTGTCGATTCCGTTCGGAGTTGCCGTTGATTCTTCCGCCAACTTATACGTTGTCGACAATAAGAACGCCGAGGTTTCGTTCTTGAATCGTCAGCAAGGCACGCTAAGCCTCGGGTCATCCAACGTAGGCACGGCCACAGCTCAACAAAATTCTTATATTGGTTCTGCGGGCAATCAATCGTTGACCCTCGGAACACCAGCTTACGCGACCACTCCAAACGCCGCGTTCACCGTCACTTCTCCTTCCACTGGTGGCTGCACAAACTCACAGACCCTATTGCCAGGCTTTGCCTGCGTACTGCAGGCGACGTTCGATCCTCCGGCGTTAGGCAACTATACCCAGACGCTTGCCTTCAATAGCAATGCTGCTAACACAACGACCCCGCAGCTCACGCTCCTGGGGGCGGGTGTGAAGGTTGCTGCGACCACTCTGAGTCTTCAGCAGACCAGCCCCGCAGGACAGGCCGCGTTTGGGCAGACGGTGGTGATTACCTCAACGATCTCGTCCACCACAGCGGGGACGCCGAGCGGCGATGTCATCTTCTATGTCGATGGCAACTTCTACTCCGCCGTCAAGGTCACGGGCAGTACGCAGACCCTGAGCATCAACGGCCTGCTCGGCGGTTCGCACACTATTGCAGCCAGCTATACGGGCGATACTACCTTTGCTTCGAGCAGCACAACGCTCACGATCATTGTTGTAAAAGCAAATAGTTCGTTAGCTCTCACTGCGCCTTACATATCGCAATACCCGGATAGCGCACCCATTGGAGGCAGCGTACAGCTAATTGCCATAGTTACTCCCAACGCCATTACCGTGCCCACGGGCACCGTAACCTTCACGCTAGGTACTGTAACGCTGGGAACGGCTACGGTCGTGAATATAAGTGGAAGCTATCAAGCCACTATCACGACGAGTGCACTGGCTCCGGGCAACAATACGGTCGTCGCTTCCTATGGTGGTGACGTCAACTATTTTCCTTCCCAGGGAACTTTGTTGATCGTAAGCAGCCCGCAAACGTTCACCCTGACACCGGCAACGCAGCAAGTAACGGCAACCCAGGCACAAAACGTTCAGGTTGCGTTCCAGTTGGAGTCTCTCTCCGGCTTTGGGACTGCCTATATCTCCATGACGTGTGCAGGATTGCCCGCAAATACAACGTGTGGCTTCAATCCAAATGGGTTCCCACTACAGGCCGGCAATCTAATAACAGCGGCGCAGACAAATATCCTTGGCAACATCATCCTTGTCCCGGCGACCTACGGGCCGATGAACGTAACGTTAAATATCACTACTGGATTAACCCCAGTTGTCGTACCCCCCGGCGTTACAGCTTCGCTTCGCCGAATGGGAGTTCGTGGAGGAACGATCAGCCTGGCATTCTTTGCCCTGGCTCCGATAACCCTGCTATTGCGGCGCCGGGCAGCGAAACATTTCCGCAAATCTCTTCGCATCATTTCTTTGGCGTTGCTCTTTGCGATCAGTATCACTAGCTTCAGCGGTTGTGGTTCCAATCTGATTGGAGTAACTCCTGCTGGAACCTACCAGATAGCCATTACCGCTACGGCCACAGAATCTACGGGGTACAAAGTCCCCCCTGCGGGGACCGCCTTCCCGGCCGGTTGCGGTTTTGTCCCGAATAATCAAACAACGAGTGTCACCTGTGTACAGACTGCGCAAATCACACTGGTCGTCAAACCATCGGGGGGCCAATGAAACTTAAACAGCTACGCTTGGCCGACGGGTGTTTCGCCTCTTCTGAAAGCTCCGTCCTAAAACGAATACAGCACATTCTTAGCCCTGAACGTCATGGTGATACCTCGATGAAAAATGTCTTCCGCGCAATATTCCTCTGCACATCCCTTATGGCCACGCTTCTGGTCTCGAGCGCGCGCGTAACGTGGGCGCAAACACAAAGCGGATCCATGACTGGAGTTGTGGTGGACTCAGACAATGCCCGTATCCCGGGTGCAACCGTGCAGCTTTACAACACGAAGACGCGCGATTCGCGACATACCGTCAGTAACTCTACGGGAGATTTCGATTTCAACTCCGTACCTACAGGCACCTACAACATCACGATCACAATGCCGGGGTTTGAAACGCTTGTGACCAAAAACATCGAAATTCATCCCAACGATCAGCTGACACTGTCTGCGTTGAAGATGAAGGTAGGTGCACAGGATATTAGCGTCACGGTCGAGGCGAATACGGATATCGCCACGAGCGGCGAACGCAGCTCGCTCATTACCGCCAAGGATATTCAAAAGCTCTCTACTGTGGGCCGGGATGTCTCGGAGTTGCTTCGTACGCAAGCGGGCTTCTCGCTGGCACAAAGCGGACTCGATAACTCCGCGGCCAGCTCAGCGGAAGTCGCGGGTACTTACTCTGGTCTGACAAACTATGTAGGAAACGGAGCTACGGCAAACGGAGCCAGCCTCATTTCTGATGGTGCGAACGTTACGGACCCCATCAGCGGGAACGGCCAGACGCAGACCGTGAACATGGACTTCGTGCAAGAGGTAAAAATCGAAACCTCGAACTTCGGTGCTGACACCGCACACGGACCGACCGTTATTACGGCGGTAGGCAAATCCGGCGGAGCAGCATTCCACGGCAACATGCGCTTGTATGCACGTACTTATCAACTCAACGGGCAGGACTGGTTCCAGAAGTATGAAGGCTTCGCTCAAATCAAGGATCGTTATATTTACCCCGGTGTCGAAATTGGCGGACCCGTTCTGTTTCCGCACTCTCACTTCAACAGCAGCCGCAAGCTGACGTTTGAAGCGGGCGCTGAAGATTATATACAGCGCAATGTCTATGCCTACGGCAGCCTGCCGAAAAGCCTGCTTGCGGGATTGGTTCCTACGAAGGCAATGATAAATGGTGATTTTCAGGAAGGCGATCCGGCCTTGGGCCAGGAAAACACCCTTGGTGACTATCTTGGCGTCACTTATGCCGATCTAACAGGAACAGGAAATTATGGCAATGGATGTACGGCCTCTGGAAAGCTCTCGCAATATTTGCATATCTGTGCCCAGCCGGGAACCGGCCCTGCTTCAGGCACAAACCATTTTCAAAATGGCATGCTCATTAATGGGATGAACGGTATCGACCCCGGAGTGAGGGCTATCCTAAGGGCCTATTACGAGCCGAACTGCACGAATACAGATCTGGCATCCTGCCCAGGACCCGGTCCCACCGTCAATGGCTATAACGTGCAGACCTTAAATCTGGAAAATCCAGACAGTTATCAGATGAGGACGCGCGTCGATTATGCCTTCAACGATTCAAATAAGCTTTATGCCGTATATAACGGGCAATTTGGCGCGACTTCACATATCCCGGAGCAAATTTACTACTCACCCGGAACGAGTGGGCAGGCAATTCTTGGCGGCGTAGATACTCCGGGGAAGATTGATTCTTCTTCAAGCTCGAATACCGGGAGCATCAACTACACGCGAATACTCAATTCGAAGATGACGAACGAGTTGTTTCTGGCACTGGCCCAGAGCTCTCAGACATTTTCCCCCGGAAACAAGACCCAATTGACAAAGAATTATTGGGGTTATCCATACGGTGGGCTATATGCAAATGGCAGCGATGAGTTGCCTCAGGTTGCAACCTATAGCACAACCGGATCCGCTATTCTCCCTTTCGCGCTTACCCCCGATTTCAGCAACGGAAACTACATCGCGAAACGCTTTCTCCCTTCGGGGGGAGATAATTTCTCCTGGGTACTCAAGAACCACACCCTCAAGTTCGGCGTCTATATGGAGCGTGACACAGGAAATCAGACAGACCTGAGCCCCAACACCAGTGGCCAGATTTCGGACTACTATCTCCCGGGAGTTACCGGCTGCAACTATTCGGGCTGCGGCGAGAACTATCTTGCCGACTTATTCGAAGGCTATATCGGCTCCTTCTCGCAACAGAACCGCAGTGGCCAAACCGACCTGTATTTCTGGACTGTCTCATGGTTCGCCACGGACAGCTACAAACTCACGCGTCGTTTGACCCTTGATTATGGCGTGCGTTTTGACCACCTCGGTCCGTGGCAGGATAAGCACGGCATCGGGATGGCGGCCTTCTATCCCAGTCTCTATAAAACCGACAAAGCCCCTTATCCAAATCCCGATGGCTCCGCATACCTTCCTGGTGTACGCTGGCACGGCGGCAATAAGGCGACGAACGGGAATGCAGGCGATTCCGCCGTTCCTCTGGCAGGCGTTCCTGCAACGTTCGCCTTTGTGTCTCCCCGCGTGGGCATTTCGTTCGACGCATTCGGAACTGGAAATACTATTTTCCGTGGCGGCTGGGGTATGTACCGTGCCCATGATTCCGTGAATGACTACACAGGCCCGTCGCAAACGGCACAGGGAGTGGTCAATGTCAGCGCCGGAGGCATAGGGTCTGCGTTTCTGTTGAGTTCAGTCCCTTCCATGGGAGCTCAACTTGCCTGCAATACCAATACACAGACTCTTTGCCCAAGCATTCTCGCGCTCGATCCGAACGACAACCGGCAACCTTTGACCGAAACATACAGCTTCTCCGTATCGCAGAGAATGCTCAAAGACTCGGTCTTTGACATTGCTTATGTCGGCAACCAGAGCAAGGATCTACTGACCGACAATGCTTCGCAAAATGCTGTACAAAGTGAAGATCTGCGCGACATCAATGCAATTCCCCTTGGTGCCTACTTCAAGCCGGATCCAAATCCTTCTTCTCCGTACTTCGGTCAGACCTTCAGCCCGAACTCTCCTCCGAATAGCGCGACGGCCTCCGAGTCGATTTCAAACGACTACCGGCCCTATACGGAATACGCACACATCGGTGTTCCAAGACATATTGCCTATGCCAATTACAATGCCCTACAGGTCAACTTCAATAAGCAAAAGGGCGCCTTCAACTACGGCCTGAACTATACCTGGAGCAGGGCGCAAGGTATCCGTGGCGCGTATTCAAACGGTACAGCAGGCGATCCTACGAACTTGCGAGCGAATTACGGTCCGCTTGCCTTCGACCGTACCAACATTGTCGCCGCGAGCTACTCCTACGACGAAGGAACTCCGCTGCATTCCCAGCACCGCTTTGTCAACGCTGTTGGAAATCGCTGGCTCCTCTCGGGGATTACAAATCTACAGAGCGGTCCAAATCTACAGGCGGTCTATTACCCGAACCTCTTGCTTTCGGGCGTCGCAACCAGCTCTTACGGCGGTAATACCTGCACGGCCAATACGGCATCCAATAACTCCCAAGCCTGCCCCATCGATAATACTCACATCCTGGGCACCCCAGATATTATGCTTCAACCTACCCTTCGGCCGGCCGCGGGCTGCCCAACCGGTAATCCGACCACAGGCCTGCACAAGCACCAATATGTGAACGGGAACTGCTTTGGTCTGCCGGCTTTCGGTACGAATGGCCAAACGAACATTGGATACCTTCGTGGGCCGGCCTTCTTCAACAGCGATCTCACGCTACAAAAGACGATCCCGTTCGGTTCACGGAACATTCAGCTTCGTGCTGCGGCTTTCAACTTCCTGAATCATCCCCTCGTCAGCTTCAGCTCGCGCTTTCCCAAGGAAGCGAACTTGCAATTCTACGACCCGAACCTTACCGGCTTTTCAGGTGTTGTTCTTGCAAACGGAGACCAGGGAAACAACACCTGTAGCAACGCAGGCTCAAACTGCTTCGGCTACGCCGGTTACAAGACCGGTCGCCGAGTTCTCGAAGTCTCTATCCGTTACAACTTCTAACGCGAGCAGCGCAACGGCAGCATAAGAGCACGTGATTTCGGGCTAACGACACATTGGAGGCAGTATGCTTTGGAACTTTCTTGAACCGCACACGCAATCGACAACGCT
>Ga0302312_10002454_pt1 | contig 10806 bp, 9 predicted proteins | sample III_Palsa_N2_1_FD_200529 | JGI IMG/M metagenome (GOLD analysis project Ga0302312, IMG submission 200529) | Peat permafrost microbial communities from Stordalen Mire near Abisko, Sweden - III_Palsa_N2_1 | ecosystem: Environmental > Terrestrial > Soil > Palsa > Peat permafrost | place: Sweden...
GATATTACGCAGCCTGGGGATATCAAAAATGCGTTTAATGAGTAACAATCCTAAAAAACGCGCCGGCTTAATTGGTTACGGCCTTGAGGTTGTTGACAATGTACCTATTGAAATTGCGCCAAACCCACACAATGAAAAGTATCTTAGAACTAAGCGCGATAAAATGGATCACGCTATTTTGAGGGATCACTGATCGTCATTTTCGGTTGTAACATCAGGCACCACTGGCGTAGTGCCATTATTTTGTTTTAACGGGGGAATGGTGTTACGTGGGCCCCTTTTGAACAAGTTTTTTACAAACTCGCCAAACGTATCAAAATCCCGCTGGTAAACCACCCCCAGGCCATTAACGTATTGGGCGCTTAGCTGGTCGATTGTATTTAAAGTGGTTGTGTTTAATACCCGGTACGAATAGCGTGCGGTAAGGCTGGCATCCGTGCGGATAAGATATTGCGCCTCAAAATCAGTAGTGAGATTACTGGCATTTGAGTTTAACAAACTTCCCCCTGTGTTAAAAAGGTTGCTGTTACCTGTATTTGAAAATACGTTGCCGTTAAGCACTAATCTTTGCTTTAAAAACCTGACTGTAGCGCTAACATCATTATAAGAACGTATATTGAGATCAAAGTTTTTAATGTTCGATTGTGAAATAAAGCTATTGAGTTTGTTAAACGTAAACTCACTAATGGCACTCGTGGCAGTACCTACAACCTGGTTGGTTAAATTACTGCCTGTGCCCGGTGCGAAATTTCTTGTCACTATAACACTTAATGCCTGCTGGCTGCGGTTATTGTTATCGGCCAGGTAAGTGCCTAAATCATCTTTAATAGACGGATCAGTAGGGAAGTTAAAATCAAAATCAATATTCGGCCGTATCAATGACTTGGTAATAAGCAATTCGGCCTGTACCAATACCTGCTCATTTCCCTTTGGCGATTGCAGGCCGGCCGCAGAATAAAGGTTGGCAATATCTGTCCGTACTTCGTAAATCGCATTCAGGTTAATTTCGGCATTGGCTGGGTTTCCTGTCCAGCGTATAGTACCGCCCTCGTCAATAGTAAAATTTTTATTGATAAAGTTTTTCGCAGTAAAATCAAACTTTCCCGATGTGATCAAAAAGTTACCGCTCATGTCAAAATCGCCCTGGCTGTTGATGTGCAGGTTTAAGTTTTTTGCCTGCCCTGTACCTTCGAGTATACCGTAATCCGTAGTGATCTTAACCGTAGTTTTTTCATCAATTGTCAAATCAAAATTTAACTGGACACCGCTAAATAAATTGGGCTTAGCATTAGCTTTCGCAGTATCCTTATGGCTTACAAATCTTATAAAGTCATAATCACTAACAGTTGACGAAGTATTAAGCGGAATATTAAATACGGTTCCCGCCTCGGTGGCGGCAGTAATATCTATCTTCATATTATTAACCGGCCCGCTAAAGCCAAAAGTTCCGGTAGTATAAGCAGTACCAAAATAGGTATGATTATCCTTAAAAGTCGTATTTAACGCCATCATGTTTTTTGCGTTAACCGTTGCTTCGATATCCGGGTTTGAAAGGTCGTTAAGGTCAACCGTCCCGTTTACACTTCCTTCGCCGCCATGTATATCTTTCAATATCATATTGTTAATATTAACCACACTATTGGTTACAGTAAGCTTATCATTGGCAATGTAGGCTGTTTTTAAATAGTTAACGGTTACACCTGTGTTGTTTAAGGTTATATCGCCGTTTAGCAGGGGTTGGGATGCAGTGCCGGTCAGTTTTAAATTGGTCGAAATTGTTCCTTTTAAGTTAGATACAATATCTTTAACAAACGGGTCCAGGATAATCGCTTCCGTTTGGTTCATTTTCACATCAAAATCAAGTTTATCGGCATTTTCTTGGCCCAGCGCGTAAGTGCCCCCAATATTAAGCGTTTCTAACCCGCGGTTAAGTATGTTTAATTTTATGTTGGCTTGCTTGCGTTCATTATCCAGGCTTGATACAATTTTTACATTGCCAACAAGCGTTTTATTCAATTTTAACGAATCAATCCCCAACTGCGCGTCAAACCCGGGCGTTTTTGTTATACCCGATACCAATACATCGCCGTTAAGCGTCCCGCCCAATGAAATATCGGCAGCTTTTGTAAGCTGATCTAAAGTGTGCATGCTAAAGTTATCAAACGTAACTTTCAGCTTATCTTCCGGGCTGTCAGAAATAAACCCGTCAATTTTTACGTTCTGCTGCCCGTTTGATAAAACAAATCCCGATACCTTTGTTTTTCCATCCAATAGCCGCACAGTTACATTTCTCTGTATCCGCCAGTTTTGATGTTCCAAAATCACATCCGATGGTAATATGCTTAAACGTGCCGTGGTATCCGTGCCAAAATTTACCAGCCCGTAAAGGTCAAGCTGGTTGGTAGCATCCTTATCCGCCAGTTTTAAGTTGAAATTTAAACTGTCTTTTTTTATAAAGTTGGTGATATCAATGTTTTTGATAAACAGCTTATCCGTAAGGTCAATTTTGTTTAATGATATGTTTACGCCCAGGTAATCATCTGTTGTGCTTTCGTCTACTATAAGGTCGTGAAAAATGGTTGTGCCATATTTTATGGTCTTTATGTACCCGCTTAAGGCAGCGGTTTTATCATTCGAATTAAACTTGCCTACAAATACGCCCTGGTCTGGCACCTTAAGCTGCGGCAAGAAAATAGCTGTGATCGGATCGAGGTTTTTAAGCTTTAAATTAAATGCGAAATTTTGCGGATTGGGCGGCGTGATATCTAATTTTAATGAGGGGATATATTTCTTAATAATGGTTTCAAAATATGATGGCAACGTGGCCAGGTCATAACTCCCTTTAATGCTGCCATCGGCAAAATCAGAAACAAATGCAATTTCTCTCGAATCGCCTTTACCTGTCGCTGCCAGCGAAACTGAATCTATTACATAGTTATTCCTTGGGTCGATTATCCGGCTGGGAGAAAGTGAAATTTTACCTTCAAAATTTTTAAGGTCGTTGCCCGAAAAATTGGCTTTTATTTTCGAGCTGAAAGTGATGGTATCCTTTGTCAAATTTAACGTACGCAATTGCGCACCATTAATTGCCGCAGTAAAGTTATAAACCGGTAAAGCCGGGTTTAGATCCATGCTGCCATCCAAATCCAGCTTAATGTTTTTATCATTAATGTTTATTTTGGCTGCGGCCACTTGTTTGGCAAACGTACCGTCCACCGTTAAGTTATTGTAGGTGTAATCTTTAAAGTCAAAGTACTTTATCCGCGCGTTTATTTTTTCGTTTAAATTTCTAAGCGCGTCGCCGCTGCCGTCAATATTGGCATTAAAGGTGGTGCGCCCTAATGTAGTATCGTTTAATAATTTGCCCAATGCAAAATCATAGGCATCTATTTTTCCGCTATAGCTTGGTGTCCCGCCCTTGCTTATTTTTAAATTAATATCCGGATCAAAGCGGCCCAGCGCCGTTTTAAAGGTTCCATAGGCTACAAAATCATTTTGCAAGCCGGTAAACCGCCCGTTAAAGTTAATATTGCCGAATTTTGAAATAATATCAGGTGTTTTGGCATTTGGTGTGCCTGTAAAATGACTGTACAGGTAATCAATATCCCGTTTGTTGGTGGCTATCTGGTCAAATTTCAGCTCCAGAAAGGTATTGTTCCAATCGGGCAGGCCCCGCAGATTAAAATCACCTTTAATATAAGTTGCTTGCCCGGCAGTAATTAACAGGTCTGTCGCTTTTAAGTTATTTACAAGGCCTTTAATGCGGCCGTCAACCCCCAATTCAAAATTTATCTTTTTTACCTCTGGCGCGAAATAAGCAATATCCTTTGACGAAACATGCGATGTTTTAAAATCACCATCCATATTTATCTTATTTTCAAAGTCGTCGAAATCCTTGAACGCTTTAAACTGCATCCTGAAATAATCCCGGATGGTTGAATTTGGCGTTTGAATAAGCAGGTGCTGAACCAGTACCTGGTTGGTATCTACGGTTGCATTTGAGGTGAAATTTTTCAGATAAAAGCCGCTTTTTTCGCGTAGGGTCAAATTTTGGACATTGCCCTTAAACAGGTGGTTTTTCAGGTCCATATCTAATACGGTGACGCTGAAATTCTTGACATCTATATCGTCAAAATTTACCGCTTTGATAACTTCGCTACGTGTTTGATCTTTATAGCGGAAATGAAAATTGTTAACCACAGTTTTTTCAAATATCACATTCCAGGGTTTGGCCGGAGCTTTTGCTTTGCTGGTGTCGGCAGACGCAAAATAATCCAGAATGAATTGCAAGTTGCTGATATTATTTTTTTCGTTTTTGAGATAGAATGATCCGTTATCTAATTCGATCAACTTAAAATCAATGATCTTATTTTTGATGCTTGAAAAAAGCTTAAAGCCATTAAGGTTAACCGTTAATTGAGGGACATCGATCAATGTGTCTTTTTGCTTGTCCAAAACATACAAACTATCTAAAACCACCGACGAAAACGGCACTACGTGCAGGCTTGCAATATTAACTTTTGTGTTTAATTTAGTGGATAAATAGGTAGCCACCTTTTTGGCTGCCCAGGTTTGCACCGGCTTGTACTGAAAAATAATAATAAGCATACAGAACATCAATACGATGATCAATACAATACTTAGGGTTATTTTGAGCGCTTTTTTAATAACTTTGCCTTTTTAATGAGTGAATTAGTGGAAGAGTGAATTAGCGAATGTTTGAACATCCTGCAACTCACTCTTCCACTCATTCACCCATTCACTAATTAATTGTCCTCGTGCCTGTAATTTTAGGAATTGAATCTTCATGTGATGATACCTCCGCAGCCATATCGGTTGATGGTATGATATTGAGCAATGTTATTGCCAATCAAACCATTCACCAGGCTTATGGTGGCGTTGTCCCCGAGTTGGCCTCAAGGGTTCATCAGCAAAATATTGTTCCTGCCGTACAACAAGCGTTATATAACGCAAAAGTAAGCAAAAATGATGTGGATGCTGTAGCTTTTACGCGCGGCCCCGGACTTTTGGGTTCGCTGTTGGTTGGCGTATCATTTGCCAAGTCCTTTGCTTTAGCAAAAAGCCTGCCTATTATTGAAGTAAACCACATGCAGGCGCATATTCTGGCGCATTTTATTGCTGAAAAGAAGCCTGCATTTCCGTTTATATGTTTGACGGTATCCGGCGGCCATACCCAAATAGTTTTGGTGAAGGACTACTTCGACATGGAAATTATTGGTCAAACGCTTGATGATGCCGCAGGCGAAGCGATGGATAAAACCAGCAAAATACTGGGCTTGCCCTATCCCGGCGGACCGTTAATTGATAAATACGCCCGTTTAGGCAACCCCGATAAATACAAATTTCCTGAACCGCAAATACCCGGTTTTGATTTTAGCTTTAGTGGTTTAAAAACATCTATCCTGTATTTTATCCGGGATAATGTAGCTGCCAATCCTGATTTTATAGCCGAAAATTTAAATGATATTTGTGCGTCTGTTGAAAAACGGATTGTTACCATTTTATTAAATAAGCTCAACAAAGCTGCACAGGAATATGGTATAAAGGACATTGCATTAGCGGGAGGTGTATCTGCCAATACCGGTTTACGCCGGGGCCTGCAGCAATTGGGCGATAAAAACGGCTGGAACTGCTTTATACCCGCAATGCAATACTGTACGGACAACGCAGCTATGATTGCTATTGCCGGGCATTATAAATTTTTAAAAGGCGAATTTGCCGGGCAAAACATAGCGCCGCTGGCGAGGATGCAATTTTAGTCCATGGTTGATGGTCCATCGACCATGGCATATTTTTATATTGAACACGATAGCTATGGACCATGGACTATCGACTATTGAATTAACATGAACGCTCCATCTCTTATTTTCTGGGCAATATTTGTACTGCCGCTTATCGCTTTTTTAGTTTGGCTAATGCGCCAGGATAAACGTAAGGGCGCTACCGGACTTATTGTTTTAGCTATTATAGTTATTGGCGGGATAGTTTATATGTATTTAAAGACGGGTGGGCAGTAGTCTACGCCCTCAATCTCTTAAACCTCCTCGCCCGTCTTTTCTCATCCGGGTCAATTTTACAGGGCATTAGGGAAATTTTATTGATGTATTCTGTAGGTAGTCCGGCATCTTCGGCCAGTTGTACTATTTTTTTATGATACCAATCGTAGGGTAAAATATGGTTGTTTACAGCATGCGGTTGCGCAAAAAATGCTTCTGCCTGGTAAATTTCGCCGTTATCGGCTATGCAATTAATAGTTTCGAGTTTAAGATCCATACTCCAGGTAACCGGGTTGTAGAACTTTGATTTTTCCTGTTCATTAAATTCAATTAAAACGCCCCAAACCGTATCACCGGCATCATCAGATGGTATGATGTTCGCTTTTGACGATTCATCGTCAGCCGTTTTATTAAAAGTAAAGCTAAAACCGGGCAACCGGGCTATTCCCATCCTTTTTGCGGAAGGGACCGCTTCTGAAAATTTCCGGACATCCATATTGCCCGCGTAAGCAAATAACAGCATCGTAATTCAATTTGGCAGATAATTTACTAACGCTCTTATGAGATAGTATAGTATAAAAAAAAGCCCCTAAAAAGGAGCTCTAAAAAATCTATATCATCAAAAAAACCTTTAATCGTGTCTATGCTTCTACCAAATCCTCCCCGGATACGGTTGACTTTATTTTAGCTTCCAGTTCGTCCATCAGTTCGGGGTTGTCTAAAATCAATTGCTTAACAGCATCGCGGCCCTGGCCCAGGCGGGTTTCGCCATAGCTGAACCAAGAACCCGCTTTTTTAATGATATTGTGTTCAACACCCAGGTCGATAATTTCGCCTGCTTTGGATATACCTTCGCCAAACATGATATCAAACTCGGCAATACGGAATGGTGGCGCGACTTTATTCTTTACAATTTTTACTTTAACGCGGTTACCTGAAACTTCGTCGGTATCCTTTATTTGCGATATACGGCGCACATCCAAACGTACCGATGCGTAAAATTTAAGCGCATTACCGCCGGTGGTAGTTTCGGGGTTACCAAACATTACGCCTATTTTATCGCGCAACTGGTTGATAAATATGCAGCAGCAGCCGGTTTTGCTGATGGTGCCGGTTAGCTTACGCAGGGCTTGCGACATTAAACGGGCATGTAAACCCATTTTCGAGTCGCCCATTTCGCCTTCAATTTCGGCCTTGGGCACCAGCGCGGCAACCGAGTCGATAACTAAAACATCAATAGCGCCCGACCGGATCAGGTTATCGGCAATTTCTAAAGCCTGCTCACCATTATCGGGTTGAGAGATCAAAAGATTCTCTACATCAACGCCTAATTTTTTGGCATAAAAGCGATCAAAGGCATGCTCCGCGTCAATAAATGCTGCTATACCGCCTTTTTTCTGCGATTCGGCAATAACGTGGATAGCCAGCGTAGTTTTACCTGATGATTCCGGGCCGTATATTTCTATAACACGGCCTTTGGGCAAACCGCCAACACCCAGGGCTATATCCAACCCTAACGAGCCGGTTGATATAACTTCGGTAGGTTCAATAACGGAATCGCCCAGCTTCATGATGGTGCCTTTTCCGTATGATTTTTCCAGCTTATCAAGGGTAAGCTGTAATGCTTTTAATTTCTCTGCGTTACTCATATAAAAATTATCTATGGCAAATATAATAATTGTTTTTATAAATACTAATTTTTTTAGTATTTTCTTTCAGAAACCTTTTTACTATGTAAACATACCTAACCAATTAATAGCAATCAACTATCATTTATCCACATTATATTTTAACTATATTTAACTGAGTTTATAAATATACCTCGGACTATGAAAAACAGGGTTTTTGTTTTATTGGTATTATTATTTATAGCGATACCCGCTTATTGCGACGCACAAGAAAGCGGCAAAACTGGTAATGCCGACATGATAGTAAAAAAGGATAGGCTATGGATTTTGACCCTGCAGGGAACTTTGAGCGCACTCAACATCAACACCGGGAAAATCATAGCCGAACCGGTTGAACCAAATAATAATATTGTTGCCATTGATACGGATAGAAAAGGCAATCTTATCATTTCACGGTATGACAGGTCGATAGTTATGCTTGACGAAGCAACCTTAACATTCAAACCTTTATATACTTCACCCCTGCCTATTTATCATGTTGTTTTTGACCAGGGTAACAGGGGCTATGCAATAACCAGCGGAGGCGTGACCGATCTTTCGACCGGTACATCGTATTCGCCCGATACTTCTTTCTTTATAAATCACCAGATAAAGAAATGGTTAGTGCCATCAGAAATAACGGTTGATGCCAATAATAATATATGGTTAGGCAGTGATATGGGCGAGTGGGGCGGTGAATTATTTGTTTTTGATACCCGCACCAAAAAATTCATCAAACCGGAAATAAATAACATAAAAATAAACAGGTTCCCGTTAATTACCCTGTACGGAGTACAGGCAATATTACCTGTTAATAATTTGGTATATGTTGCCTTTGATTTTGGGAGTAAACACCCAGATGGACATCTTTTAAGATTTACGGATCGTAAACCTGATTCTGTTTTAATCAGTAATAATATTTGGCCGATACCAAAAGTAAACCCAGATGGAAGCATAACGGTATGGGAAGGTGAATATGCCGGCCCGGCCATCTACAATGACAAAGATAAGAGCATTTATTTTTACAGTCATTACGGTATAATGAAAGGGCAAATGGATAAAGATATCTCAAAAGCTGATGCATGGGCCCAATTTGAGGCGACTAAAAAATGGACAAGGCAGCGTACAAAAGGCTGGCCCGTTGACGTACTCAGGATGGCTGTTGCCCCGAACGGTAAATTATATCTTTTAAGCCAAAACGACGGCATCGGTGTATTCGACGGAAAAACATTTAGCCTGTTGAATTAGAGATTTTTTACACTCCTTTTCTTCAACTCTTTATGAATAGTATTTGCCGCTTTTTTCTTTTTGGCATCCTTAGCCTTCTTCACTTTTAACGCTTCGGCTTTTAACAGGGCTGTTTCGGTGTTATGTTGTTCGTAATATTTGCAAAACCAGGTTAGCGGGCATATCTCGCATTTGGGGCTGCGGGCTATGCAGATGTACCGCCCGTGTAAGATGAGCCAATGGTGGGCAATGCTTAGTTTTTCCTGCGGCAGGTATTTTACCAGTTGTTTCTCTACAGCCAGCGGTGTTTTGGCATTAGTAGTTAAACCAATCCGGTTAGCTACCCTAAAAACATGCGTGTCCACCGCGATAGCAGGGGCATCAAATACTACCGACGCGATAACATTGGCAGTCTTGCGGCCCACGCCGGGCATTTTTTGCAGGTCGTTAATATCTGATGGCACCTCACCGCTAAATTCATTAACCAGCACATTAGCCATACCAACCAAATGCTTTGCTTTATTATTGGGATAGCTTACACTGCGGATATAAGTAAAAACTTCGTCGGGGTTGGATGCAGCCAGGCTTTCCGGATCGGGAAAACGTTCAAAAAGCGCGGGGGTTACCTGGTTGATGCGCTTATCAGTACACTGTGCCGAAAGGATTACCGCGACCAATAATTGATAAGGTGATGAATAATGTAATTCGGTAACGGCGTTTGGTTGCTGCTTTGAAAAATAATCAACAAAATGGTGGTAGCGTTCTGATCTGAGCATGGGTAAAAATAGGCAAAAAAAACCCGGAGTAAACTAAATTACGCCGGGTCTTCTCTTTAGGCTGCGAACTACCGCAAACTTTTTGAGTGATCAAGTATGTAATGAATGGTTTGCAGTTTTGGCTTTTTCATTAAAAGGTCAAGGTCTGCGCGGATCGAATGATAGAATATCAAATCGTCGCCTTCTAAGTTTTCATTCAAATCTAACTTTTTCACTTCAGTTTGGTTAGTGAGCCCGTTTAAGGTAAAGGTTTCACCCATAAGCTTGTTATAATTAATTGAAATAATAACGCAAGCTATTATATAATATTTTACTAAATGAAAATTAAATGAAAAATTATTTGACGAGAAAAAAGATTGAAGATTAGTTAATTAAAGATTAGCTATTAAAGATTAAAGATTTGTTATTAAAGATTAGATAAAAAGTTCGAATTGGAGTATTTAGTGCTGCCCTTACCACAAACTACGCACTCAAAACTTGCAGGCCCAATCTTTAATCTTCAATACCCAATCTTTAGTTCTTCAGACTCATCTCCTTGCTTTGCATCATTTTGCGCAGGTTATTGAGGGCGTAACGCATACGGCCCAGGGCGGTATTGATGCTTACGTCTGTAATGTCGGCTATGTCCTTAAAGCTCATATCGGCAAAGTGGCGCATTATTAATACTTCCTTTTGCTCTGAAGGCAATAGTTGTATCAAAACCTTTAAGTCGCTATGTGTTTGCTGGCGCACCATGCGGTCTTCAGTGCTTTCATCATAGTTGCCCAATACCTCAAAAATATCGAAATCATCTCCATTACTTACCATTGGTGCCCGTTTTTCGCGGCGGAAATGGTCGATAACCAAATTATGGGCAATACGGGTTACCCAGGGCAAAAACTTGCCTTCTTCGTTATATTTGTTAGCCTTTAACGTATTGATAACTTTGATAAACGTATCCTGAAAAATATCTTCGGCTAAGTATTCATCTTTAACCAATAAATAGATGGATGTGTAAATTTTTGACTGGTAACGGCGGAGCAGTTCAACCAGCCCTTTTTCGTCGCCATTAATGTATAGATGGATTAGATCCTGATCACTTTGCAATTGAAAATCCATAGAAGATTACTACTTAGTTTA
>Ga0302312_10002456_pt1 | contig 10799 bp, 5 predicted proteins | sample III_Palsa_N2_1_FD_200529 | JGI IMG/M metagenome (GOLD analysis project Ga0302312, IMG submission 200529) | Peat permafrost microbial communities from Stordalen Mire near Abisko, Sweden - III_Palsa_N2_1 | ecosystem: Environmental > Terrestrial > Soil > Palsa > Peat permafrost | place: Sweden...
CAGGGGGAACGGGCCTGAACCTAACCGAAGCCGATTATGTTTACCTTGTTGATCCATGGTGGAACCCGGCAGTAGAGAACCAGGCAATAGACCGTTGCCACCGCATCGGTCAAAACAAAAATATTGTAGCGGTAAGGCTTATCTGCCCCGGTACCGTCGAAGAAAAGATGATGATCATGCAACAAGGGAAAAAGGAACTCGCCACTAACCTTATTCGCACGGATACTTCCATGATCAACTCGCTGTCAAAAGATGATCTGTTGGATTTATTGAATTAAAACAGAAGAAACCGTTAAGTTCTTTTGAACTAATCCTTATACATTGAATTATGAAAAGTTTTAAAACAAAAAAACTACTTAAAAGGATTTTTAAGTTTAAGATTAGGGCTTTGTTCTATAGGTGATGGAATGGTTAAATTCAAAAATTTCATCTATAAACCATTGGATTGAAAATTCTTGCTATACATAATGCCAGCAGGTTTTGGAGGAGGCGATTACCTAAACGCCTTCCCAAAACAATCTATTAATTATATCATCAACAGGAAAGCGTATGGATATAATAAGAGATTACATCACTGTTTTTAGGATCGAAAAAAAAGGATCATAAGCTGCTGATAACGTTCAAGATATAAATGCCGAATTTGAAAATATTGCTATTATTGTAATACCAAATTATAAACTGTATAAAAAACATTAATAAAAACAAATATGAAGAAAATACTGCTGGTCCTATTGTTGTCTGCCGGATTTTTAACTGCATCCGCGCAAAATGTTCCCCTGGTAGATGGTTGGAAATTTAAAACAGATGACTCAACCCAATGGGCCGCGCCTACATATAATGATAGGGATTGGCAACCTATCAGCATACTACATAGTTGGGAATCACAGGGGCATGACAATTATGATGGTTTCGGTTGGTATAGGCTACACACATTAATACCATCAGCATTAAAAGATAAGGCCTTTTTTAAGGACAGCATACGTTTTGAAATGGGATATGGCGATGATGGTTATGATGTTTACCTGAACGGCAAACTGATTGGTCGTAATAACAATGGCGATATAAAAACAGGCCTGTACGGCCTATGCAAAATAGTAATTGGTGCTAATAACCCGGCTATTTTATGGGATAAGGAAAATTTGATCTCAGTTCGCATTTTTGACAGCGGTGGCAACGGAGGTATTTATGGCGATGAGGATAAGTTTAAGATCAGCATGGTTGATGTTATGGACAATGCTTATTTTAATACTGACGGTGATTTTATTTATGGCGATAAAAACAGCCTGAGCAAGAGCATAAAAATTGCATCAAGCAGTAATTACAGCTACACAGGGAAATTGGATTTTAAAGTTACCGACCCTGAAACTAACGCTGTGATCTATCAGAAAACAAACGAGGCTGATTTTTCGGCAGGGAGGCCGTTTACTTATGCTTTCAGCATTGGTGAATTGGCGCAGAAATCATACCTGATCACTTATACTTTTACCGATGAAAAATCGGGCGAGAAATTGGTGAAGACTGAGGGTACGCCCTATATCCTGACGCCATATGTGAGTGCCAAAGCTAAAATTAATGGTCCGGATGTGTATGGTGCACACCCCGGCAATGCGTTTTTGTACAAAATACCGGCTACAGGTGTAAAGCCTTTGAGTTATAAGGCGGATAATTTGCCCGCGGGTTTAACCTTAGACCCAGCAACAGGTATTATAACCGGATCGGTAGCTCAAAAAGGTGATTACCCGGTACTCATCAGCGTACATAACAGGCTGGGTACAGTATCCAAGAAATTCACCATTAAAATTGGCGATGTTATAGGCTTAACCCCTGCCCTGGGCTGGAACAGCTGGAACGCTTTTGGCCTGAGTGTAAACGATGCCAAGGTACGTGTAGCAGCCAAAACTATTGCCGATAAACTAAGTGCGCACGGATGGGCTTATGTAAATATCGATGATGGCTGGGAAGCCCCTCAACGTGCTGCAACAGGCGAGATAGTGGCGAATGAAAAATTCCCGGATATGAAAGCACTATCAGATTATGTGCATAGCCTGGGTTTAAAGTTTGGGATCTACTCATCGCCGGGGCCAAAAACCTGTGGTGGTTACCTGGGCAGCTATCAGCACGAAGAACAGGATGCCAAAACCTATGCCGATTGGGGAATTGATTACTTGAAATACGACTGGTGCTCCTATGGCGACATAGCCCCGCGCGAACCAAGTATTGACGATTACAAAAAGCCTTATCAGGTAATGCGCGCGGGATTAGATAAAGTGAACCGTGATATTATGTTCAGCTTTTGCCAGTATGGTATGGGCGATAGCTGGAACTGGGCCAGCGAAGTTGGCGGTAACAGCTGGCGCACAACCGGTGATATAAACGATAGTTGGGGTAGTATGAGCGAGATCGGTTTCTATCAACAAAGAGAAGCTCCGCATGCCGTTCCCGGGCATTTTAACGACCCGGATATGCTGGTTGTAGGCAAAGTAGGCTGGGGCGATGCACAGCATAATACAAAACTTACTCCTGATGAACAATATACCCACATCAGCTTATGGAGCTTACTGGCATCCCCATTACTGATAGGCTGCGATCTGGGCCATCTGGATAGATTTACACTTAACCTGCTTACCAATGATGAAGTGTTAGCCATTAACCAGGATGACCTGGGTAAAGAGGCAGTACAGGTGCTTAAAAAGGATGGCTATTTGGTGTATGTAAAGGAGTTGCAGGATGGGAGTAAGGCTGTGGGAATATTTAATATATCAGACAAATTTCAAACAATAACCCTGAATTGGAGCGACCTTGGTATAAGTGGCCACACCAAAGTACGTGATGTATGGCGTCAGAAATATTTGATAACCGGCAACGAGGTGTTTAAAGCTGTGGTACCAACGCATGGAGTGGTGCTGGTGAGGGTTAGTAAATAGGAACAGAGGAGGAGTGATTTCAGTTCCCCTCTCATGAGGGGAACGAATCGGGCAATCCCTGTTCTTATTTGCTAATCCCACTGCGCCTTCAATTAAAATTTTTGATAATTATGATCAATAACAAATGTACAAGTCTGGTTTTTTTCTTACTGCTAACCAGCTACTCAAACTTATTTGCGCAGGATAACGCCGGGCTCAAAATACCAAACGGTTTTACTGCCAATGCCTTGATCACTGGCCTCGGCAGTACGAGGCACCTGATCATTACGCCTAAAGGGAAAATTTATGTAAGGCTGGCCAGAACTGTAAACGGCAAAGGTACTTTGTTGCTTTCGGAAAAAGACAATAAGGCAACAGTCATCGGCGGCTTTGGCAATTATGGCGGTACCGGTATCCATATATGGAACGGATATCTTTACGATGCCTCAAATTCAGAAATATTCAGGTATAAACTTAATAATGATGAGGAAGTGATCAATCCTGATTCACCGGAAAAGATTGTGACCGGCTTGGTCGACAAAGGAACTCACGAAACCAAATCGATCATGATGGACAAGGAAGGTAATATGTATATCCCTATTGGCTGCCCTTCGAACTCCTGCCAGATTAATGACAGGCAGCCTGGGTCGCAGGGAGTGCCAGGATGTCCATTGCTCGAAACAACTGGTGGTGTATGGCAATTTAAACCTGACAAGTTGAATCAAACCTATAAGGATGGTATACGCTATGCGACTGGTTTAAGAAACGTAGTAGCTATAGATTACAATACACAAACTGACCAGATCTACGTTATGCAGCATGGCAGGGACCAGTTGAATAATCTGTTTCCTGCTCTTTATACAGAAAAAGAGTCTGCTGAACTACCTGCGGAGTGTATGTATGCGCTGCACAATGGCGACAATGCCGGCTGGCCATTTATCTATTATGACGAGTTTCAGCACAAAAAAATAGTAGCGCCTGAATATGGCGGCGATGGAAAAAAAGAAGGCGATAGTAAATTTATTGATCCTGTTGCGGCTTATCCCGGTCATATGGCACCTAATGACATCCTCTTTTATACGGGGAATATGTTTCCTGAGCATTATAAAAACGGAGCATTTATAGTTTTTCATGGATCCTGGAACCGTGCTCCGGAGCCTCAGAAGGGTTATTTCGTAGTATTCCAGCCATTTAAAAATGGAAGGCCTTATGGCGATTGGGAAGTATTTGCTGATGGTTTTTCCGGTTCACCTGAAAATACAGCCTCCGGCCGCGCTGACCACCGTCCCTGTGGCCTAGCTCAAGGTCCCGACGGTTCCCTATATGTTTGTGACGATGTGAAAGGAACAATCTATAAGATAAGCTATAAACAAGGTGCAGTGGGATCGATTGGTACATCGGCCACGGTCACCGCCAGTCGATCTAAGACCGTAAAACCGGCTATAGTGGCAAAGCGCAAAGCCGCCGCCGTAATAATACCGGCTGTGATCAGGTCGTCGGTTTTAAGCGGTAAGGCAATATATATTAAAAATTGCGCGGTTTGCCACCAGGCAGATGGCGGAGGTGTACAAAATATGAACCCGCCACTTATTAAAACTAGTTATGTTTTGGGTCCGAAGTCCAAATCTATCAACGTGTTATTAAGAGGGTTAAGCCATGCTACGATTGATGGACAGCCGTTTCAGAATGTCATGCCCTCGTTTAGCTATTTGTCTGACAAACAGATCGCCGATGTCCTTACTTATGTAAGAAACAGTTTCGGAAACCGGGCAGCGGCTGTGAAAGCAATTGACGTAAAAAACGCAAAACTAAAACTACATGAAAAATAGATCAATTTTACTCCTGATCGGTAGTTACCTGTTGGTCACTACCACAGCCCGGGCAATTTCTCCCGGAGCAACCGGTTACAATGTGAAGGACTATGGTGCCAAAGGCGATGGGATAACGCTTGATTCAAAGGCGATAAATACCACTATTGATGCTGCCGCCAAAGCCGGTGGGGGAACCGTTTTTTTACCCGCAGGCAATTATTTGTCCGGCTCCATCCATTTAAAAAGCAATATATCACTTTACCTGGATCAGGGTGCCGTTATTATAGCTACATCGTCAGAGGCAAATGGCGAATATGACCCGGCAGAAGAAACTGTCAATACAACCTACCAAGACTACGGGCACAGTCATTTTCATAACAGCTTAATCTGGGGTGAGGACCTTCATGATATTTCTATCCTGGGACTTGGGACGATTTGGGGTAAAGGCCTGCTTAGAGATTCGAAAAATGATAGCAAACTTGGAAACAAAGCGATAGCACTTTTGCGATGCCGAAATGTCATTATCCGGGATATTTCCATTCTTTCCGGGGGCTGGTTCGGAATACTCGCTACCGGCACCGACAATCTTACTATTAATAACATTAAGGAGGATACCAACCGTGATGGTATGGACATTGATTGCTGTAAAAATGTTAGAGTATCGGATTGTTTTGTTAATTCTCCATATGATGATGGGATATGTTTAAAAAGTACTTATGCTTTGGGATATGCCCGTAATACCGAAAATGTAACTATTACCAATTGCCAGGTTAGCGGTTATAATGTGGGGTCGCTTTTAGATGGAACTTTCAAGCATTCCGTATCCCATCCCACAGGTCGGATTAAATTGGGTACAGAGTCCAATGGAGGTTTTAAAAATATTACTATATCTAACTGTGTATTCGATTATTGCAGGGGGCTTGCCCTCGAAACGGTTGATGGTGCAGAGCTCGAAGATGTCGCGGTAACTAACATCACTATGCGTGACGTTGTAAGCGACCCGATATTTCTTCGCTTAGGCTCACGCATGCGGGGCCCTGCCGGCACACCCATTGGTCAGCTACGGAGAATATTGATCAGTAATGTAGTTATTTACAATGCCGACCCTCATTACGTATGTACCATAAGTGGAATCCCCGGCCATGATATAGAGGATGTTACATTAAGCAATATTAAGCTCTATGTAAAGGGCGGTTTAACCCCGAATGGTACCCAGACGAATCCACCGGAAAATGAAAACATGTATCCGGAGCCAGGAATGTTCGGCGAAGCCCCGGCCTATGGGTTTTTTATACGGCATGCTAAAAACATAAAAATCACAGCTGTTGAAATCAACATGATCAAATCAGATACACGGCCTGTTATCGTAGCTGATGATGTACAAGGTTTATATTTAAGAGAATTGACCACCCCTGGATTGACTGTTGATAATAAGCCGGTATACAATCAGGTATCAGATTTACAGATTACAGATAGTACTATAAGTAAATAAGCAAATCGTAATGAAAATAACTAATAAATGAACGACTTTATAAAAAAACGAAATGATAAAGCATCGTAACCTAATTACTATGGGGCTAATGTCCCTGAGTTTGTTTTGCAAAGCACAAGCACCTGTTGATACAGTTCGTAGTTCACCTGTAACAATTCCTGGAAATGGTCTCAACGAACATGATTTTCTATATGCCGGTGAGGGCGGCCCTGAAACAATGTTCATCGTTAAAGGTGGGGCGGTTGTCTGGACTTACACGCATCCTGCTAAAGGGGAAATAAGTGACGCGGTTATGCTTTCAAATGGTAACATCCTGTTTGCCCATCAGTTCGGTATTACATTAATCGATCAGCAAAAAAATGTACTCTGGAATTACAATGTCCCTGATGGCAATGAAGTTCATACCGCGGTTCCAATCGGGACTGATCATGTGCTTTTCGTTCAAAACGGAAAAATTGCAAAAGTGATTGTAATTAATATCAAAACTAACAAGGTAGAAAATGAATTTGAAATTCCGGTCGGTAATCCTGACCAGGTTCATCCGCAATTCAGGCATGCAAGGTTAACCAATAACGGTACGCTGATACTGGCACATATGGACCTACATAAAATAGTTGAGTATAATAGTGATGGAAAGGCGATCTGGTCTTTAAATGTTCCACAGGTCTGGGGAGTTACTCCACTTAAAAATGGCGATGTATTGGTGGCGGAGGAGCGTATTCCACAGGTAGAAGAATATGACAGAAAAGGGAAGATAGTTTGGAGTTTCTCCGGCAAGGACCTACCCGGCTTTAAGTTTGGCGGATGGCAAATGGCTTATCGTTTGGATAACGGAAATACTATTATCAATAATTGGACTGGAAAAGGAAACAAGACACCGGTTCAGTTTATAGAAGTTAATAAGCAGAAGAAACTGGTTTGGGCATTACGCTCATGGGATCAGCCCGCAGATCTCGGTCCTTCTACTATTTTACAAATAATTGATAATGAAAATCGACCGGAAGATGTACGATTTGGAAATATTCGATGAATATGCAGGAGTTTAAAATCGTCATGTGCGCAGTCTTTTTTGGAGCTTAGTTATTGGACTGGGTGCCGTTGGTGACGCAACCGTTCGATTCAAAATTTTATTTATCAAGTTATAAAGTAAAATCTGGAAAATTATTTATCTGATTCAATACTTATCCCAACAAAATATAATTAATGACAATGAAACTAATTTTCAAAATTTTGCCTTTAATTTTACTGTCGAGCATCTCCTTTTTAGGCTATGGACAGGAAAAGATAACGCCTGTTTCAATTAATGTAAACTTGTTGCAAAATCAGGAAAAATTACCACCAATTTGGGCTTTTTTCGGATACGATGAGGCCAATTATACGTATATGAAAGACGGGAGTAAGCTGCTGACTGAACTGGCCGCATTAAGCCGCGGAAGCGTATATGTCAGATGCCATAACATGCTGACTTCTGGCAATGGCATTCCTGGTTTAAAGTGGAGCTCGACGAACGCTTACACCGAAGATGTCAATGGTAACCCGGTATATAACTGGCATATCGTGGATAGTATTTTCGATTCCTATGTTAACCGTGGAATGAAACCAATTGCGGAAATCGGATTTATGCCTGAAGCTTTGTCAACTGCTCCGGCTTCTGTTAATGGTGATGCTTTTATAGATGGGAAAAAACACTATTCCGGATGGGCGTATCCTCCAAAGGACTACAAAAAATGGGCTGAACTGGTTTTTCAATGGGTAAAGCATTCGGTACAACGTTATGGCAAAACAGAAGTAGAGAGCTGGTATTGGGAGGTATGGAATGAGCCGGATTTAACCTTTTATTGGAAAGGAACACCGGGTGAGTACCTCAAATTATATGACTACACGGCAGATGCGGTAAAGCGGGCATTGCCGACTGCAAAAATAGGTGGGCCGGAAACCACCAGCCCCGATGGAAAATCGGGTGGCGAACTCCTGCGAAAGTTTTTAACGCATATTGTAAGCGGTAAGAATTATGTTACCGGTAAAACGGGTGCGCCGCTTGATTTTATAACCTTTCACGCCAAAGGCGCTCCTAAACTTATCGATGGGGTTGTATGGATGAATATGGGGAACCAGCTAAGGAGTATCGACAAAGGATTTGAGATCGTTTCATCTATACCTTCTTTAAAAAATCTGCCCATAATTATAGGAGAATCAGATCCTGAGGGTTGTGCGGCCTGTGCTGGAGACCTTCATCCTGAATACGCCTACCGCAACAGCACCATGTATGCCAGCTATACGGCAGCGGTGATGACCCGCACCTATGATCTGGCAAAAAAAAGAGGAGTTAATCTGGCTGGTGCCGTAACTTGGGCATTTGAATTTGAAGACCAGCCTTATTTCAGGGGCTTCAGAGACCTTGCTACCAATGGCATTGATAAACCTGTTTTGAATGTATTCAGAATGTTGGGCATGATGCGAGGTAACAGGGTAGCGACAATATCTACATCAAAGCAAAACTATATCACCATACGCGACTCCAGCGTAAGAGGCAATCAACCGGATGTAAACGCGCTAGCCACTAAAAGTACAAATGCTGTCAACATTATGGTTTGGAATTATCATGATAAAAACGACATCAATGTTCCGCCAACAACAGTCTCTGTTATGGTAAAAGAACTTCCGCAACAACGAGTATTACTGACCCAATATGTAATCGACCAGGAGCATTCTAATTCTTATACCGTGTGGGAAAAGATGGGTTCACCAAAGGAACCGACAGCGGATGAATACAAAATATTGGAGGCTGCAGGCCAGCTACAAGAAATTTCTTCTGCAAAATATATTACCCCAATAAAAGGAGAAGCGAAAATTAATTTTGATTTAGAAAGACAAGGTATTACTTTATTAAAAATAACATGGTAACCAAGGTCGAATTGACCCGCCGTCTTGGAAAAAGAGTATTGCCAATGTCAGATTTATTATGTCCATTTTTATTCAACTTTAAGTGTAGCCAATTTGCGATAACTAGGCACGTGTAATATAGTAAAACGTTTAGAATCATTAAGGTTACCGATTACTTTGCGTTACATTGATCTGTATTGAGTTATGAAAAGTGGGCTTTAAACTAAAAAAGCCACTTTTTCAAGTGGCTTTTTTAGTTTAAAGATGGTTTGGTGACCTCTCTGTGATCCCGCTGGGATAATTTTGTCATCCTGTTAAGACTATGAATATTGCGATTAAAGCGTTTGGAAGCGCTTTTTTGTCAATTTTTAAAAACTTGGGCACCAATCAGGGCACCAGTTATTTTGATACGTTTTAAAGAACTTTGCGTTGTTACTCAAAGATACGAGTTTATCAGGTAACGCAGAAGTTTTATTGATGGAAATTATCACTATTTAAGTAGAAGGGACACGCAATCGGTCGACTTTTGTTATTGATGTTGAGGCGATTATAACTGCGAAAAATATAATTGACAAAATTAATGGAGTTTAAAATCGGGCTCGCAGTAAGTTTTCAATATCATTCTAATTGCAAGCTTATATTTTAAAGCATGGAATCGCCACTTGTCATCGATATCTTTAATACAGAAAGCAAAGTCTTTTTTGACCAGCTGACCGAAACCGTAAAGCTTTTTACAAATTTTTCCCTCTGAGCGAGGAAATGATAAGTAATTTTGAAAGGTCATAATTGCTGTCAACGTTGTGAAAAAATCCCAGGTTCTTTCTTTCTGATTTGATGATCAGATCAAGCAACAGGTCTAAGTTTTTTTGCTGCGTGATGTTAAGACCAGTAATAATTGCGCGAATGTCCATAGCGTTGTTCTCATTAACAAATTTGGAATACTTGCCCATTAGACCAATAATAATGTCTGAAGCCTGAATTAATGGATCATTTTTAGAATCTAAAAAAGTAAAATTGCTTAAAATGTCGCCTTCACACACCAGGGTTTCCTGCTTGAATTTTTCTTGAATCTCGGCTTCATTATCAAAAACATGTTCGCTGTTCTTAAATAGATAAACCGGCCGTTGATAAAACTGAAACAGGCCCCCGATCAACATCAAACTTGTTTCATCAACGATAAATGGCAATGAACCGGCCGTTAGCGCCCGCTTCAAAAGATCATTTATCACATTTAATGATATTGTAAATTCTGGATCATTATCGTAAGCAGTAAACAGCCCAAGTAATTCCTTTATAAAATTCTCAAGTTCACTTTGCTGAATATTCGGATAGTTATATTTCACGAAAAGGGGAACCACATTGGTGATCTCCAAACGGCACAATCTGTAAAGATCATTTTTTAGCCTCCTGATAAAAACCGGGGTTATATCGATCTGATCCTCTGCCCCGGCTATAGCAGAATCCACGATATCTACCAGCGAATAATACAGCAAGTTCAGCGATGAATAATGCAGGTAAAGCGGCAGTCGAGACAAGTTATCTAAAAATGCAGTCAGTTTTGATGAACCAAGACAGTCTATAAAGCCATTTTGTGCAATATGTTTTAGTTTTACCTCAGTGGTGTTGGCCTGTAGCGGAATGCCTTTGAATAAATCGCTAACATCAGGCTTTTTGTCTTCGTAAGCCAACCCACCTAATATAAAATTTGAG
>Ga0302312_10002459_pt1 | contig 10791 bp, 6 predicted proteins | sample III_Palsa_N2_1_FD_200529 | JGI IMG/M metagenome (GOLD analysis project Ga0302312, IMG submission 200529) | Peat permafrost microbial communities from Stordalen Mire near Abisko, Sweden - III_Palsa_N2_1 | ecosystem: Environmental > Terrestrial > Soil > Palsa > Peat permafrost | place: Sweden...
GCGACTCGAAGTTCTGGCTCTCGACGGCCTTTTGGGCTCCCTCGATGCGCTTGGAGATCATGCGCGATTCAATGGGCACGCCTTCTTCCATGCCGAGCGACTGCAGCAGTGTTGAGACCCACTCGCGCGCGAAGATGCGCATGAGATCGTCTTCAAGCGAGAGGAAGAAGCGCGAAGAACCTGGATCGCCCTGACGGCCAGCGCGACCGCGGAGCTGGTTGTCGACGCGTCTTGATTCATGACGTTCGGTGCCGAGGATATGCAGGCCACCGGCAGCGATTACGGCATCGTGCTCGGTCTTGGTCGCGGCCTCGTGTGCGGCGATAGCTTCATTCCACTGCTGCTGTGACGTCTCGAACTCCTGCGATTGATAGAGGAAGCGGACAAAGCCGGCTGGTGCAACCGGGGAGATGGCGCCTTCGGTGGCGGATACTGCACGAGCCAGGGAGCGTTTGACGAGATCCTGCTTGGCCATGAACTCGGAGTTGCCGCCAAGAAGAATATCTGTACCGCGGCCGGCCATGTTGGTCGCGATCGTGACCATGCCAAGGCGCCCGGCCTGTGCAACGATTTCGGCTTCCTTCTCATGGAACTTGGCGTTGAGGACTACGTGCCGAACACCTTTTTTCTTGAGTATGTCGGAGAGGAGTTCGGATTTTTCGATGCTGGTGGTGCCCACAAGCACGGGCTGCTTTTCCGCGTGGAGGCGGGCGATCTCGTCGGCAACGGCGAAGTATTTCTCCTTCACGGTGCGGTAGACAACATCCTGATTTTCGATGCGAAGCATCTGCCGGTTGGTGGGGATGACGACGATCTCGAGCTTGTAGATCTTGTCGAATTCAGAGGCTTCGGTCTCGGCGGTGCCGGTCATGCCGGAGAGCTTCTTATAGAGGCGGAAGTAGTTCTGGAAGGTGATCGTGGCCAGCGTTTGATCTTCCTTGCGGATCTCGACGCCTTCTTTGGCTTCGACAGCTTGATGGAGGCCATCGGACCAGCGGCGGCCGGGCATCAGGCGGCCTGTGAACTCATCGACGATGATGACTTCGCCTTCTTTGACGACGTATTCCACATCACGCTTGTAGAGCGAGTGCGCCTTGATGGCGACTTCGATGTGGTGCTTCATGTCCCAGTTTTCCTGGTCGGCGATGTTGCCGATACCAAGAAGTCCTTCGATCTTCTCCCAGCCGTCGTCCGTGATGGTTACGGCACGAGCCTTTTCGTCCACAACGTAATCGCCGGACCATACCTTGGTTTCGAGGGTTTCGACGAGCTCGCCTTCTTCGAGCGAAGGGACGATCTTGTTGGCGATGGCGTATTTGTCCGTGGTCTTATCGGTGGGACCGGAGATGATGAGCGGGGTGCGTGCTTCGTCGATCAGAATGGAGTCGACTTCGTCGACGATGCAGTAGTACTGGCCGCGCTGGACCTGGTCGGGGATCTCGAACTTCATGTTGTCGCGCAGATAGTCGAAGCCGAACTCGTTGTTGGTTCCGTAGGTGATGTCGGAGGCGTAGGCCTCGCGGCGTTGACCATCGGAGAGGTCATGCACGATGACGCCGACGGATAAGCCGAGGAAGCCGTAGATCTTGCCCATCCATTCGGCGTCGCGCTTGGCGAGATAGTCGTTAACGGTGACGACGTGAACGCCGTGGCCGGCGAGTGCGTTGAGATAGCAGGGCAGCGTGGCGACGAGCGTTTTGCCTTCGCCGGTCTTCATCTCGGAGATTTTGCCGGAGTGCAGGACCATTCCGCCGATCATTTGAACGTCGAAGTGACGCATGCCGACTACGCGGCGACCGGCTTCGCGGACGACGGCGAAGGCTTCCGGCAGGAGCTCATCGAGGATGGCTTTCTCGACGGCGATGATCTCTTCCGCGTCGGTGATGCCTTCGATGGCCTTGGCGATGCGGGCGCGGAACTCGATGGTCTTTGCGGCGAGTTGTTCGTCGGTCAGGGCCTTGAGGCCTTCCTCAAAGCTGGCGATGATGGAGAGCGTGGGGAGGAGCTTCTTTACGGCGCGTTCGTTTGCGGTGCCGAAGACTTTTGCGAGGGCTGCGTTGAACAAGAGGGTATCCTTTTTTCTTTGCCGCGGAGTGTTCACGAGGCGTATGGGTATTGCGAAGGGGGAAGGCCGGCATGTGCGAGGCCTAAAGAAGCGCGCGAAAAAGAGGGCTGTATTAGAGGCTGGAGCCGGTGACAGTGTGCACCAGAATGCTGTGCGCTGAGGCAGAGCGCATAGTCCAGATGGTGCGGTGTTGCGCGAGCGAGGCAGCCGGAAGCGCCAGGGGAAGTGTGTTGCTGGCGGTTGAGTTGAGTTCCGTGCCGGCGTTGAGCGCTGCGTCCTGCTGCGCGAGCAGCACACTGATGTAGTGAGCGCCAAAGGCGGGACGTCCGTCGCGCAGGACAGAGGCTTCCGTGGCGCTCAGTGAGGCGAGCAGCAGGAAGACGCTGGCGATATGGATGGCACGAAGACGCATGATTCAACTCTACAGATTAAATATTACTTCTTTGTTGGTACTGCGGGCGAAAGAGAGGGGCGACGTGCTACTGACCGTAAGCCGTCGATGTGTTCATGGAGTCCATCCGGAAGTACGTCCAATGAGAACCGCAGTTGGCAAAAGCAATCTCCAAATAAAGAAGCCCTCGGGCTCGGCCATCGCGGGATTAGGTGCAATGGCGTACTGCCGGGGCTTTGCGTAAATTATATCAGGCATTCTGCTTAGTAGTCCGCAATGACTAGTGTCCTGAGTCTAGAGTTCGCAACATATTCCGGGTGGTGAATTTGATTGTCAGCCCAAGCAAAAAGCAACGGCCCAGGGCTAAAGCCCATTTCGTGGCGGTATTTATTCGTGGGGCTAAAGCCCCACGCTAATCCGGTAAAGCAAAAGCAAGAGCAAGAGCAAGAGCAACAGCCAATACAGTGGTCCTTCGCTTCGGTCTAGGATGACGAAATTTTTGGTGGTGCTGGCGAAGAGCAAATGCAAATGCAAATGCAAATGCAAGAACAACAGCAACAGCAAAATTTATGTGCGAACTTTAGACTCAGGACACTAGTGAGGTTTCAGATAGGCGGCGAGGGGGGATTTGGCGAGGCGGATGGCCTGGGCTACGGCTTCGGCGTTGAGTTCGGCGCCTTCGGGGCTGGTGTGGGTGTGGTCTTTGGGGAAGAATGGGGCGGTTGCGGTGGGGCCGAGCTTTTCGTAGGCGTTGGCTTCGAGGGTGCCCATGTCGATGAGCTGGATGTGCTCTTGTTTGGCGACTTGCTGGATGAAGGCGGTGTAGCCGAAGTCGCGTTCGATATGAGGGCGGCCATCGGGGCCGGGTGTCCAGATGTTGCGGACGGTGAGGGTGAGGATTGCCGGTGTGGCGCCTTTGGCCTTGGTTTCGTCGATGTATTTACGGAGGTACCAGCCGTAGGTGTGAACGGTTTCGGTGGTTCCGGTTAGCGGGCCGCTGGTTTGGGGGACGTCCTGGGTCTCTTCGCCGATGCCGTGGAGGGTGCCGCGGGGTTTGGCGCCGCCTAGATCGCCGGAGTCGTTGTGGCCCATTTGCAGGAGGAGGAAGTCACCGGGCTTCATCTCGGCGAGGACCTTGGTCCAGCGGCCTTCGTTGATGTAGGTGCGGGAGGAGCGGCCGGCCATGGCGCGGTTGGCGACGTTGATGCGGGAGGTGTCGAAGAGGTGGGCGAAGTGATCGCCCCAGCCGAGGTTGGCGCCGTTGCGGGCGGTGGAGTCGCCCACGATGAAGACGGTGGGGAGCGCGGGATTGAGGGGCGCGTCAGTGGGGAGGTTGGTTTGGATGGGGGTTTCAGGTGGAGGGCCTGGGTTCGGCTGAGGGGACTGCGCGAGCGCCAGGGAAGCACTTGCGGCAACGGTGACGACGAGGCGGGATAGGAGGCTCGGCATGGGGATAAGGGTAGCATCGGGGCGTTGCGTTAGGATTGGCGTGTCCGATGGAGGCTGGTGTGAGGCGATTTGGGTTGGTGGTTGTGTTGGGGTTGGTGACGGTCTGGGCAGAGTTTGTTTAAAAGCGATAGGGTTTTATCGATAGGAGAAGTTCATGGCAGTGGATGCGGCAGTTGGGTTTGCGAAGGCGAATGGCGAGCGGTTTGTTGAGGAGTTGAAGGCGCTGTTGCGGATTCCTTCGGTGTCTACGGCGCCGGAGCATGTGGGCGATGTGCGTAAGGCCGCGGAGTTTGTGGCTGATGGGTTGCGCCAGGTGGGTATGGAGAATGTCCGGTTGATTGAGACTTCGACGGCCGAGCGCGAGGGGCATCCGCTGGTCTATGGCGATTGGTTGAAGGCGCCCGGCAAGCCTACGGTGCTGCTGTATGGGCACTATGATGTGCAGCCGGCGGAGCCGCTGGATGAGTGGAAGTCTGCGCCGTTTGAGCCCGAGATTCGGGACGGCAATATCTATGCGCGCGGGGCGGTGGATGACAAGGGCCAGATGTGGATGCATGTGAAGGCGCTGGAGTCGCTGATGACCGCCGAGGGTGGGTTGCCGGTGAATGTGCGGGTGATCGTGGAGGGTGAGGAAGAGGTTGGTGGTGAGGGAATTGCCGCGTTTGTGCGTGAGCATGGCGATCAGTTGAAGGCTGATGCGGCGCTGGTTTCCGATACCGAACTGTTTGCGCCGGAGTTGCCGACGCTTTGCGTGGGGTTGCGCGGGATGATCTATACCGAGCTTGAGGTGCGGGGCGCGGCTACGGATCTGCATTCGGGAATGTATGGTGGGGCGGCGCCGAATGCGTTTGTGGCGCTGGCGCAGATGATTGCGCAGTTGAAACGGGCGGATGGGCATATTGCGATTCCAGGGTTTTATGACGGGATTGAGCAGCCGACCAAGGATGAACTGGATGCGTGGCGGAGCCTGCCGTTTGATGAGGAAGAGTATCGGAAGCATGAGGTTGGCTCGACTGAGTTGACTGGTGAGGCCGGGTTCAGTGTGCTGGAGCGGACGTGGTCGCGCCCGACGATGGATGTGCATGGGATGCCGGGCGGGTTTATCGGCGCGGGAGCGAAGACGGTGATTCCGGCTGTGGCGATGGCGAAGATCAGCTTCCGGCTGGTGCCGGGGATGAAGCCGGAGGCGATTTACGCGAAGTACAAGGCGTTCGTTGAAGAGATTGCGCCGAAGGGTGTGACCGTTGCGGTGCGGCTGATTCATACGGGCGAGCCGATCGTGGTGAGCACGGACAATGAGTATGTGCGCGCGGCAACCGCGGCGATGGCTGAGGTCTTCGGCAAGGAGACTGTGTTCATACGATCAGGTGGGTCGATTCCGATTGTGGGGGATTTTGTGAGGGAGCTGGGGATTCCTACGGTGATGATGGGATTTGGGCTGCCGGATGACAACCTTCATGCACCGAATGAGAAGTTCCACCTGGCGAACTTTCACCGGGGGATCGAGTCGATTGTGAGGTTTTTGGAGAAGGTGGGTGGGTAGCGAGGGTTTAGGGCCGAGGGCCCAGCGAGGTTGCTGCCGGTGCATGGGTTTGTGCTGGGGGAAGAGCTCGTGGATGGGGCTGAGGCTTGGGCGGTCGAGGCGGTTGATTGCGGAGAGTGAGAGGTTAGTGTTCCCCACTCATCGCGCTGAAAGGCGCGCGATGAATGGGCCACCCGGGCTTTGCCGGCGTGGTCGAAAGGTGTCGCACTGGGTGATACTAGGCGTATGCCATTGAATGATGAACGTGGGGATCCAAAGACTGCTCCTGCTGAGGAGTCGTTGACTGCGGATGTCTCCGCGGATGTGGCGCCGGTGGTGCAGGCGTTTATGGCCCGGGCGGCGCTGGCGAATGAGGCCGAGGGTGAGGCTGTTGCGGAGGACTCGGCGTTTGGGGCGGATGCCGGGTTGGAGGGGGCATCGTTTTCGACTGCGGCGCTGGTGGGGCCTTATATCTCGTTTGAGCATGTCTTTAAGACTTTTGGCGACTTTGTGGTGCTGAAGGATGTGAGCTTCTTCGTCAACCCGGGGGAGACGCTTTGCATCCTGGGACGAAGCGGGGTGGGGAAGTCAGTTTCGTTGCAGATCCTGATGGGATTCCTGAAGCCGGATAGCGGGGCGGTGCTGGTGGCGGGGCAGGAGATCGTGGGGATGACCGAGCGCGAGATGCAGGAGGTCCGGCGCAAGGTGACGATGGTGTTTCAAAATGGGGCACTGTTTGATTCGATTACCGTTGGAGAGAATGTAGCCTTTCCTCTACGGGAGCGCGGACACATGGAGGAAGACCAGATTCAGCAGGTGGTGAAGGGACTGCTGGAGATGGTGGGTGTGGCGGGGATGGAGCATATGCTGCCATCGGATCTATCGACGGGGATGAAGCGGTCGGTTGCGATTGCGCGGGCGCTGGCGGCACAGCCTGCGGCGGTGCTTTATGACGAGCCTACGACGATGGTTGACCCGCTGATGGCGCACCTGCTGGGGGACCTTATCCAACGGCTGAAGGTGCAGTTGCATCTGACGAGCATCGTTGTAACGCATGATATGCGGTTTGCTGAAAAGCTGGCGGACCGGGTGGTGTTTCTGCACGAGGGGACTGTTCATTTTTTTGGAACGACAGCAGAGTTGCGGGCGAGCCCTGATCCGGTGCTGCAGGAGTTTCTTGCGCTGGACGAACTGGTTTTACCGCAATGAAAAGGACGCGGCGTATAACGGCCTACAACCTTTGATTGTGTGCCAGGGGTAGAGACAGGTAATTCGGTTTGAGCAATGTCGCCAAAGCAGAGTAGAGTGGGGAGTACGTACAGTTAAATTTTGGCATAGCTTTCCTCTCAGCTGGATTCCCCTTTTTGTTTGTTAAGCACGGTATGTATATGACGACACCTGATTACTTACAACAAGTAGTGATTTCGGGCAGAAGACGAGCCGCTTCGTCCCCGGGGGCGACGGGAGTGCTGTCGCCGTCGGTGACTGGGGTGATCTGGGCCGGACTGGATTTTCTGACGGCGCTGGTAGGCGGTCTGATTGCGTACCGGATTCGCCTGATCGGCGATATGCAGGTTGCCTCGCCGGAGCCGGGTGTCCACCTGGTGGCCATGTCGGTGCCGGGCGCTGTGCTGTATTTGCTGTTGTTTGGGGTATACCTGGTATTTTTCTCCCGGGTCTATGGGCTGTACAACGCAGACCAGACCCAAAGTGGACTGCATGAGATGCGGATGACGGCGCAGTCTACGTTGACGGCCGGACTGCTGTTGTGTGGGACGCTCTATGTGCTGCATGGGTACGCGCTTTCGCGCGTGATTGTGACGCTGACAGTGCTGCTGACGATGCTGATGCAGATGGTGCGACGGGGCATTTGGCGGAAGCTACAGCAGAGACGATACCTGCAGGGGTTGGAGACTCGGAATGTGCTGATCGTGGGCGATGGCCGGGTGGCGCATGCGCTGCGAAATCACCTGGAAGCGTTGCGGCATATGGGTTTCCGGTTCAAGGGCTTTGTTTCGCTGGAACCGCGGGGCGAGGATTCGACGAATCCTGATGTGATCGGGGATGTGCGGAACTGCGTGGCGCTGGCACGGGCGCTTTTTGTGGATGAGATCTATTTTTCGACGCCGTTGGACAAGCGGACGGTGGTTGCGGTGGTGGAAGAGGCGCGGGCGCTGGGGATCGATGTGCGGGTGGTGCCGGATCTTTACGATGGGTTGGCGTGGAACGCTCGAGTTGAATATATTGGGCAATTTCCTACGATTCCGCTGCATCGGCGGGAGTTTTCGCGGGGTGCGTTTTTGATTAAGAGGGTGCTGGATGTGGCGTTGTCGGTGGTGGTTATATTGTTGATTTCGCCGGTGATGATTTTGATTTCGGTGTTGGTGAAATTTGGGTCGAAGGGGCCTATTTTTTATCGGGCGCAGCGGATTGGGCGGAAGGGAAGGACCTTTACTTGCTACAAGTTCCGGACGATGGTGGTGAATGCGGATCGTTTGCGGGATGACCTGGCGCATTTGAATGAGCGCGAGGGGGTTTTGTTCAAGATTTCGAATGATCCGAGGGTTACGAAGATTGGGGTGTTGCTCAGGAAGTATTCACTGGATGAGTTGCCGCAGTTGTTCAATGTTCTGGTGGGAGACATGAGTTTGGTTGGGCCTCGTCCGCCGATGGCGGCTGAGGTGGAACAGTATGATATTGCACATCTTAGGCGGCTGGATGTGCTGCCGGGGATGACTGGATTGTGGCAGGTGGAGGCGCGGCAGGATCCTTCGTTTGACAGCTATATTTCGCTGGATACGGCGTATGTGGAGAACTGGAACCTGCTGCTGGATCTGCGGATATTGGCACGGACCATCGGGGTGGTGGTTGGCGGGACGGGGTCTTAAGGGAAATCGCCAGTAACGACGGTGGTTTTGACGGTGAGGGGCACGGTTCGGACGGAGTGATTTTACGGTGTTTGCGGTGGGTTTTTACGGTGGGATTTTACCGTCGCGGTGGGCCGGTGAAATGTCGTGGGCGATGGAAGTTCGAGGTATGGTGTGTCTGATGAATGCTGCCGGATAGGAAGGCACCCCAGGGGCTAAAGCCCGCTACATGTTGGAGCCTGAGATGCCAAGGCTAAAGCCTTGGCTTACCTAGAAGCAAAGGCTCCGATTCGTTATGGATTCGTCCACTTCAAAACGTACTCAAACGGGCCCACTACTAGAGCATTTTTTCTGTGGGAGTAGTGCATTTATATGTCGCGCCTTCAGCGCTCGGGACTGTGGCTAGCCGATGCCCTAGGCCTTCGGCCTAGGCTGGTATGTGTCGCGCCTTCAGCGCTGAAAAGCAAACGACTACATCTATGAGGGAAATGCTCTATGGAGGAAATGCTGTAAAAGCTCGTGGTGCGAGGAAATCTGGCTTGGCGGGGTAGACTTGAGGTGTGCGGATTGCGCTGGCCCAAATCAACCCTACTGTTGGCGACTTCTCGGGGAACGTAGAGAAGATTCGTGCGTTCACGGAGCGTGCTGTGGCGGAGCGCGCGGAGTTGGTGATTTTTCCGGAACTGGCGATCTGTGGGTATCCGGCGGGGGATTTGCTGGAGAAGGATTCGTTTATAAAGCGCGCGGAAGAGGCGCTGGCGGAGGTTTGTGCGCTTACCAAGGGTGAGGGGCGACCGGCGATTCTTTGTGGGACGGTGCTGCCGGCTGAGGGTGGGGCTGGGAAGCGGATTCGGAATGTGGCGGCGTTGATGGAGGGTGGGGAGATCAGGTCGCTGCAGCAGAAGATGCTGTTGCCGTATTACGACGTGTTCGATGAGCAGCGGTACTTTGAGCCGGCGGAGAGGCAGTCGCTGACGGTGGTGAAGGGGCAGGCGGTTGCGGTGACGGTTTGTGAGGATGCGTGGAACGACAAGATGTTCTGGCAGGAGCGGAACTATGAGGTCGATCCGGTTGAGGAGTTGATGAAGCAGTGGGGGATGCTGCCGCAGACGATTGGGGGGCAGCGGCTGATCTTGAATATCTCGGCTTCGCCGTATTGGCATGGGAAGACTGAGGTTCGGCGGCGGATGCTGGGGGCGCTGGCGAAGAGGCATCGGGCGACGGTGGTGCTGGTGAACCAGGTGGGGGCTAATGACAGCTTGATTTTTGATGGGGACTCGATTGTGGTGTCGCCGGAGGGGGTGGTGGTGGCGCAGGCGAAGGCGTTTGCGGAGGATTTGGTGGTGGTGGAGACGGAGGAGGTTGCGGGGCTGGGGACGCAGATTCCCTTCGGGAATGACAACAAAAAAAGCAACGGCAACAGCAACAGCAAAAGCAACAGCCAATACGGGGATCTCTCCACTGCGCATCGCAAAGAGCGCGATGCTTCGGTCGAGATGACAGGGTTGGGGCGGGTTGAGGAGAGCCAATACGGGGATCTTTCCATTGCGCATCGCAAAGAGCGCGATGCTTCGGTCGAGATGACAGAGTTGGGTGGGGGTGGGAGAGAGGAGGATCGGACGGCGTTTAGTTGGGAGGCGTTGGTGTTGGGGGTTCGGGATTATGTGGGGAAGTGTGGGTTCAAGAAGGCGATTGTGGGGTTGAGTGGGGGGATTGATTCGGCGCTGGTGGCGGCGCTGGCGGTCGAGGCGCTGGGTAAGGAGAATGTGCAGGGAGTGGGGATGCCGAGTGAGTTTTCTTCGGGTGGGTCGGTGACCGATGCGGAGAAGCTGGCGGAGAATTTGGGGATTGCGTTTTCGGTGGTGCCGATCAAGGAGATTTATACGAAGTTCTCGGAGGCGCTGGAGCCGTTTTTTGCGGGGACCGCGTTTGGGCTGGCGGAGGAGAATCTGCAGCCGAGGATTCGGGGGACGCTGCTGATGGCGGTGTCGAATAAGAGCGGGGCGCTGGTGCTGACGACGGGCAACAAGAGTGAGATGGCTTGTGGGTATTGCACGCTTTATGGCGATATGGTCGGGGCGCTGGCGGTGATTGGGGACCTTTATAAGACGGAGGTTTATGCGCTGAGCCGGTATGCGAACCGAGAGCGGGAGATTATTCCGGAGGACACGCTGACCAAGCCGCCGTCAGCGGAGTTGAGGCCGGGGCAGAAGGATACGGATAGTTTGCCGCCTTATGAGGTGCTCGATCCTATGCTGCGGGATTACATTGAAGAGTACCGGTCTGCGGAGGAGATTGCTGTTAGCCAGAATTTGGATGTGGAATTAGTGCGGTCGGTGATTAAGCTGGTTGAGCGGAGTGAGTATAAGAGGCAGCAGGCGGCTCCGGTGTTGAAGGTTTCCAAGAAGTCGTTTGGGACCGGGAGGCGGTTTCCGATTGCGGCTAAGTTTAGTGGTTGAATGAGGGGTCGTGACAGTGCGGAAGAGAACCAATACGG
>Ga0302312_10002460_pt1 | contig 10786 bp, 15 predicted proteins | sample III_Palsa_N2_1_FD_200529 | JGI IMG/M metagenome (GOLD analysis project Ga0302312, IMG submission 200529) | Peat permafrost microbial communities from Stordalen Mire near Abisko, Sweden - III_Palsa_N2_1 | ecosystem: Environmental > Terrestrial > Soil > Palsa > Peat permafrost | place: Sweden...
CATTTACAATTTCAATTTAAAGTTGAAAATAAAGAATACTATCCCGACAATATAAAAAATCTATATTATACTGATCCTAGACGTTTTAGTAATTTGGAATTTATAATGGGTTATGACGATTATCTTAAAAAAATGAAAAAAATTGAAAAGGGATTTCTGGGGGAATATGTAATAACAAAAAAACAATTCATTACTAATCTAAAAAAATATAAAGAAAATAAAAGAAGAAAAACTGATAAAGAAATATGTGAAATTTTAACAAATCAAAAAATACTTTGTTCCGGTATCGGAAATTACTTAGTATCTGAGATTTTATATTCAGCAAAAATTAATCCTTGGAAAGCGACTTCAGAAATAACAACAGAAGAAATATCAAGAATATATGATTCTGCTATGAAAATAATTAAAAAATCATATGACTGTAATGGTTTATCTTTTTCAGATTATGTTGATCTTAATAATATACAAGGAACTTATAAACAACATTTAGAAGTATATAGACAAACTAAAACTAAAAAAGGCGAAAAAGTATTAACAAGAATTAAAAGTGGTAATAGAACTATATATTATACCAAAGAACAATCAAAATTTGAATCATAAAAAAAAACTGAAATATTAATATTTTATTAATATTTTACACAATATTTTATACAATAATAAAAGTTCACCTGAACTTTATCCTTTCCGAAACGACTCTGTTAATAAACTTTCATAATGGCTTTTACTTTTTTACAATCTATTTATAAACTTAGATTAACTTGTTTTAGAAATGTTGTTAATTCAAATTTAAAAGATATTGCCAGAACTCGTATCGAATGTAAAAATTTAAATTGTAAAGGATTTCAACATAGAACAACCCTAACTTTACTTGATATTCAAAATCAAATCGATCAAGGAATTAGAGATATCGATAATATCAATTTTGATCTTCATAATGAAATTGATTCCCCTAAATTACCTTGTGGTATTTTGAAATATGACGATCAACCTTCAATTTGTGGATCAAATGATGAAAAAATTGTAAACTGTTAAAATTTTAATTAATTTTTATCACAATAAATTGATTTAATATAATAATATAATATTAAGAACAAAAAAACGAAATTAAAGAAATAATTGAGGAATTAATGGATTGTTCAACTGTTCAATCAATTAATGGTTTCTATATAGAAGAAAAGAAGATTCAATTAAATAAATTAATAGATTTGATTTTGTTATCAATATAAAAATAAATTGTTTTAATTAATAAAAACTAATTTTATTAATTTTTATCACAATAAAATTAATACCACAACAAATGAATTATATTGATCAACGAGATTTAGAAAATCAAGTCTATGAAGAAAAACAAAATGTATTTTCTTTTAAGAAATTTAATTTAGGATTATCATTAACTTTTTTATATCAAGAGTTTGTATTTTTATTATGGGTTCAATTATCATTTATTTTTAATATTTGTGGAACTTATATAAATTTATGGTTTTGTGGTGTTTACACAAATATTTTCTTTTGTATGATCTTAACACTTTATTATATCAAATGTAGAAATGTGAACAAAATATTCGAATGTCTATTATTATTTTTTAATTTTGTATGGGCAGGTGCCGGATTATATTTTCAACAATCAACAGAATGGAATGATTTACCAGAATGTAAAAATAATCCACTATTAAAACCCACAGTCATATTCTATATTTTACAAAATATTATTTTCACTTGGTTTATCTCAAAAAATAGAAATTAAATTATTATTAACTAATAATAATTTATAATTTAAACTCATAAATAATTTCAACTAATTTTAATTTATTATAATAAATTGGAATATTTATATTTCCTGATAAATAAGACCAATTTACTTTCAGATTTATATCTTTACTTAAATATTTCTCAAAAAATGTAACCGGTATATTTTTATTTCCTGATAACTCAGACCAAATTACTTTATCGGGAATACCACGTTGTTCACAAGAAGAAATATGTTTCTCAAAAAATGTAAAAGGTATATTTGTATTTCCTGATAAATAAGACCAATTTACTTTATCCAAATGTTTCTCATAAAAAGGAATATTGAAATTTATTCCTTTATAAAATCCAACATAATTACTAATTATTCCAATCAAATTTTTATTCAACATTTAGTATAAAATCATAATATATCTTAAAGATTCAAATAAATTTATCAGTTTTCTGTCTTTAAAAAGTGAACAATAAATTAAGGTAATTCGTTATCCTTACTAAAAGGTGATTGAATCATTTGTATAATATTTTCATATTGTTTATATTTTTTAACATTACTATCATCTTCATTATATTCTATTTTTTCTTCATTTTCCTCTTTATATTCATCTTCATTAATTTCTATTTTATTTTCATCTTTAATTTCTATTTTATTTTCATCTTTAATTTCTATTTTGTTTTCTATTTTGTTTTCTTTATTAATTTCTTTATTATAAATAATTATTAAATTAATTATTTTTTTAAAATCTACTAAAGATACTAAATCTTTAGTATCCACACTTTTATCTATTTTTGTATTAACTTTTTTTTCATTATTTTGAATTTCATTAGAGTTTTCATCGATTTGTATTGTTGTGCAATTTTTAATTTTTGATATTGATTTACCCATTTGTTATTTAATTATATTTTATAATTAAATTTTTTCTCATTTTTTAGAAACTCCTTTCCTCATTATTTACCTTAAATATTCATCCAATTTATTTTTGATCGTTTTCCATTCGAATTTTCCCACAGGATGACAATATACTTCAACATTTTCAAATTTTGATAACCCTTGTTTTTGAGCAAGTAATTCAGCATGATCATCATCACAAATCATTATAACTGTTGCTTTTTCACATTTTTCTTCTGATAATAAAACCAATTCTTTTTTATATTTATTATAACTCGCATCAAAAATTGTAATTTTATTAATCTCTTCATTTGTTAATCCTTTATATTTTAAAGAAGCAACAATATATTCTTTTCTATTTTTAGATATAATCGTTATTTTTATTTTTTCATTTTTCAAATTTTCCCTAATAAACCATAATGATTCATTCGTAATACCATACATTTCAGAATATCTATTTTTAGTATGTTGATCATACTCCTTCATTATTTGTAATATCGTTTTTTCATCTTTATATTCTTCTGTTGAATAATTTTTAACATTATCTGGATTTTTAAGAAACTTTTTATAGAAATCTGACCATACTGTAAATTTTCCTACAGATGAAGTTAATGTTCCATCAAAATCTAAAATTAATCTAGCAGTTTTTTCCATTTTTAATCTTATTTTATTTTTTAAAAAATAAAAAAAATTAGTTTTTATCAACTACACAAATAAAATTTCCATTTTCATATTTAACAAGTGTATAATCTTCTCCTGTATGATCATAATATTGACAAATTCCATGTCTTAATCCATTTTTATAATAAATTAAATGTTCTATTTTTCCATCTTCATAAAATTTTATAGATTCTCCCTCTAATTTTCCTTTTAAATAAAATCTTTTTAATTTTATTCTATTTATATCATTTGATTTAACCCAATATTCAGTTTCATATCCGTGTTTAAAATTATATATACTTTCATATTTTATTAATTTTTCATTTATAATAGAATGTTGACAATATTCCATTATAATAGAGATAAATCCATTGGAATTCTTATTAAAAATATCAGTTAACGATTTAATAATTTTTGATTTAATTTGATCAAAATAAGACATTTTCAAAAAATAGAATAATATTATAATATTAATATTTTAAATGATATAATTAATTTTTCTTTAAAATCAAATTAATTATATCATTTTTATATTTATCTATATTTTCAATTCCTAATTTATTTCTCTTAGTATCTGGTAAAGTATATGTTTCTAGTATAATTTTTCCCATTTCTTTAGAAGATTTGTGACATAATTTATTTCTTTTATTACAAATATTATATAAAAAGTCATATAACTCAAAATTAATTCTTAATTTGTCAATATTTGGTAATATTATAGTTCTTAATTGGATAATTTTATCTGGTAATAATTCTTTTTCATCATAATTACTATTATCTATATATACTTTCATAATTTTTTTTAAATTATTAACATATTTTACATTTTCTTTTGTAAATGTCCCAACATTAATTTCATATAATATTTTCTTTTCAATTCTTATATTTTCTTTATTAAATAATTCACTTAATGCTAATAAAATGTTATTAGATTGTGTTTTTAATATATTCTTTTCTTTACGATCTAATTTTTCTTTATCTAATTGATGTTTCAAATCATCTATTTTATGATCTTGATTTTCTATTCTTTGTTCGAAATTTCCTAATTTATAATCTTGATTTTCTATTTTCTGATTTAATTTAATTATTTCTTGCTTATGTTCATTTTTTAATTGATTTTCTAAAGTATAAATTTTTTGTTTTAAACTATCTATTTCTTTTTTATGTTAATTCTCCAATTTCTTTATTATATTGTTCTTTACAATTATTCAATTCTCTTTCAAGATCATTAAGTCTAATAATTAATTCAGATTTTGAAAAACTTGACAACGCACAAGTTGACATTATGTATATAATGTTAAGATTTTAAATTAAAAAATCAATTTTAATTTAATTTAAAATCTTAATATATAATACAAAACAAAATGAATTTTGATTACAAACAATTAATGTCATTTGATTGAATGTAGAACAAATAAAAATACAAAGATCAAATTTATTAACGATTTTTAATATTAAATAAAAATATTACAATTACATATTTTACCAATTTAAAAGAAGAAGATGCTACCGAATGGTGGTTTTAAAAAGATTAATTTATAATTAAATTAATTATAAATTTTTAAGTTTAATCAAAATCAACTGATAATTGATCGAAATTATTTAAATATTTCATTGACCAATGATTTGATTTAGTCCATTCATCATCTCTAATTATAGGTAATGTTATTGTTTGCATTCCTTTTTGTAAATCAGTTTTAATATAACCATATTTAATCATTTTATCCATTGGGATAATAAAAAAATTATTAATATTTTCATCATTAATTGATTCAAATATAAAAAAATCAACATCATCTTGATCACAATATGGTCTAGATATTTGTTTTGAATTTAAACTTCCATTGCATTTACTTAAATTAAATTCATTAGTTGTTGAACTTTTATGTTGGATTTTATATTCATTAATGTAACAATCAATTTCCGTAAAATTATCTAAACTTCGTTCATATAAGAAAAATCTAGCTAAACATTGTTTTTTCAATCGTTTTAAACTAAAAAATTCTAATTTCTGTGTTTTACTTAAACCATCTGATTCATGTGACATAATTACTGATAATATAATTTTTTCTTTTAATTCTTTTAAGAATTTCTTTTTATCTGTATAAAAAAATTTATTTTGACTAGATTTTACTGAATTGGGATAATAAGTAATACATGGAATATCAATAATATCTTTCATAAAAACTAAAGCAAACAATTTTTTTTCAACATCCACTCCTACTAGTAATGTATTATTATCATATTTATTTGGAGTTTCCATACTATATTTATAACTATTGAGAAGTTTTGTTTTACCTATTGTTTTTACTTGTAAATATCTAGATATTTCTTCATTATTTATTTTATATTTAATATCATATATATTCCCAGTATTTCCTAAAGATTTTACTTTTTCAATATTATCAAATTTTTTCATTAACTTAAATACATATTTTTCATTTATAAATCCTTTTTTATTACTTTCATGACCTCTTTTTATATTAAATTCTTTCTTTTCTTCAACTGTCATTCCATGAGTTACACCATTCATATGAATATCAAGATCTGACTGTTTATTAAATGATGAATTACAATTTTCAGTTGGACATTTAAATTTCTTTTGTGGAATTGGTTGTTTAATAATTTTGAAATGTTTATCAGTCAAACAATGTTCATTATATAATGATAAAATTGGTGAAAAATATTTACAAGGAATACAACTATATTTTGCCAAATAGCCATTTATAATACAAAGCAAATTAATATTAATTAAACTATTAAAAATTTTGATTATATGATCAAACGATGTTATATGTAAATCGTATTTATCTTTTCTATCGGTCGAAAAATTACAAGGATTGCATATATATTTCTTTTTTGTTTCTACTACTTTAATTTCTAATTTTTTACAAACATTTATATGAGTTATTGTTTTTAAATGACGAGTTAATCCACTTGGATTACTAAAAGATGTTTTACATGGATCACAATAAGATCGTTTTTGTTTCACAGGTGTTTTTACTTTAATATTTTGTTTTTTACATACATTATAATGAGTTTGTGTATTATTATGTTTTTTTAAACCCTGATCATTAGTAAAAGTTTTATCGCATGGATTACAATGATATTTCATATTTACACGAGATTGTTTTATTTTCTTAATTTGTAATTTAATTTCATCTGTCAATTCAACTGTTCTATTAAGAGATTTCTCAATTTCTTTTTTAATATGAAAAATTGATTTTTTATGAACAATTAAATTAGTTGGAGATGAATAATCTTTATTACAAATATCACAATGACAAGACATTTTAATTTATGAGAAATTTATATTTTAATCAAATATAAATTTTAAAAATCATTTTTAATTATTAATTTTAATTTTTAATTTTTGACTTTGTAAATTTTAATTTTTTATTCTCGATGTAATGATTGAATTCCCCATGGTGATTTCATCTTATTATTTGGATCATTTTCCCATATTGATTCTTGTTGCTGTTCAGTTGGAACTACAATTGGTTTAGAATTTGAATAAATAATATCTTCATTATCGATTGAAGAATTTAGGATATTAACTGCTGCTCGTTGAAGATCGACAGAAGGAATAGTTGGAGCGTAAAACCACCCAGTGTTGATAGGTGGGATATATAAGTCTCCTCTCACGAAGTCCACACCTATCGATCCATTTCTCCTTTTAAGCGGAGCGAAGATAGTCCGATCATACATATAGTTTTCCGGATCACTCGGATCCATCAAACACTGTCTTACATCTGGCTGTGGAAGTAATTGATCTGGATCAGCATATCCTTGTGCGCTCCTGAATTTCATTTGAGCATCCTCTTTAACAGCATCACATCCTTTTTTATATTTAGCAATAGATTCTGACATTAATCCTAAAGATGAAAAATCTCCCCCTTTATCCGATTTACTAGGTCCTGTATTACAATCCGCCGTATCAATATCATCAAATCCCTCTTTTGATCCTTGACACGATTCTTTTGTGCAAGCCCCTTCATTATCACTTAATGGTGTAATTCCAGCCCCCTGTTTAGAAAATCCAGGGAATGATGCCTTAATATTCCCACCGCTCATTCGAAAAGGATCAAATCTCGGAGGAAGATCGGCTCTAAATCCCGGTCTAGATACCATGAATTTATCGTATGTTGGAGCGATCATAACTTCAGCATAACCTTCTTTCTTTTTCATTAATTTACATATAACCGCGATCACAACGACCGCAACCACAATGTAAAGAATAATTTTAACAGGTTTACTTAACATTTCTAATTATATATTATTATTAAAAATAAAGATTTTTAATAATTTTCAATTATTTCCATTTTTATTTCAATTATTTCATTTTTTTATTTCAATTATTTCATTTTTTAATTAAATCAACCACAACTAATGTGCTCAGAATTCCATATGGAATTAACATTAATGAATTTCCATTAAGTTTTTCAATCATTTTTTTTACTGAATATCCAACAATTGTAAGTGTATATCCCGCAAATACAACATTAATCATTTCCAAATAATTTATTAAAGATTTTTAATTATTTTTATTCATTTAAAAATAATTATAAATTTCAGTTTTTTAAATAATTATTTTATTTAAATCTGGAAATCCTAAATTACGTCTAATTTTAATGATATTTGCGTCAAATGTTTTTTACATAAATTACACTAATATTATAACATCTTATATGATCATCTTCATATTTATAATTTTTATCATTTATTTTTTTTATTGTTTATCTCTTACGTAGTAAGTATTATCATTTATTATATTTCTTGTTTATTCATTTTAATTAATTAATTATTAAAATCATTTTTAATTTATTCTGATTTAATTATAATTAAATGAAATCGTTTCTCGTTTTTATTGGTATTTTTGTTATCGTTGTAGGAATTTTCTATTTTATTTACGAATCAAAAAAATCAAAAAAATCAAAAAAAATAAATAAAAATCTCAAAAAGTTTAAAAACCTCGATAAATGTGAACGAACTCCTTATTCTAAAGAATACGCCGAAAAAATTCTTAAATCTTTAACTGATGATATTAATAAAGTCCATCCTATTGGTGAATATCATTTATCTTTTCATCCTCTAGAATGTTGCACTTTAGAGGATAGTGCCACAGAAGATAAGAAGAAGGTGTATATTTGCGTAAAAGATAAAAACGGTAAATACTATAGTTATAACAAGTTATTACAGGTGGCATTACATGAGATGAGCCATGTTTTGTCGAAGACTATTGATCCTGGGCATAAATCTAATGAATTTTTGACAAATTATAATAATTTAATGAATAGAGCAAGTGAAATGGGTATAATTGATTTAACAAAATTAAAAGTTTAAATTTATTATGATTTAAATAAATATATAATAATAAATAATGAATGCCTAAACGATCAAATACAAAAGAATTTATAGAAAAAGCCACGGTCGTTCATGGATCAAAATATGGATATGATAGAACTGTTTATGTAAGATGTATGGATAACGTAGAAATTTATTGTTATTTTCATAAATTTTATTTTTGGCAAACTCCAAATATGCATTTAAAAGGAAGTGGATGTATTAAATGTGGACATATTAAAACTGGGAATGCTCTTAGATCCACAAGAGAAGAATTTGAAGAAAAATCAATTGAAATTCATGGTGATAATTATGATTATAGTTTAGTAATTTATATTAATTGTCAAACTCAAGTAATAATAATTTGTCTTACTTGTAATAAACAATTTTCTCAATTACCTAATGATCATCTTGATGGACATGGTTGTTCATGGTGTAGTGGAACCAAAAAGAAAACAACAGATCAGTTTATAGAAGAAGCAAAAATAATACATATAGATAAAGATGGAAATTTATTATATGATTATAAGGAATCTATATATGTAAATTCTAAAACTGAAGTTAAAATTTTATGTTTAACATGTAAAAAATATTTCTGGCAAACCCCAAATAAATGTGGATGTTCAAATTGTTCTATATATAAAACAGAACCAATGGTAAGAGATATGATTGAAAAAATAACAGATTTAGAATTTCCTAAATGTCATCCAGATTTTTTAAAATCAAACAAATATAAAAAGGGATTAGAATTAGATTGTTATAATATTAATTTAAAACTAGCGATAGAAGTTGATGGGATTGGACATTCAAAATTCAGTAAATTTTTTCATAAGACTGAAGAAAAATTTGAAAAGCAAAAAGAAAGAGATTTAGATAAAAATAATTTATGTAAAGAAAATGATGTTACATTAATTAGAATACCACATCAATATACTTACAAAAATAAAACAGACCTGTGGAATTTTTTAATTGATCAACTTAAACTTACTGATATTTTTATTAAATTAGATATAATTATAATCAATCCTAATATAGAATAAAGACTATTGATCCTGGGCATAAATCTAATGAATTTTTGACAAATTATAATAACTTAATGAATAGAGCAAGTGAAATGGGTATAATTGATTTAACAAAATTAAAAGTTTAAATTAAAAATTATACAAAATAGAATATTAATATATCCTATTAATAATAAAAGTTCACCTGTTAATAATAACTTTAATTTCTAATTTAACAAAACCCATTTTATTACTATGATCATCACACATTTTGATAAATTTTTCTTTTGTTAAACTTGAAAAATTTATTCTAGACTTATAATAATCATTATTAATCATTCTATCATACATTTTATTAGGTTCTGACGAATAAGATAATATACTATAACCATCATAGGTTTCTACATAAATTTCATTGACTTGTCTTTTATCGTAGACTTGTTTTTCGTCGGAGACTTGTAATTTTTTATTATTATAATAATATTCATAAATATCTCCTTCTTTTAATTCCTTTGATATCATTATATTTTCAATTAATAAATAATTATTTCCTTTTTCATCAATAGCATATGGATATGGAACATCGTTATTACCAACTGGTGATAAAAATAAAATAATAGGATAATTTGTTTCAAATGTAAATATCTTCCATCCTATAAATAAATACTTTTTTTCTTTTATTTTAATTAATATCGAATTTCCATTAAATTGTGATCCATATGAACCACTTAACGCAGTCATTTCATTTAATAAACTTTTACCTATAAAAATATCATTTTCATTTTCAACTGATAATTCTAATAATAATTCATTTTTATAATTACTATATATTTTTACTTCTTTCTCATTATTAATAACAACTTTAAAAGGAACACCTCCATTATCGATTGTAAAATATGTTGTTATTTCTGTAATTTCCATTATTTAAAATTAAAACTAATTTAATTAATTCCATTTTAATTAATTAAATTAGTTTTAATTTTAAAAAATGAATGTTCAGAATAGTGGTAAACTTTATCATACTTTAAAATCAACATTAAATAATAATCTTATTAAAATAATTCAACAATATACAATCAATGTTTGTAAAAAAGAATTAATATTTCCAGAATTAATAAGATCAACACACACTATGAAATACCAATTAAAT
>Ga0302312_10002472_pt1 | contig 10751 bp, 7 predicted proteins | sample III_Palsa_N2_1_FD_200529 | JGI IMG/M metagenome (GOLD analysis project Ga0302312, IMG submission 200529) | Peat permafrost microbial communities from Stordalen Mire near Abisko, Sweden - III_Palsa_N2_1 | ecosystem: Environmental > Terrestrial > Soil > Palsa > Peat permafrost | place: Sweden...
ATCCAAATAGCCGCCAGGTGGTATACGATGCCATTTCCTACAACGGGTTGTTGCTGGCGGCAGAGGCGACCTACGGAAAAAGGGTGATCCCCTCTTATCAGTTTGACAAGGCGAAAGTGATTGTCAGCATCGATGCAGACTTTTTGGGTACCTGGCTGACGCCTACCACTTTTGCGCGTCAATACGCCAGTGGCAGGAAGATCTCCGACACCAACCAGGAAATGAGCCGTCATTTCCAGTTTGAGGGCCTTTACAGCCTGACGGGAGCTAATGCAGACGAACGCTATACATATAAACCCTCCGAGTTGGGAGGGGTGGTATTGGGCCTTTACCAGGCATTAGGCGGGTCTGTGAACGCTCCGGCACTCAGCAGTGACCGTTTGAAGAAGGGTATCGCGCAGGCCGCCCAGGAATTGAAGGCCGCCGGCGGAAACGCCCTGGTCGTAAGCGGCAGCAACGATCCTAACGTACAGATCATCGTAAACGCGATCAATGAGCAGATCGGCGCCAATGGAAAAACCATAGATTGGGCAAACCCGGTGAACTATCGCCAGGGTATTGATTCCGATCTGGTGAAACTGGTTGAAGAGATGAATGCCGGGAGCATCGGCGCCTTGCTGATATATGGACCTAACCCCGTGTATAGTTATTACCAGGCCGACAAGTTCATCAGCGGACTGAAAAAAGTACCTGTGACCGTGTCTTTCCCCATCGTGGAAGATGAGACAGCGGCTCTCTGCAAGTACGTCCTCCCGGTTCACCACTACCTGGAAAGCTGGGGAGACACCGAACTCAGGCCCGGGTATGTTTCTTTCCTTCAACCAACGATTTCCCCCTTGTTCAAAACCCGCGCTTTCGCTACTTCTATGTTGAAGTGGAGCGGGAATAACACGGACTACGATACTTACTTTAAAAATTACTGGTTATCCAAACTGGGTTCCCAGGAAACATTTGATAAAGCCATCCAGGAAGGCATCCTGGAACCGGCACAGACTCCCGCTTACGGTGGGGCTTCATTCAATGGAGGGTCTGTCTCCAGCGCAGCCACTGCCTTGGCACAAATCAAGGCAGGCAGCGGGAATGCGGAAGTAGTTTTGTACCAGAAGGTCTCTATGGGAGACGGGGCGATGGCTAACAATCCCTGGTTGCAGGAAATGCCCGACCCGATCACCCGTATTGTCTGGGACAACTACGCCGTGATCTCCCCGAAGATGGCAGAGGCCATGGGGATCAAAGTGAATGACAGCTACGAAGTAGAGATTAATAAACCGGTATTGGATATTACCGTCGGAAATCAGAAATATTCACTGGCCGCTATCGTCATCCCGGGTGTTCACCCTGAAGTCATAGGGATTGCCCTGGGTTACGGAAGGGATGAAAAGATCGGCAAAGCCGGCGGCGGCATCGGAAAGAACGCTTATCCTTCTGTTGGATATGCAGGAGCTTCCTTTACCTATTCGGCAACCGGCGCCACCGTGGCCAAGTCTGCAGAAACCTATAAGATCGCACAGGTGCAATTGCACAATGTATACGAAGGACGTACTTCTGTTATTAAGGAAGGAACCCTGGATACCTGGAAGAAATCTCCCGGCGTATTCGGACAAATGGACAAGGAGCTGGAAGAGGAATACAATGGCGATTACCGCCAGGGTGGAACCTTGTTTAAGCAGCCGGACCTTTACGAGCGTCCCGGCATGGCCTGGGGAATGAGCGTGGACCTCAGCGCCTGTATTGGTTGCGGAGCCTGCGTGGTGGCCTGTAACGCAGAAAACAACGTATCTGTCGTTGGCAAGATCCAGGTGGCCAAGGAACACGAAATGCACTGGCTCCGTATCGACCGCTATTTCAGCGGAGACATGGAGAACCCTGACGTCGTTTTCCAGCCCATGATGTGCCAGCACTGCGACAATGCTCCCTGCGAGAACGTTTGTCCGGTGAATGCCACCAACCATTCCAGCGAAGGATTGAACCAGATGGCCTATAATCGTTGTATCGGTACCCGGTACTGCGCTAACAACTGCCCTTATAAAGTACGTCGTTTCAATTGGTATGACTGGAACGGAGCCGACAGCTTCCCGGACAATCAGCAGCCCGTCATAGATGAAGGCTGGCTGGATCCCGTCATTGCCGATATGAACGATCCTTTGACCCGCATGGTCCTCAACCCGGATGTGACCGTCCGGTCCCGCGGGGTTATGGAAAAGTGTTCTTTCTGTGTGCAGCGTCTACAGGAAGGCAAGTTGAACGCCAAAAAAGAAAGCCGCCCGATGCGCGATGGAGAAGCCAAATCCGCGTGTATGCAGGCGTGCCCGACACAGGCTATTATCTTCGGGAATGTAAATGATAAGCAGAGCCAGATCTATAACGTCCGCAATAAGGAACACAAGAACCGGATGTATTATGCGCTGGAGGAATTGCACGTTCTTCCGAATGTGAACTACCTGGCCAAGGTGCGTAATACGCCGAGGGCTGTGGGAATGACAATGGAAGAAAACGAAGGATAATCAAAACGCATCAACCATAGATGCCGGAACGCCGGTATCTAAAAAATACGAGCCCAATGTCTTTGTTAAAGTACGAATCTACATTCAGAGAACCGCTAGTTGACGGGGATAAGACCTATCACCAGGTGACCGAGGATATCTGCCGGCCCATTGAAGTAAAGCCGCGCAAATCATGGTACGTTGGTCTGACGATCTCTGTCATTTTCCTGTTATTCGGCGTGTTTTCGCTCTACCGGACCGTGACCTACGGGATCGGTCAGTGGAATACCAACCGGACAGTAGGTTGGGGTTGGGACATCACCAACTTCGTATGGTGGGTGGGTATCGGTCACGCCGGTACTTTGATCTCTGCAATCCTTTTGTTGTTCCGCCAGGGATGGCGCACGGGGGTTAACAGGGCCGCGGAAGCCATGACCATCTTCGCTGTAATGTGCGCGGGGCAATTCCCGATCTGGCACATGGGGCGTGTTTGGATGGCTTTCTTTGTAATGCCTTATCCCAACTCCCGGGGACCGGTATGGGTGAACTTTAACTCTCCCCTGCTGTGGGACGTATTTGCTATCTCGACTTATTTCACCGTATCCTTGTTATTCTGGTATACGGGTTTGATACCGGATCTGGCGACCCTGAGAGACAGGGCAAAAACCAAATTCAGGAAGATGTTTTACGGTCTGACTTCGTTTGGCTGGTCGGGTTCCACCAAGCACTGGCAGCGGCATGAGGCATTGTCCCTCGTATTAGCCGGGCTGTCCGCTCCACTGGTACTTTCCGTGCACACGATCGTATCTATGGACTTTGCCACTTCCGTCATTCCGGGCTGGCATACGCAGATCTTCCCTCCTTATTTCGTGGCCGGGGCCATCTTCTCCGGGTTCGCCATGGTGCAAACCCTGCTGATCATCACCCGTAAGGTGCTCGCCCTGGAAGAATATATTACCATCGGGCATATTGAAGCGATGAACAAGGTAATCGTCATGACCGGCTCCATCGTGGGCTGCGCCTACCTTACCGAATTGTTCATGGCTTGGTATTCCGGCAATCCATATGAATTCGCGGCGTTCTATAAATACAGAATAGCAGGACCTTATGTATGGGCATACTGGACGATGATGGCCTGTAATGTGGTGTCTCCCCAGTTGTTCTGGTCCGAAAAATTGCGCCGCAATATCCAGTTCACGTTTATCATGAGCGTAGTGGTGAATATCGGGATGTGGTTTGAGCGTTTTGTGATCATTGTGACTTCTTTGAACAGGGATTACCTTCCTTCTTCCTGGGCAACCTTTTACCGCCCCACCATTTGGGAAGTCGGGTTCTTCCTGGGAACGATCGGGTTATTCTTTACCTGTTATTTCCTGTTCGCCAAATATTTCCCGGTTATTGCGATCCACGAAATCAAGCATGTACTGAAAACGTCCGGAGAAAGTTATAAGGCGAAAATGGAAGGCATGGAAGAGCAAACCGTCGAAGAGTTTGTGCACGACCATGTGCATACTCATGACCACGAACCGGCGCACGCGCACTAAAATTAAATCACAAGAAAGGCGCCATTAGCCAATGGGCAGCGCCTCAAACTGATAGAATATGGCAATCAAAAAGTTCGTTGTAGGAAGTTTCGGTGATGAAAACGTACTGTTCCCTGCGGTAAAGCGAGTACGGTCGGCCGGGTATAAACTCCATGACATCTATACGCCCTTCCCTCCTCATGGTCTTGACCACGCGATGGGTCTGAGGCAAACGAGTCTGCATACGGCAGGATTTATCTATGGGATCACCGGAACCATCACGGCCCTCACAGGCATCAGTTGGGTTTTTAACGTGGACTGGCTGATGAATATCGGCGGTAAACCGCATATTCCCCTGCCGGCTATGATCCCTATTACGTTTGAGTTGACGGTATTGTTTGCGGCCGTAGGGATGGTGTATACTTTCTGCTGGTTATGCCAGATCGCACCGGGGGTTAAGAAGCATGTTTTCCATCCCCGCGCTACAGACGATCTTTTTGTCATGGTGATTGAATGTACGGAGCATACGAACGTAGACGAAGCAAAAGCCTTCCTGAGTACTGTGGGCGCGTCTGAAGTCAATGTGCAGAATGCAGAAGCCAATTGGTGGTGGGGAACATACGACAAAGAGCAGGTGCTGTATAAAGAAGAGTTGGCTTAAGAATTTCTCATTATCTGAACTGATCATAACAGCGATGAACACAACAAAAATTGTTTCCGGCGTATTGACTGGCACACTGGTAACCGTCCTTTTTGCCTGCAACGGCGTAAGGCGGGAGCCCGGGCGTATTTATATGCCTGATATGACTTACAGCCGTGCATATGAAACGTACGCCTCTACAGAGGACCTGACCAAGGAAGGCGTTCATTACGACCATCTCCCCGTGGCCGGGACCATAGCCCGGGGCGAGGAATTGCCTTTTCACCTTGCTAAGGATGCCCCGGGAGATTCCACCAATTACATTGCTTCCAAGCAGGTAAAGGACCCTTTGCCTCCCAATGACTCCCTGCAAATGAGTGAAGCCCGTAGGCTGTTCAATATCAATTGCGCCATCTGTCACGGATCAAACCTTGACGGAAACGGCCCTCTTTATAAGGATGGAAACGGTCCGTTTGTCTCTCACCCGGCCATGCTGGTGGGCGGCCCGCAGTATATGGTGATGCCAGAAGGACAGATGTTTTATTCGATAGAATACGGAAAGAACCTGATGGGAAGCTACGCCTCCCAGCTCAGCAGGAAGCAGCGGTGGATGATCATCCAGTATATTAAGTCCAAACAGGCAGCCTCGGTTGCGCCGGCAAAACCCATTGGTACCGGCACTACCGCGCCCAAAACCGATAGCACCGCAACGGCTAAAAATTAAATCAAGCTAAAGTTAACGATCACGCAATAAAAGAATCTTGAAGATGAAGGAACAATTCACAATACCGGCACGATTAAAAACTTGGTCCTGGGCATTAATTGCCGTAGGTGTGCTGACTTTGCTCCTCGGAGTCATCTTCCTTCACCCGTTCTATAACGGGAAGGAGCAAAATCTGGATACGACCCGTTTCTGGGCATCCCTTATACAAGACAGCACATTCTTCTTCCTGATAGCCGTAGCCGCTTTCTTTTTCATCGTGGCGCATACGCTGGCTAACGGTGGCTGGCAAACGGTCATTCGCAGAGTGCCCGAAGCCATCTCCGGTTATATCCTGGTAGGCGGAGTGATCCTCCTTGTCGTATTACTCACCTATGTTTTCCTGGTGCCGGATCATTATATCTATACCTGGAAACAGCCCGGCCATGATAAGGAACTACTTAGAAAAAGCGGGTTCCTGGGAAAAGGATTTTTCCTGATAGCCTCCCTTCTTTTTGTGGGCATCTGGGCGTGGGCCAGGACGGCTTACCGCAAAAACTCGATTGCCGAAGACGCCGGCGCAAGAGGTGACAGGAGCTTTTTCCGTAAATCGGTGACTATTTGCGCCATTTTTGCCGTCTTTTACGCTGTGGGTATTTCTTCCGCCCCATCCTGGTTATGGTTGATGAGCATCGACGCCAAGTGGTCCAGCACCATGTACGGCTGGTACACTTTTGCCAGTACCTGGGTATCTGCGTTGTCCTTTATCGCCTTGTTTGTCATTTATTTAAAGAATCAGGGTTACCTGGAATATGCAAACGAGGAACACTTGCACGACCTAGGTAAATTTATGTTTGCGTTTTCCATTTTCTGGACTTACCTGTGGTTTGCACAGTATATGCTGACCTGGTACGCCAATATTCCCGATGAAACAACCTATTTCGGTATACGCTTGTGGGGTTCTTTCAGACCCATTTTCCTTCTGAATCTGATCATTAACTTTGTGTGTCCGATCCTGATACTCATGACCCGTGACTCCAAGAGGAACTGGGCGATCATGACGTTCATGGGCGTATTGATCATTTTCGGACATTGGTTGGATTTTTACCAGATGGTCATGCCTGGCCCCTTGAAGGATCATGCCCAGATGAGCTGGTACGAGTTTGGCATCCTGGCTGGTTTTGTGGGAGTGGTTATATTGACTACAGCCAAACAATTGGAAAAGGCCTCCCTTGTTCCAAAGAATAGTCCGTGGCTGAAAGAAAGTATCATACACCACACCTGATAGCTGAAAAAGAACTATAGTCGAAAACGAGTTTAAATTCTATTAATATCATGTCATTCCTCCTTATTGCAACGGTTATTCTGGTCTTTGTAGTGGTTTTCCAGATCGCTAAGGCCAGTGAGTACGTGAGTGTACTGAAAGGTGAAGAAAAGACCCGTCAGCAAAGCAACAAGATCAATGGTTTCCTGATGCTGGCCTTCCTGGTAGTGGGATTGATCGCCGTATACTGGTGCAACGATTTGCTTTACAAGAAAACGCTGCTTCCCCTCACTTCCGCTTCGAAGGAAGGAGAAGACATCGATCGCATGCTGATCATTACGTTCGCGATCACCGGATTTGTATTTCTGGCCACACAGATTTTGTTGTTCTACTTTGCCTACAAGTACCAGGCTAAAGAAAATAAGAAAGCCTACTTCTACCCCCATAATAATAACCTGGAAATGATCTGGACCGTTATCCCGGCCATTGCCTTGCTGGTGCTGGTGGTCTTCGGCCTGAAGTACTGGTTCCACATGACAGGGGAAGCACCCAAGGGCGCTATCGAAGTAGAGATCACCGGAAAACAGTTCGGCTGGATCTACCGTTACCCGGGAAAGGATGGAAAATTTGGAAAGACCTATTTTAAAAATATTGATGAATCGAAAGGCGACCCCTTGGGTCAACTGTGGGATGACCAGGACAACTACGACGATATCGTGGAGACGAGCGTCATGCACATCCCTGTCAACCATCCCGTGAAACTCATTATCCATTCCAGGGACGTCATCCATGACGTGGGCCTGAGCCAGTTCAGGATGAAAATGGACGCCGTCCCCGGTATTCCCACCACCCTTTGGTTCACGCCAACCATCACCACTACTCAAATGAAATTAAATACCGGGAACCCGGATTTCGTATACGAGATTTCGTGTGACCAGATGTGCGGCATAGGGCATTATGGAATGCGGGGGATCATAGAAGTGGATACGGAAGCAGATTATTTGAAATGGTTAGCGACACAATCACCGAATTATTATACGGTATTCCCGGATAAGAAACCCGGTGCGACGACAGATTCTACCAAGAAGGTGGTTGCAGTAGTCCCGGTCGCTGGCAAATTGATGGCTAAAAAATAAGAAACGCAGATTAAAATACTTGGATCATGAGTAACGAAGCAATCCTTCCCGGCGGACAGTTAGTGAGTTCCCACGCTCACGAAGTCCATGAGCACCATGAGCATCATGAGACGTTCATCACCAAATATGTTTTCAGTCAGGACCATAAGATGATCTCAAAGCAGTTCCTGATCACAGGAATGTTCTGGGCCGTCGTAGGGGGCCTGTTTTCGGTGATCTTCCGGCTTCAGTTGGGATACCCTGACCAGAGTTTTCCCTTTCTGGAAGACCTGTTGGGACATTGGGCCAAGGGCGGGAAGCTGCAGCCTGAATTTTATTATGCGTTGGTCACCATGCACGGAACCGTTCTGGTATTCTTTGTATTGACGGCCGGGTTGAGCGGTACCTTTGCCAACTTTCTTATACCTCTGCAGGTGGGAGCCAGAGACATGGCTTCCCCGTTCATGAACATGCTGTCTTACTGGTTTTTCTTTATAGCCTCTGTCGTCATGTTTTCTTCCCTGTTCGTACAGACAGGCCCTGCAGCCGGTGGCTGGACCTCCTATCCTCCACTGAGCGCCCTGGGAGGAGCTTCAGATGGTTCTAAGGTGGGGATGGACCTTTGGATTGCAGCTATGGCATTATTTGTTGTCTCTCAGTTACTCGCTGGCCTGAACTATATTTCTACCATATTGAATATGCGTACCAAGGGAATGAGCATGACTAAGCTTCCCCTGACCATATGGTCGCTGTTCTTCACGGCCGTCTTGGGTGTATTGTCATTTCCCGTGTTACTGTCCGGGTTTATCCTTTTGCTGTTCGATCGCCACGCAGGCACCAGCTTCTACCTGTCCGATATTTACCTGGCCTCCGGTCAGGCCCTTCCTAATGAAGGGGGTAGCGCCATCCTTTACCAGCACTTGTTCTGGTTCCTTGGACATCCGGAGGTATATATCATCTTGTTGCCGGCGATGGGAATGGCTTCGGAAATCCTGGCCATCAATTCCCGCAAACCCATCTTTGGATATATGGCGATGGTTGGCGCCCTGTTCGCGATTGCCATTCTGGCCTTCCTGGTTTGGGCGCATCATATGTTCGTTACCGGGTTGAATCCTTTCCTCGGATCGTTCTTCGTGCTGCTTACGTTGTTGATTGCGATCCCTTCGGCGGTGAAGGTCTTCAACTGGCTGACTACCCTCTGGCGAGGGAATATCCGGTTCACTCCAGGCATGATGTTCGCCATCGGATTTGTGAGCCTGTTCATCTCCGGAGGTCTGACAGGGATCTTCCTGGGTAACTCCGCACTGGACATTCACTTGCATGATACCTATTTTGTCGTGGCGCATTTTCATATTGTAATGGGTGTGGCGTCCTTCTTCGGCATGTTTGCCGGGATATATCACTGGTTCCCTAAAATGTACGGACGCTACCTGAATAATACGCTTGGGTACGTCCATTTCTGGATCACCATCTGCGGTGCTTACTGCATCTTCTGGCCCATGCACTATGAAGGCCTGGCAGGTATGCCGCGCAGGTACATGGACTATTCCAACTGGGTCTCCTTCCGTCAGTTCGGCCCGCTCAATGAATTCATCAGTGTAGTGGCCCTGATCGTATTTGCCACCCAGCTCCTGTTTTTATTCAACTTTTTCTATAGCATATTCAAGGGACGCAAGGTAAGGACCCAGAATCCATGGGATGCAACGACACTGGAATGGACGACGCCAATCCACGCCGGACACGGCAACTGGCCGGGTGAAATACCTGAAGTACATCGCTGGGCGTATGATTATAGCAAGGACGGAAGGGATTTCATTCCACAGGATGAGCCCATAGGACCCAATGAAAGTGCACATTGATGATATCTTCCAGGAGTGAGGCGGTGGACCGGAGCTGGTCGTTTAATGCGGTGGTTAAAGTGAAGGACTACCTTCAGTTGATTAAGGTGACCCTGAATATCATGGTGGTGTTCAGCAGTGTGGTGAGTTATGAGCTGGCGCCGAATATCGTCTCCCTGGACTGGAAAATGGTGCTTTTATTGTCGCTGGGAGGCATATTGGTAACTGGAAGCGCCAATACGATCAATCAGATTATTGAGAAAGATACAGATGCCCTGATGAAGCGGACGGCTAACAGGCCCCTGGCATCGGGAAGGATGGGTGAGACAGAAGCCTGGATATTTGCGTTTCTCTCTGGAGCGCTGGGTATATTTATTTTGGAGTTCTTTTTTAGCTGGCAGGCGGCGGCCTTGGGTGGATTGAGTCTTTTTTTGTACGCTTTCATTTATACGCCGCTCAAAAAGGTGAATTCTTCGGCCGTGTTGGTCGGTGCGCTACCGGGAGCTTTGCCCTGCCTTATCGGTTGGGCGGCTGCCTACGATGCGGGCCCGGCATTCAACTGGACAGGGGGATTGATCTTATTCGGGATTCAGTTCCTCTGGCAATTCCCTCATTTCTGGGCCATTGCCTGGGTGGCGCACGGAGATTACAGTAAGGCGGGATTCAAATTGCTGCCTTCCAAACAGGGTCCGACCCGGTTTACGGCATTGCAGGCGGTCATGTATGCCCTGCTGCAATTTCCGATGGGCATCATGCCGTATGTGTTCCACCTGAGCGGGGTGGTGAGCCTCGGGATTGTGGTGCTGGCCAATATCTTTCTGCTGGTGCAATGTCTGCGCCTGTTAAACGACATGTCTATCCAGGCAGCCAGGAGGGTGATGTTTAGCAGTTATATATACTTGCCGGTGGTGTTTCTGGCATTATTGTTTGACAAGGTGCACCCGGTATAATAAATGAGAAGTCAATGAACGCCATACAAGTTAATGGGATGAGTGGGACCGAAAGAAAAAGATTGCATCCGCATAAGTTCACCTTGTGGATAGGCATCGGGAGCATTGTGATGATGTTCGCGGGCTTGACCAGCGCTGTCATTGTCAAAAGGAACCTGGGTAATTGGCAAAGCTTTGTAATCCCCCGGGTGTTTTGGTTTTCAACTGCGGTGATCCTGGCGACGAGCCTCACCATGCA
>Ga0302312_10002486_pt1 | contig 10688 bp, 3 predicted proteins | sample III_Palsa_N2_1_FD_200529 | JGI IMG/M metagenome (GOLD analysis project Ga0302312, IMG submission 200529) | Peat permafrost microbial communities from Stordalen Mire near Abisko, Sweden - III_Palsa_N2_1 | ecosystem: Environmental > Terrestrial > Soil > Palsa > Peat permafrost | place: Sweden...
CGCAGGTAGGATTTATCTGCGTGAATACCCAGCTTCAGGCCAACGACGTACTGGCTGTGGCCTACCAGTATACCGTTAATGGAAAGGTATACCAGGTAGGTGAATTTTCTACAGACATCACTCCCGACACGTCTGCTGCCAACGCGGGGAACCAGCAGACCCTTTTTCTAAAGCTGTTGAAGGCGACCACTGCTAAACCTGCCCTGCCTATCTGGAACCTGATGATGAAGAACGTCTATTCCCTGGGAAGTGGAACGCTTCAGCAAACCGGATTCCTCCTGAATCTGTTATATGATGAACCCGGAGGCGGTGGAAAAACCTACGTGCCTTTCGGAGACGCCAGCAAAAAGGGAACACCCCTGTTGAGCCTTCTGAACCTGGACCGACTGAACAGCAATAATGATCCCCAGCCTGACGGGGTCTTTGACTTTATTCCGAATTTTACGGTATTGCCGCAGTTCTCCAAGGTCATCTTCCCGGTCCTGCAGCCTTTCGGACGGGATCTGGCCGCAGCGATCTACCAGAATATTCCTGCTAATGCAAGGGATACATTGTTCTATACCTTATATGACTCTTTGCAGTGGGTAGCACAGCAATCCCCCCAATTGGACCGTTTTGAATTAAAGGGCTCCTTTAAGGGAACGTCTTCCAACAGCGTAAGCCTGGGCGCCTTTAATATTCCGCCCGGATCTGTGGTCGTTACCAGCGGAGGCACCGCCCTGAAAGAGAATGTAGATTATATTGTAGACTATAACCTGGGCCAGGTGAAGATCGTTAACCAGGCCATCCTCAATTCTGGCATCCCAGTCAATGTGCAATATGAAAATAACGGTACATATGGCCTGCAACAGCGAAACTTCATGGGGCTAAGGCTGGACTACCAGGCCATCAATAAGGCCAACAAACAACTGGCCCTGGGGGGGACTTTCGTGAAGCTCTCTGAAAGGCCTTATTATACTAAGGTCCAATATGGAGAAGACCCGATCGATAATGCCATGGTCGGGGTGGATGCCAATTATAAATCGGACTTTCCCAGGATGACCAAATGGCTGAATAGTCTCTATTCCACCACGGCGCCTTCTTCCATCGCCGCCCATGGTGAAGTGGCCCACCTGATGCCGGGGCACCCGGCCCAGATCGGCAAGGGTACCAGCGGGGCTGTCTATATTGATGATTTTGAAGCGTCGAGCAGCGGAGAAGACATGCGGTTCCCCTTCACCAGTTGGGCGGCGGCCAGTACTCCTTATGGAGCTACAGACTACCTGACAGGTGCCGTTCTCTTCCCGGAAGCTGCGCTGGAAGACAACCTGGACTATGGTAAAAACAGGGCCCGCCTTGCCTGGTATAATATTGAAACCACCCTGCAGGACCCTAATAGTCCCGATAATCCTTTGAAAGGTAATCTGAACGCCCTGTCCGACCCCAGGGTAAGGCCCTTGTCTTACCAGGAGTTGTTCCCGCAGCAGACGACAGATATAGGACAGAATCAGTTGGTGTCTTTTGACCTGGCGTATTATCCGACTTCAAGAGGGCAATATAACTATGACGACTTAACCGCGGATGTGGATAAGAATGGGAACCTGCTGAATCCTAAAACCAGATGGGGAGGGATCATGCGCTCCCTTGACCAGACGGATTTTCAGACGGGGAACATCCAATACATTGAATTCTGGATACAGGATCCCTTTATATTAAACCCCACCAGCACGGGTGGGCGCCTTTACTTTAACTTGGGGAACGTGAGTGAAGACATCCTCAAGGATGGGAAGCACTTCTTCGAAAACGGGTTGAGTACGCCGGTCAATCCGGCTCCTCAGGATACGTCTGTATTCGGAAACGTACCCCGTAATCCTATTCAGATCACTAATGCATTCAGCAATGATCCCTCGGAACGTCCCTATCAGGATATAGGATTGGACGGGATGAACGATACGGCCGAGCAACGGGTGAGGGGACCCTACCTGACACAGCTTGGCAGGATAGTAGGAGGGGCTCCCCTCGTGCAGGCTCAATCGGATCCTTCTTCGGATGATTACGTGCACTACCGCGATGCCCGTTATGATGCGACAAACGCAGGGATTCTGACCCGGTATAAATTATATAATAATACGGAAGGCAATTCCCCTATCGTCAGTTCCAACGCCACCTATTCATCAGCGGCTACGCTCTACCCCGATAATGAAGACCTGAACGGGGACAATACCATGAATACGGATGAAGAATATTTCCAGTATCATGTAGAGCTACATCCCCCGGGTGATCCGACCATGCAGATAGGAACCAACTTCATAGCGGACAGGAGGAACGTCACGGTGACGCTGTTGAATGGGCAGGCCCGGACGGAGGTATGGTATCAATTCAGGATTCCCGTCTCTTCTTATGAGGCAACGGTAGGCAGCCCCGATTTCAAGTCGATCCAGTTCATGCGTATGTACATGACCAATTTCCAGGACTCTTCTGTCCTGCGGTTTGCTGAACTGCAATTGATCCGTGACCAGTGGCGCGCCTTTGCTTATAAGGTGGACTCCAGCGGACAGTATGATACCATTCCTCCTAACAGTACCACCACATTCAATATCACGGCTGTCAACATAGAGCAGAATGACCAGCGTACCCCTATTCCCTATGTCATACCGCCGGGAGTCACCCGTCAACAGGTACTCAGTAGCAATAACGTAACCCTGCTTCAGAATGAACAGTCCATGAGTTTGCAGATATACAACCTGCAAAGCGGGGACAGCCGGGCTGTCTTTAAGACGACAAACCTTGATCTAAGACAATACCGGCGGATGCAAATGTTCATTCATGCCGAAGCAAAAGTGGGGACTCAGCTTTCGAACGGGCAAATTTTTGCGGTCGTGCGCATAGGGCAGGACTTTGTCAATAACTATTACCAGATTAAAATACCGCTCCAGATCACGCCTGCGGGATCTACGATAGATACGATCATCTGGCCTACCGCCAATAACCTGGACCTGCAATTGCAGGACCTGGTGCAATTAAAATTGCGGAGAAAGGGCCCTATAACCACCTTGTTCACGGAAGTCCTGCCTTCGGGGACCAGTTATTCAGTCATGGGGGTTCCAAACCTGGGGCAGGTCAGCGGGGTATTGATCGGAATCCAAAACGGCACGGGAATTTCCGCGCCGATCAGTACTGAAATTTGGGTGGATGAATTGCGCCTCAGTGAGCTGGATGAAAAAGGAGGGTATGCGGCCGTGGGTAGGGTGGACCTGCAAATGGGTGACCTGGGAACGGTGAGTGCGTCGGGTAGCCTGCAAACCGTTGGCTGGGGCACCATCGACCAAAACGTGGGAGAGCGCGCACTCGCCACTACTTCGCAGGTGGACGTGTCTTCCAACCTTGAATTGGGTAAGCTATTACCTAAAAAGGCGGCCGTGTCTGTGCCTTTCTATGGAGACTATTCCCAAACGGTCATTACACCGGAATATGATCCGTTTAACCAGGACGTTACTTTGAAACAGGAAACAGCAGGGTTTAATAAAAGGCAGAGGGACTCCGTCAAGAGTTATGCCGTGGAAGTGCAGTCCATCAGCACAGTGAATTTTACCAACGTACGTAAATTGAAGACCAACAGCAAGAAGCCAAAATTGCTGGATATTACTAATTTCAATGTCAGCTTCTCCTACACGGATAGCAAACACCATAGCCCTACGCTGGTGGAGGACGATATGAAAAAATGGTATGCGGGCCTGGGCTATACTTATAATGGACAAGCCAAGTTCTGGCAGCCTTTCAAGAAAATGAAGAAGAAGAGCCATTGGCTCGATATGATCAGGGACTTTAACCTGAACGACAGGCCTTCATTGCTTTTATTCAGGGAAGACGTGAACCGTCAGTTTGGCGCTCAGCGGTCGAGGGATGTCCTGGTGCCCGGCGTCACGGACTCCACCAATTACATCATACCGGAAACGTTTAATAAATACTTCAGTATTGCCAGGACATACGGCGTCGGATGGGACCTGAGTAAATCCTTTAATTTCCAGATACAGGCTTTGGATAGTGCCCGCGTAGACGAACCCGATGGTCGTATAGATACAAAACATAAGAGGGACAGTGTGGCTGGGAATTTCTTCAAGGGAGGACGCAACACGATGTACCGGCAAACGACGACGGCTACATACACCGTCCCCACACTTAAGTTACCCCTCATCGACTGGACCAATATTAGCGTGGGCTACAGTGCTACTTATCAATGGACGGCAGCCTCCCAGCTTCAGGAGGAATTGGGCCTGGACCTGGGGAATATCATTCAAAACACTTCCCAGCGGACAGGAAAGCTCACATTGGATATGACGAAGCTGTACCATAAACTTAAATTGTTTAAGCAGATAGACGCCATACCCCCTGTGCCTCCCCCCAATCAGAAGAAGGATACGTCTGCCTCGGCCAGGCTTAAGAAACCTCCGCCATCCCAACCCCCGGCCCCCGCGCTAACGGGTATCGCACAGGATAAGGTGGTCCAGTTTTTCAGCAGGATACTCACGGCGGTTAAAACGGTGGGGATCAATTATTCTGAAAACTATTCCACTTACCTGCCCGGATTCACGGACAGCGCCGTCGCCTTCGGACAGGATTTCAGGACAGGCGCACCCGGGGTTGGTTTTATGCTGGGCTCGCAACCTAATACCGCGTGGCTAGAAGGCGCCGCAAGGAAAGGCTGGCTGACCAGGGATACTTCCTTCAACCAGATGCTGACCCAAACCTTTGACCAGGAATTGCAGGCCAATGCCACCGTTTCGCCTATCAGGGACCTGACGATCGATTTAATCGTCAGCAAGTCTTTCCAGAAGAACTACTCCGAACTCTTCAAGGATACCTTGGGGGATGGAACGTTCAGTACCCTGAGCCCATATGCGAGCGGAGGATTCACGGTGTCCTATATTTCATTCAAGACGTTGTTCAAGCCCTTCAATCCTAATATCACTTCACAGACCTTCCTGAATTTTCAGAACTACCGTGCAAACCTTTCCCAACGGTTGGGAGAGATGAATCCGTATAGCCTGGGCTTTTTCCCTACCGGAGGATATTATAAGGGATACGGACAATATTCGCAGGACGTACTGGTCCCGGCCTTTATTGCGGCTTATTCCGGGGCAAATCCTAACAAGGTTGCCCTGATCGGTCAACAGAACAAGACGATCACCACCGACCCTTTTTCAGGCTATAAACCTTTACCCAACTGGCATATCACTTACGGCGGACTTACCCATATCCCGCTCATCTCTGATTTGTTTAAAAGCCTGATCCTGACACATGCTTATACCGGTACCCTCTCCATGAACGGATTTGGCAGCAACCTGACTTATTCGGATCCTGCCGGTTACGGATGGCCCGGTTTTATAGATACCATCTCGCATAGCTATGTGCCTTTCTTCTATGTGCCGAATACTACGATCACCGAGCAATTTGCGCCCCTGATCGGGATAGACGCGACGACGGTGAGCGGAATGAACGTCCGGTTCTCCTACCTGAAAGGGAGGACGGTATCCCTAAGCATGATCGATTACCAGGTAAGCGAAGTACATAATTCAGGATTTACCATAGGAGGAACCTGGCGCAAGAAGGGGATCGTGCTGCCTTTCAAGGTGCCCTTTACTTCAAAGGACACGCATAAGTTGGATAATGACATGACGTTTAAACTCGACCTGAGTATCCAGAATAATTCCACTTCCAACAGCATTATCGACCAAAACCTGACGACGCCTGTCGCGGGTAACAAGACCATCAAGATCGACCCATCCGTGGATTATGTTGTCAATAAAAGGATCAATGTCAGGCTTTATTTTGACCAGACAAGGGTAGTGCCCTATATTTCTTCTTCACCACCCACAAGCCTCACCCGAATGGGGTTTGAGTTCCGCGTTAGCCTTGCGCCTTAAATGTATATATCGAATTCGCCTGCTGCGTACAAGTCAGCACCAGGTCATTAATACATACGTGGGCTGGCAAAGTAGTCGTATAATATATAACGTCGGCGACTTCTTCCGCACTCAGGGCTTTGATGCCGTTATATACTTGTTTTGCCGGTTCGGGATCCCCCTTGAAGCGGACGAGTGAAAATTCGGTTTCGGCGGCCCCCGGATTGATGGAAGTCACCTTGATATTGTGCCTCAAGAGATCGATGCGCATTGCCTGACTAAGGGCGCCCACGGCAAATTTTGTAGCACAATACACATTCCCTTTTTCATAGACTTCTTTGCCTGCGGTGGAACCTAGATTGATGATATGTCCTTGTTTCCTGGAAGTCATATACGGAAGGATGGCCTTGGAGACATATATCAAGCCTTTCACATTGGTGTCGATCATGGTTTCCCAGTCTTCCAGGGAGGCTTCATCAAAATAGTCCCTGCCCAGGGCCAGTCCTGCATTATTAATGAGTACATCTATAGCCTGCCAGTCGGAGGGAAGGCCGCCTATTTCCTTAAAAACACTATTCCTGTCCTGTATATCAAAGGTCAGGGTTAATACGCGGACTCCGTACCTGGATTCAAGATTACCCTTTAATGCTTCCAGCCTTTCCGAGCGGCGCCCGGTGGCAATTATATCGTAGCCGCCTGCTGCAAACTTAAACGCGCAGGCCTCTCCAAAACCGGAAGTCGCGCCTGTGATAAAAACGATCTTACTCATATATTGTCTGTTATCGGATTAGTACAACGGTCCCTTTTTTGCTGATGGTATTACCCAGGTAATCCACTCCCTTCACCATCCATACATAGGCCCCAGCGTCTGCATTCCTGCCGTTAAACCTTCCGTTCCATCCTTGCTCAGGATCGCTGCTGCCAAATACTTCCTGCCCCCAACGGTTATAAACCCTAAAGTATTCAAAATCGGCTATACCTACAGGGTAGGTCCTGAATAAATCGTTATGGCTGTCGTTGTTGGGTGTAAAGGCGCTGGGCACAAAAATGTCCGGTTTCGTCTTAAATACGGCTACGTGTACGGTGTCAAACCCGGAACACCCTTCTGCGGTACTCACTTTGACAATGTAAGTAATGCTATCTGATAGGATCGCAATGGGGTTGAAGATCGTTGGATTATTTAACCCGGTGGGCGGCGTCCATTGATAAAATACAGCCCCCGACGCCTGCAGTTGCAACGGCTGTCCCACCACTATAGCGGTATCGTCTGTCGCTTTTACTATTACAGGGGGTACGATCGTCAGCGTGATCGTATCATATACGGGCTTAGGGCAAAGACCATTACCGTACCCGGCTACGATATACCTGGTGGATGAAAGAGGGTCCGCATATACCGAAGGGGTATTATCGTCGTTCAGTGAATTAAATGGACTCCATATGAACCGAACGGCGTCTCCCCCCGTTACCCGTAAAAGGGCTGAATCTCCATAACAAATACTGGTGTCTGCTGAGACGGCCAAGGTTGGATAAGGCGCTACGTTGACCGTGACTTCTCCTGAAGCGGATATACAACTTCCCACGGCCGCAGTTACCCGGTATTGAATGGTATATAAGGGGTGTGCGACGGGACTGGCGCTCGCCGAATCATTCAGGAAGGTAGCCGGTGTCCACAGGTAGGTGATCCCATCGCTGACTGCCCTGAGCTGGGTGGAGTCGCCCGCACAAACGACGGTGTCATTGCTAACGGAAAGGCTCACGGCGTGGAGTACATTAATATATACGGAGTCCGTATTAGTACACCCCGGGGCAAAGGTCAGGGTTACATAATAAGTGGTAGGATTTTGAGGGTGGACCAGGGGGGAGTCTATATTTATGTTGCTGATATTGTAATCGGGCGTCCATGTAAAAGTGCCAAATCCCCTGGCTCCCAGTTGCAACGTATCCAGGTAACACATGATAGTGTCCCCTGTAACCTTTAACGGAGGCTTGGTGAACAGGGAAATGGAGTCGGTGACAGTGGCAGAACAACCTTTGCTGCTTTGTACATAAAGGTTCACAATATAGGCCCCGGTATCCGGGTATTGATACGAGGGGTTCCGAAGCAAAGAAGTATCCCCCAGATTGGAAGGGTCGCCAAAGTTCCAGCGCCAGGAATCGACGGACCCGTATTGGGCAGTGGTGGTGTCTTTGAACTGCACTGGCAGGCCCACACAACCGTAAACTGCCGTGAATCCCGGATGGAACCCGGGGTATACCCCCACTTGCATTTGGGCCGTATCTGTACACTCCTGGCCCTTATTGACGATCAGGGTAATGGTGTACAAACCGGTATCGGCATATTGGAAGGTAGGCCTTGCCATAACGGAGGTATCACTCACGCTGCCGGGTACCCCAAAGCTCCAGAAATAGTTATTGATAGTACTGGAGTTGGTCAGGTTACTAAAGGACACAGAAAGGCTGTCACAATTGAACTGGCTCGTCGGCAGGGTCGCGTCCGGGAAATCGCAGGTCGTCACTTTAAGAATAAAATCCTTGCGGTCTACATTGATGACTACTCCCCCCCGCCACTCATTTACGCAAACGGATATCACGTAGGAGCCCGCTGCCGGCGCTACTCCGGAGATAATACCGGTGGATGGATTCATACTGGCTCCCGACCCCAGTGGTGCGGTTCCGCTGAAACCTGTAGTGTACGATACCGGGTTATAATAAGGGGAGAAGGTGGAAGGGGAAGACGGTATGATATTGCTGGCATCCACTGCGTTTCCCCTGTTGAAAGCACTACAAAAAAAGTAAGACAGGGAATCCTTATCCGGGTCTATTGCACTGAAATTGAGGGTGAACTTTCGGTTTTGACAAACCAGTACGGTATCCGTCAGGCCAAATTGGGGACTTGAATTAACGCCGGAAGTTCCAAGTATATCGGTCCCGGGAATGGTGACGGTATAGGTAGCCCCTTCACCCGAATAGGGGGTGCCGGGTATCTGGGACTGTACAACATTTACGATAGTAGCAGCCCGGCAACAGGTTTGAAAGGAGGCGATATAGCCTCCGGCTATCACAGGCAGGTCTGTGGAAACGGAATAGGAAGCCACCTGGTAACATACCTGGGGTGGATTGATAATACAGGAAGAAATAGTATGGAGGGAAATGACCTGGAATTGAGAACTGTCTACGGCAAATGAGTTGACTAGCTGGGAATTGGCAATGTCGAAGACCGCGATGATCACATTGGCAGGCAGGGGAGCCACCGTTTGGCCGTTGACGGGCGCCGGATTGCACTCCCTGAAAAGGCGTAAGGTGATGGTATAATTGTTGGTTCCTGCTTTGCTGCCGGGCCCATTATAGGTATAATACATCTCTCCTCCCGCAATATGGGAAGCCATCACCGGCGGCGCACCTGCCAGCAAAAAGAGCAGTAAATATCCTATGGTCTTCACAACATTCATGATTTCCTGAAAGCGAATGCAAGGTATTCCAAAAGGGCGTCCGCGGTTTTCTCCGTTGACTCCCACATGCCCATATGGGCCGTTTGTTCCAGCAGGTAAACAAAGGTCAGCTCTGCCAGGGTAGTGAGCTGAAGGCTTTCATTCAAAGGTATGGCATTGTCCTGTTCCCCTATCATCAGCAATACTGGCACCTGGCTGGTGCTCAAAACGTTTCTTCTGTCCGGCCTCCGGAGCATGGCCTCGTAATACCGGATCAGGGATACTCCATTGAACTGCGCATTCCGTTGAATCAATCTACACATCTCGTCCCCATGGGCCGCCTTATACCGGTCACCAAATAAAAGGGGGATGGATTGCTTCAAAAATGCCTGGGCCCCGTTCTCCTGTATAAACGCTATCCCTCTCTTCCGTGCTTGCTGTTTTTCCGGACTATCTGCAAAGGCGGTAGAATGAAAAAGTCCGAAGCCGCAAAGGCATTCCGGGAACAGGGCGGCAAAGGCCAGGGTTATATAACCTCCCATTGAGTGGCCGATGATACAGCATTTTTCTATCCTTTCATGCCTGAGCAAGGAACGTACAAGTTCGGCGAAGGTCTCCATGGAAGGGCTGGTCTCCAAGGAAGGGCTGTCGGCCCCGTCTTCCATCAGGGGAGAAAGGCCGCTACCAGGCAGGTCCGGTACGATCACACGATAATATTCCTGCAGGAGGGCGACCTGGTGCTTCCAGATGGTACCGTCTTCTGCGAACCCATGTATGAATATGACCGGTTTGCCCTTCCCCGTGTCTTCATAGGCCACCGTTGTATGCTGAAAAGCAAATGTCTTCTGCATAGAAAATTATTTTATTTTCCTGAAGCGACCGTAGACCCCCATCATGAGCCCCAGGATCGTAATACCGATGGCGATCACGGATAGCCAGTCTCCCCATTGAACGTAAAGCGTCATGGCATCTTCTTTGGGAATGATCATTTTTATGGCCGAAGCAGTATTCCAAGGTTGGGCCTGGTATACCTTGCCCAGGGGATCAATGAAGCAGGATATCCCGGTGTTGGCGCTACGGGCGACCCAGCGCCTTGTTTCAATGGCCCTTAAACGGGCATATTGTTCATGCTGCCGGTACCCTTCCGTATCACCCCACCAGGCGTCATTAGTGATAATGGTCAGTATATTCGCGCCGTTGCGCACATATTCTGCTACATAGGCGCTGTAGATACTTTCGTAGCAAATGATAGGACCGATCCTAAAGCCGTTTTCCGGATTTACGAAAACAGCGCGCACCGTGCCCCGTCCGAGTGTCCCGCTAGTGCCGCCCATGTCAAGGGAAAATTTTTCCAGGAATCCGAAGAGCCAGGTATACG
>Ga0302312_10002494_pt1 | contig 10673 bp, 34 predicted proteins | sample III_Palsa_N2_1_FD_200529 | JGI IMG/M metagenome (GOLD analysis project Ga0302312, IMG submission 200529) | Peat permafrost microbial communities from Stordalen Mire near Abisko, Sweden - III_Palsa_N2_1 | ecosystem: Environmental > Terrestrial > Soil > Palsa > Peat permafrost | place: Sweden...
GGATATGCCACTTGATATGCAAAAAGAATTCATTACTGACATTGCTAAAGAAGCTAATACAATTTTAGACAAAGAATTTAAGGATGGCTTGCAATGACACAGGAAGAAATTTTGAAACTTTACACTAGCTTTGAAACATCCACAAAACTGAAAGAATTAGGCTTCGACTATCCTGACAATTACCAATGCTGGTATCAATTTGATGGTGATATTGACCCTAGAATAGCCAACAAACTCCGGGGTTATCTGCATCCCGGCGAAAATCTTTGCGAGGCATATAATGCGGAATTCTTGATTGATAAACTTCCTAATGGTGCTTACATAAAAAAATGTGAAGATTCTTATTCAGTAAATTATGATAAATTTTTTGAGCATGATGGATTTTATAATACTTTTCACTCTATCTTAGTTGAAGCAATAGCTTGGTTTATTATAGGGGAAATACGAGAAAAAAGGATGGAAGTACCAAAATGACCATACTTGGCTGGATAAGTAAAGACTACGATACTAAAGATTGTAAGCTGATTTATAGGGTAAAGTCAGATAAGCCCGTCTCACACCGTGAAATATTCTCATTTGATGACTTTGGTTCGTGGGTCACATGTCATTCAATTGGATGCAGGAAGATTGAAACGGTTTATGGTGACACGCCATATTCGTTCTACGAGGTAACGGGTGAGGTAACTGACGTACACAATAAAGTTAGCACCCCCAAAAAAACCAAAGAATGGCGCAGGATTATAGGAATTCGATAATGAAATTCACAAAACTAAAAAATTGGTTTAGCCCAGCTATTAAGATAGCTTCCGTACCATGTCGAGAAATTCCGTATCCTAGTAATTACAAAGACATTATAAATACTTCCCAATTCAGAGAGGCGATTCAAAATTATTCTGATTATTGGGAAATGTTAGGTTATAAAAAAGAACAAATAATGCCTTTTGTTATTCGACATTCAGTATTTCTTTCATTGATGGATGAATTTTTTATTAAGACTGAGACACAATATGACCGTAACAGTAATATGATATTTAGTTATGGTGCAGTCAATGTGCTAGCCATTCCAGATAGGTTTTTTGTACTATTATGAAAAATTTTCAACAATGATAAGAGAGTAGTGCTGGTATGAAAATTCAAAAATTAATAGTTGCCCCCACTTATTTTGATCAGGTTATTTGTCAGGGCGATATTTTGGAAATTGCCTACTTAACGCTATTAGTTAAGTTGTGCTTTTTTAGACAAGGTAGATGGATTCTAGGGGTGCAGTTATTGAATGAACGAAAAGGCAAGAATGAAGCCGCACCAGAAACATTATTGATACGGCCTCCCTTGATTTAGCATTCTTTCTTTTCGCCCTTCATGCCTTTCTTCTTGGCTTTTTTCTTACCCATGGCTTCGATTCCTTAAGGTTAATTTACATACAAGAAATTACTTTTTAACAAAGGATTGACAATTTAGCAAGAAGATATTAATGGTACAAAATTGATCATATTGTATACTTAATATTCTTTTATGAAATCCCCTATTTTTTAAGGTTCAAATAACACTCTGATTGACTTACCCATAGGGTTATCCACAGAAACTGTTTGTAACTTTTTTGTTCCACGCGTGAAACATTTTAATAATATTACAAAAATATTTAAAAGAGGTAAAAAAACAAAATGAACAATAACATTTCAGTAGCAATTTTATCAGAAGAATTAGCAAAATCTATTTGGGTAGATTATCACGATAAAAATATCACTTTGCTTACAAGGGAAATATTAGCGAAAAATTATAATTTGACCTATCGCAGAATCAATAAGGCCATAAAAATTTTAAAAGACAAAGGTCTTGTTTATTTTATACATACAAGTAATGAAAGCGGACTATTGAATCCACAAGAGATATTTTTTTATCAAGGTAAAAGATATCAGGATGAAAAAAAAGAGGAAAGGGTAATAAAATGAAGTAGTATTCTAAGTTTACTCCCGCCAGCAAAGCTCTAACTTTAGGCAGGCGGGTTCAATTCCATTTAACAGGTAGTGCAATTTTAAGGGATTTTAAAGGAATCTCAAGCTTTTTTGCACTCCGCGAAGGAGAAATTTTAATGCAACATCATTTTGATATTGAACTAGCAAAAGAATATGGCATGAACGTAGCAGTATTTCTGGATAATCTTTCCTTTTGGATCGTTAAAAATCAGGCAAATAATAAACATTGTCATGATGGCAGATATTGGACTTATAACTCAGTAGATGCCTTTGTTGAACTGTTTCCTTATTGGTCAAAAAAACAAATAGAAGGTATGCTTTCAAAGTGTAAAGAATTCGGTCTAATTCAAACAGGTAACTACAATCTTACACCATATGACCGGACAAATTGGTACGCTTTAACTGATTTTGGACATAAGTTATTGAATGTACCCATTTCCCCAAAAGGGGAAATGGAAATCCTAGAAAACGGAAATCAATTTCCTCAAAAGGGGAAACCTATACCAGATACTAAACCAGATACTAACCATATATTAAATACTCCCCAAACCCCTCTTTCTAAAAATGATATTGAGCTACCCACATGGTTGCCCAAAAATGATTGGAAAGATTTTGTCGAACACCGAAAATACATCAAAGCCCCGCTCAGCGACAACGCAGCCAAGCGCGCCATTAAATCCTTGGAGAGCTTGAGGCACAAAGGGCACAATATCTCCAAGGTGATTGACCAGAGCATTGTGAATGGCTGGAAAGGTTTATTTGCCGTTAAGACCACCGAGCATAGCGCACCACAGAAAAAAATGACCAAATCAGAAATTCATTGGAATTCCGTCAAAGGCTCACTAAAAGGAACAAAATATGACCCAGAATGTAACCCTTCACTCGACCCATTCCACAAAGGCTCTTATTGATTTTTTATTTGTAAGGCTTGCTGGCATGTACGGTTATTCATGGACTTCTATGCACCCGGACAGTGCATCATGGGAAGTAATGAAAGATACATGGGCTTTTCATATAAAAAACTATTCTGCGGATGTTTTAGCAAAGGCTATGGAAGATTTAGTTAATTTGGGGGAAGAATTTCCTCCCAATTTAATTAAATTTGTAAAATTATGTAATAAACATTCTGGAATACCTACCGAAGAAGAATGTTACAAAGCCGCATTGAAAAGAGATTTTGAGTTATCTCTAACCCAACAATGTTTCGATAAAATTGGCGATTGGAAGTTTAAAACCTCAAATGAAAAAGATTTACGCAAAGACTTCCATGAAGTCTACATTGAAGAAATAGCAAATTTTTATCGTAATCATGGAAAAGAAAAATCAATTGAGCATGATGAACCCACCTATACCGAAGAAAAGAAAAATTTTGAGGGCATAAAAACTCAAATGCCCGATGACCTAAGAGAATTAACCAAAAAAATGGAAGAAAAAGCCTTACTCTACAGGAAGAAAAAATAATGACCCCCATTGACGAAAACAAGATGGATAATCTTATCAAGCTGCAAGAGGGATTGCGGTTAAAACCCTACACGGACACCACAGGCAATCTTAGCATTGGCTATGGACGCAACCTTACCCGAGATGGGATTAGCCAAGCCGAAGCCACTATGATGTTTCAGGATGATGTTGCGTCCGTGGAGCGTGAGCTTTCTTTGAATGCGCCATGGTACACGCAATTGAATGACGCTAGACAATCTGTATTAATTAACATCACGTACAATGAGGGTATTGGTGGTTTAATGCAATTCAAGGACATGCTGCGCGCGCTGGAAGCTGGAAATTTTGAGGAAGCTTCCAAGCAGCTACTGGACAGTCTAGCTGACAAACAGTTACCATCCCGCTACAACAAATTGGCGTATATCTTAGAAACGGGTATTTTGTAATCAGGGAGTTCAGAAAATGAGTTTTGAAACCGCAGCAAAAGATGTTGCAGCAAAAGCGAAAGGTTATGCGGAGAAATTCCTAGGTTGGCTGGAACAGCATTTCGAAGATAAGAGCGAAACGACCACCAAAGCCAATTCTAGCCCCGTGACGGCTTCTAAATCGCAAGCGGGTACGTCAACCCCTCCCGCGCCTCCGCCAACGCCTCCTAGCTCTCCTGCTGCGTCTTGAATGCGGATATTGTTTTATGGTTTGTGGTGACATTGCATTGGCTGAACGAAAACACGGTACGAAGCGACTAGCCACTTACCACCAGTTTATTGCGGAATAGAGAAAAAGTATCTCGTGAGTCTCATAAGCTCAAGTTATCGGTGCAATTCCGGTTTCCGCTACCAGTTTAATGCTGACACAAGCACCATTGGAGTTGGTGCAGGGTTCGTGTGCAGACACTCCCTCCCTTGGCTATTGCACGATGCTAGCTATGACAAATGCAATGTCTGCTGAAAGGGTAGTGGGTTCGAATCCCACATGTCGGCTTACCATTTACTACTAATATGGTGGTTTAGGATGATTTTTGGTTAGTGGCTGCAACTTGCTTTTTAACAATATTTACCCAACCACGGCATTCTTTAAGGTCGATTACGTATGCTTTTGCTCGAACGTCATCAGGTGTTTTGGTTGTTAACGCTCTGGTTTGCAATGCTGGCAGAGGAGGTAATGTTACTACGGGACAATCATAAGCTAACGGCACAGCTTTCGGAGTGCATGAGCATAGTAATAGTACAACCCCTATGAAAATGATTTTCATTTATGTTTTGCCTTTTTGCTTTGCGCCTCTAATACCATCCAGTCCATTGCCTTTTGGCACTCTGGCGAAACCGTCTGTTTTTCAATGGTCTGAATATGATTAGACAGTAAAACCTCCTGACTGTCGGCTTTCTTTTGGGCGGTAGCTGCTTGTGCTATTGCTAAAGTGGATTGCGCCTTGAGCGAAATTATCTGCGCTGCATTTTGTTCTACTTCAGTAGTCAATATTGTTATTTCATGTTTTTGCCCAGCAAATACCAGCAAAGCAACAATGAAAATTCCCCCAGCAGTTAATCCTAAAATTCCTGTTAAATTCATTGTTCGCCCTTTTCATTATTGTCAAATCTTGCCAATGGCTGCGAGGTGTCTTTTATCCGCATGTTCATGCTAAATGCTACCGCTATAACACTTATTCCCGTAGCATAATCTGTAGGCGACCAAGGATGCCCAAGATTGGCGGCTACTTCCGACAAGTGATCATAATAAATAAAACTCAGAGCCATCCACACGCGCCCTGAATCATAAGTACTATTATCTTTCCCTGTCAAAATATCATGAATTAACTTCACTACGCCATTAACGAGGCGATTGAATAATGACAGGGGGGTAATCGAGCTATTCATGTGAGCCTGTAGTTTTCTGTTAGTACCAATAAATAATCAATATAGACAATCAGCGTAGCTATCCCCATGAGCAATAGCAAGAGCAATGCGCTCTTAAACATCCAACCAAAAAAATCTTCAATCATTTCTTTTGTAATCCTTTTCATCGTTCAATCATCCTCATAAGGTGGTTTATATTCTAACTTGTACTTCGCCTCAATTTCTCTGGAGAGCATAATTAATGCAATGCTTTTTTGATCATTGGACTGACTTTTTTTATAAATATCCAGTCGCTTTTGTATGTGGTGCAATATCTCTTGTATCACCTCTTTTTGCTTTTTGGTATAACCCTTCTTTTCATCCCGAGCAAAATAATTCATCTGATAAACCCTATTTCATCTTCATACGTTAATTCCTCAAGAGCATCCTCGTAATAGGATGTTTCTTCGTGGTCTTGCGTGTAGTCATCCTCTTCCATTATTTTATCCTCGGTAAAAATTTAGGGGGTGGTAAAATCTTTTTAGGTGAAGGTTGTCGGTGAGAAACTTCTTTTCTATCGGGAGCATCTAAATAACGGCTAGCACCTTTTTTCTTTTCCTCCTCCAACCACATCAAAGCTTCTCTTATTTTTATGATAATCTTCTCCATCTCAAAAGTTTCAATAGACCGTTCGGCAAATTCTAATGCCCCTCTCAAGCCTAATTCTATTTCTTGATCGTGTGAGGTGCGGTAATGGGTCATGGCTTATCCTCGAAATATTTCACTAAATTTTCTAAGGACTCAGCAATTCTTTTAAGTTGCTCTACTTTAGCAATCTCCCATATTTCTTTAACTTTTACAGGCAATTCTCTCGCAATTCTAGAATCTAAAGCTTCATAAAGTTTTTCAGTAGCTTTGAATTCTTTTATTTGTTCAACCGTTTTCATTTAACGTATCCTCGGAGTCGATGAATTCTAAAATTTCTTCAAACGCTTCTTGTTTAGCATCATAAAATCTATAACTATCATCATATTTCTTTTTTCTAGCTCTACAAAGAATTGATTGTCCTATTGCAAAGTCTTTTATCTGCTCGGCGGTTTTCATTCGATAAATCCTTTGAGTTAATAAAATCAATCATCATTTCCATGCACTTAGCTCTAACCATATATCTGACCGTGCTCTCTAAATCAATATCTGTATTTCTTTCAGAATTTTTGTAAAACGCTAATTGCGTTAAGCAAAATTCTTTTATTTCTTCATTGCTTCTCATTCGGGGCTTCCTCGATGAAGTTTAATATTGCGCTGCATTGATCATGGCAACCTTGTTGATAATATTTTTCCTCTTTTAATTTGCGTTTAACATAATCAGCAATAATTCTCATTGCTAGATTCTGTTCTTTCATAATGAATTGCTTGATTTCTTCAACTGTTTTCATTGATATCATCCAGTAAGTAATTCAATTCGTCATAAGCACCTAGATCATAAGAGTAACCTTGATTGTTTGTGCCGCAAAGTTTTTGCGTTTCTTTCATATTCTCTAAGAGAGTTTCTTTGCGCTCGGCAATTATCTCTAGGATTTCTTCAACTGTTTTCATCATATAAAGCACCTTATTAATCTGTTGTATTTTTCTTTTGTGTCATGTCCATCCCATTTGTATAACTTATCCGTTGGAAGTCTTGATAAAAGATTTTTTTCAGAATCATGAAAGTGCCACGTCATTTGAAGTTCACCTTTCTCAATAACAAGAACTGTGCGCCAGTCATCTTCCCAATCATCACCCACATGTTCAGCTACAAAAACGCGAAAGTTAGGATAAGCTATGTCTCTTATAAAATTGGCTAAAGCAGCAATGCACTTATTTCTTTCGCCATAGGCTTCATCTTTAATTTTAATTAATTCTTCAACTGTCTTGGTCATGTCAATATCAATCCCGCTATTAAACACAAAAGTAAAATTACAATAATAACAAAATTCAATATCTCTAAATAATCGTTATAGTGAGTAGTTGTATAACGGTCTAATGCAATATGCACTATCATTAAGACCAACATAAAAACATTAAATAGCTTCATTCGCCTATTTCCTCACTGTATTTGACCATGGCTTGAAAATAAGCTCTTACCCTTCCATTTTCGCATGACCAATATTGAAAGCCGCCTAAAGGTTGCCAACCATCGTCTATTAAGGCGTTAACTTTATCTTCTAAATTTTTACAACTTTCATTTGAACCGGCAATGGCATACTTAATTATCTTCTGCATACATCACCATTGGTTGACAATACAATATTATTTTTTCCCCTATCTGCAAAGTTAAGCTTCCAAAAGGTTGCCAACCTTGATTAATAAAAAACTTTGTATCACTAATTACTGCTAATTTGTCATCGCCATTTATTATTGTATAATCAATTATCTTTTGCATCGCTGGCCTCTTTATTTTCCATCAAATTAACTATCTCTCTATCCAGATCAGCTAACATTGTCCATTGGCCAAATAAAGCTGTTTTTGACATCTTCCTTATTAGAAGCCTTACTTCATTCATAGCGTTGCAGTAACTATTTTCGCTCATACAATGTTCATGATGATGTGTCATTCGCGTCCTCGCTGTCGATGTAGTCAAGTAATTTATTAAAATTATCAATAATTATTAAAGCATGATCTTTATCTTTCGTTAATTTGTATTTTGCGTTTACGAATCTATTCTGCTCTCTTGTTATTGTAAGATGTATATATTCTTTGACTTGCTCAATCGTTTTCAAAATATAATCTCCGTACAATAATGGGTTGTAAATTCTTTACAATATGAAAATTTACCTTTGCATTCGCAACATTCATCCTCGCCGTTTTCAGGCCATTCCCAACAATCAGAAAAAACATAACCACAGTGAGGGCAAGCAAAATTATCTTCTCTGAATTCATGATCAATCGTCTTCATAAGGGAAATATTTCCTTTTTTTACAAGAATTACATTCAATATATTTGCATCTTGCTCCAACATGATTGTCAAAAATAGAATCCCAATTATGACCTACAAAAAAACATAAGATTTTTTTAATCATTTTCATTTTTCTTTCTCCGGCGGCTCAGGAAGCGGTTGCCAATGGGATATTGGCATATCAAACTTTCCTCGTATGTTCATGTGGGCTGCTCCAATAATATTTTTTTAACTTCTTCCAGAATATTATTTATCTCTTGGATGGAATAAATCGTAACTTCAATACAATTTCCATAGGCTACTTCAAGTTTAATAGCTCGATCTCCACCTATTACTAATGGCTTTAATTTAATTAGTTTTAGTTCACGCATCGGGATGTTCCTCAGTTTCAAATCCTTCACAAAATTCGTGTTGGTCGCACGTATCACAACCAAGAAAGCAATCGTCCCATTGACAACGCCTCGTTATAATTTCTCCTCCACAACCTTTATGGATTAGCATTAGCTTTGTCCTCATCCGAGTCAATGTAGTCCATTAAATCTTTATAAATTGTAGTTTTATCAAAATGTCTTATTCTTTGATCATTTGTTAACTCTGTATCTTTCGCCCATGCAAGGTGATACTGCGCCTTTTCTTCAATAAACTTTTTAACTTGCTCTAGGGTTTTCATTTTTTCTCCTTGCACCAACTACAAAACATGATTAATAAAGCCACTACAACACCGCAGTATATAATATCTTTAAACACTCCTTGGACGCCTATATCAACATCAATTTTCCACACCCCTAGCACCAGCATAAAAACGAAATATTTGGCTGAATTGCTCATTTATATATCCCGCATCTAAGACAATGCCATTGACGATATGTTATTTGTATCCATTTATGACCGTTAACCAAACATATATAATTCATTTTTTAAATACCTTATTCGTAATTAACACGTAGTGATCACCATTGTACTTAATAAGCCACTGCGGGAAGCCTAGGAATCCGCAGTGGGGAAGTATTTCTATTTTTTTGTAGGGAAGTTGTTTAGCTACTCTATTAGCTTCCGCTTTGGTTCTAAAGCATTTGATAACGTCCATTTAGTAATACCTCTTGGGTAAGTTGGGTTTCCCTACGTTTGTACCGCGATATTTAATGGCACATGTTGCATGTTGCGTGCGCCATTGGCGTTTGTCTTGGCCTATTTCATTTTCGGGGATGCGCTCAAAGTGACCCGCACCGGGTTCAACGTACTGTCCGCACCGATAACACTTACCACCGTAACTATTTCGCATTGCGATACCTCGCAAGATCAAGGGGTTTCCAGTCCTCACCAGCTAGAGCAAGTCCATAAGACAAGCTATACCCTACCAATAAAGGCAGCATGTAAAAGGTATTGTAAAACCTCCACATCAAATAAACGAAGGTGAATGTGGATAGTAGGGCTAGCATAGATAATATGTCGCACAAGGTATGTCTGATCATGGGGTTTAACTCCTCTAGGTTAAAGTAAGCCCCCTTGCGGGGGCAGTTTGGTTAGGCACTCTTTAGCTTTCTCATTTCCTCTGTCAGCGTCCACAAGGCGCGGTTAAGCTTTGTGTTTTCGTCAATGCTATTCACGGCGCGCATACTCGTTCGTCTGTGACGACCGTTAGCATCCCGTGTCCAACCTGATTGACCACCTTTGATAATGTTCTCTTGAGCAATATTAAACGTGGTGAATAGGTCTGTGGCACCTACTTCCTGACGTCTACGAGCGCGGATTAATTGCTGCGGTTCAATCGCTGCACCCATATTGTCGCCTTCCTCAAAGCGGATAGCGTGAGCGGCACGGGCAAACGCCAATTGTTCCTCTGGCTGTAATCGAATCTCGCTCATTTCTTGCGCTGCCTCTAGCATGTGTGTAGCAGAATCCATGACTTCGTAGCTACCTTGAATCACGTTATCAATGATATTGCCTTGGTGGCGTACTCTGACCTCCTCATATTTATTGCCAGCCATCAAGCCATTAGTGCAGATCAAACGGAAAACCCCTGCTATCAATTTATAGGAGGAAAGACCGTCATGACTATTGATCAACACCAATTCAGGATACAAACCGCCCGAAACAGGTCTAGCGTCAACGTGACGAAAGCGCATTAAGTGTTTAGTGAAGCCTATCTTGTTTTCAAGGCGCGCCCGTGATTGAGTCACATATACAGGTTGAAAGCCTTCACCCATCAAGCCCTTGACCACCTCTATAGTAGAAATGTGTGTGTAACGGTCTGAAACGTGTTGCGCGCCATGTTCAGCAAATACAGACGGGGCTAACTCGTGAATACGGTCTAAGCTCAATGGAGCTAATGATTGAATATCTCTGCGAAAACTAATTGCATCAGCTTTACTAAACATCATAAATAATTCCTCTAGGTTAATGTAACGTTCAAACGTTAGACAATCCAACGTTGTAACAACAGAATATATTTTTTAGTGGGGGTTGTCAACACTAAAGTTAAAGGTAATTAA
>Ga0302312_10002500_pt1 | contig 10661 bp, 6 predicted proteins | sample III_Palsa_N2_1_FD_200529 | JGI IMG/M metagenome (GOLD analysis project Ga0302312, IMG submission 200529) | Peat permafrost microbial communities from Stordalen Mire near Abisko, Sweden - III_Palsa_N2_1 | ecosystem: Environmental > Terrestrial > Soil > Palsa > Peat permafrost | place: Sweden...
AATTATTGCCTTTTCGGGGCTATACTTAATGGCGTTTGATAGCAGGTTAATTAATACCCACGTTGTTTTGTCCAGATCGGCCATTACGTTTGGCAGGGTATCGGCACAATTTGTATTTATGGTGATCTGTTTTTGTTCGGCTAGCGAGCGGATTGCTTTTACAGCGTACTCTACAATGTTTTTAGGATGTGTGCTGCCGAAGTGCAGGTTTATCTTTCCCGTTTCCACCTGCGCGGCATCAAGTAACTCAGCGGTTATCTGCAACAGGCGGTGGGTATCGGCATCAATATTTTGGATGAGTTGTTTTTGTTCGTTATTTACTTCGCCTACACGTGCATCTTCCAGTAATTTAACGCTCATGCGGATAGATGCGAGTGGTGTTTTTAATTCGTGCGATATGGTAGCGATAAATGCTGTTTTGTCATCATTAAGTTGCTGGAAATCGGTGATATTTTTCAGGATGATAACTTTGCCTATTACTTTATCCTCATTGGTTACATCTAAAACATCTTTGGTGAAAAAACTATCGCGGTTATCAGCAAAAAGCTTCATTTTAGGCTGATTTACAAATAGCATGTTACGTAACAGATCGTTTTCCAGTGCGACATTAGGGGCGTATTGGCCTGTTAAGCTATCCTCGGACATACCGATTAGCGCACAGGCAACTTTGTTGGCGAAGATGATGAACTGCTTGTCGTCAATACCAATAATGGCATCACCTATGGAATTGATGATGGTTTCGATCCTTCTTTTTTCGAACAGGACGCTGGCAATGTTGCTGCTTTCATATTCATTAAGTTTGCCTGCCATTTGGTTAAAAGCTACAGCCAGGTCGCCAAACTCATCCTTTGCAGGAAAAACGAGGCGTTTATTATAATTTTTGTTGGCTACCTCCTTTATACCTGATATTAATTCTTTCACAGGGTTAGCAATGTAACCGGGAAAGTTTACCATAAAGCTAAAAGCGATCAGAAAACATAATGTACCAACAAGCGATACAAGTATTATTGCCTGGTCGGCAGTAGTGGTGGCTTTGGTATTGCGATGCTCAATGGCAGTCATGTTAAGCTGCATAATATTGTAAAGTATGCCGCGAATTTTTGAGCTGAGTTGAATTGTTGCCTGAGGGTTATTTACTGAAAGTTTGTAAACCTCGAAAGTTGAGCGTAATGAATCTGCGAATTGCTCTTCGCCGGGTTCGGTTATATTTTGCTCTTCTTTGCTGATGTTGGTCTCGATGGTTTGTAACTTGATAGCCGTGTTTACGGTTTGAGGATAATCAAGCGCCTGCTCAATTGCTTTTACATATACCAGTGAACGATAGTTATCTTTTAATATAGCTTTCGAATCGTTTGAAAGGCGGGTTAAGTAATAATCTGCCATTCCTGAGCTGATCAGTGCCATCAGAAAGATGAAGCCAATACCTGCGCGAAGTTTGTTTTTTATGTTCATGATAACGAAACCTTGATAAGCCATTAATAATTATAATGCCAAGGCAATGGGGATATTTTTATTTTGTTGAAATACAGGTTTTTATATATGAATTGGTTGTATTTGTTAACTCATACTATATAAGAAACCATATCATTTTGATAGGGTATTATCAAAATGGTGTGTATAGATGACACTATTGATTTAATTGGGATGCTATCAAATATCGGCATAAGGATTTGAAAAGGTGCTGACTCCAGTTTGTCAGTATAGCCCCCTCTAAATCTCCCCCGGTTGGGGAGACTTTAGCTTCGCTCTTTTAAAGTTCTCCCTATCGGGGAGGATTTAGGTGGGGCTTAAAATTTGATTTGAAAATAAAAAAGCGACAAGTTGAAATGTACCCAAACTCATCTAACCAAACAAAAAAATACTTAGTTTTATGCCCATGATCAGATGCCTTGTTGTTGATGATGAGCCATTGGCCCTGCATATTGTTGAGGATTACATATCGAAGGTGCCTTTTTTGGAATTGGTTAAAGCTACAACCAATCCTATAGAGGCGTTAACTTTGGTACAGGAAGGCAATGTCGACTTGGTTTTTCTGGATGTGCAAATGCCTGAACTTACGGGGATTCAATTTTTGAAAATAGCTAATGGCAAAGCCAAAGTAATATTAACCACCGCTTACCCTGAGTATGCGTTGGAGGGTTATGAACTTGATGTGGTTGATTACCTGCTTAAACCAATCGCTTTCGACCGTTTTTTTAAGGCTGTGCAAAAAGCGCAGGGAATTTTGCAGCCATCTGCCAAACCTGTTGCAAGTGTAGAAACTGTACCCCAAAGTGATTTTCTGAGTGATTTTATTTTTGTGAAGAGCGAACATAGAATACAGAAAGTGTATTTGCGTGATATTTTATTTATTGAGGGATTAAAGGACTATATCTCCATTTTTAGTTCGGTCGAGCGGATCATCACGCTACAGAATATGAAGAAAATGGAAGATGCGTTGCCTGAGCGACATTTTGTGCGGGTGCATAAATCGTACATCGTATCGCTAAATAAAATTGATAGCATTGAGCGCAGTCGTATTTGGATAGGTGAAAAAATAATACCTGTTGGCGATACTTACCGCGACCAGTTTTTTAAGATCATCGACGGAAAAAATATTTAATAAACTGTTTATATATTGCTTTTTAATATAAACACAAAAAACAAATTGTCATTGCTTCGTTCCTCGCAATGACAATAGTAAATAACTTGTATGAAAGAGAGATTCAAAACACTGGACATTTTCAGAGGTATATTTTCCAGTTTTGTTATCTTTTTTCACATGGCAGCGTTTTCTGCCACACTTATTATCAACAATAGCTTTTTTTATAACGCATATCTTTTTGTTGATTTCTTTTTTGTGTTGAGTGGCTTTGTTATAGCCTACACCTACCAAAATATAGATAGCTGGCCGGCATTTGGCAAGTTTTATAAAAAGCGCTTTTTCAGGCTATATCCATTACATATTATTGTTTTGCTTTTGTTTTTAGCTATTAACTTAGCTAAACACCATACTTCGGGTTATGTGCATGTTAATGAATTAGGATATGGCACTGATAACTGGCGCAGCTTTTTAACCAACCTGTTTTTACTCAACTCGGTAAAAATGCCCGGGGTACATGATGTTAGCTGGAATATTGCCAGCTGGTCAATAAGCGCGGAGATGATTGCTTACCTGGTGTTTGGTGTGGTGGTAACGGTTATCAATACAAAAAAGCTGCAGGCCTTTAAATCATACATCTACCTAATTATTGCTGTTGGCGCATTCCTGGCAATGGCCGCATTAACCCATAGTTTTAATATTGATAATACTTTTGATTACGGCTTTCTGCGTGGGATAATGGGCTTTTTTACAGGTGTATTATGCTTTAATTTTTACAGATTTATTAAAGATAAATACACCACGTTTAAAACACTTGCTTTTAATATACTTGAACCGGTTTGTTTGGTTGTTATAGTGGTTTTAATATGCTTTGGAGAGGTACTAAAACCCATCAATTTTATTTTTGATATTTTCTTTTTCATCACTATCCTGGTTTTCGCTTTTGAAAAAGGATGGGTGTCGGCAATGCTTAATAAATCAGGGCTGTTGCATAATATGGGCAAGTATTCGTATTCCATCTACATGATACATACGCTTTTGCTCAGTTTGTTTAACGTGGTTTTTATCAGGTTATTAAAATTACCTCCATCGGCATACTGGTATTTGTTTATTGTTAACTACCTGATTATATATGTTGTATCGGCCTGGACGTATAAGCATATAGAAATGCGGTTTAGCTTAAAACCCAATTCAAAAGGGAAAAGCGCATGGTGGTTATGGTAATTGGCTTAAAGTGTATTGTTTTAAAGTAACAAGATTGATACTAAATATTAGTAAATCGATATTTTAAATATTGTCGATTGATTTTTATTATATCTTTATATTCTCCCCTAATAGCTTTAATTAACCTGTATCATTTGCATTATTAATTATAAATCGCTTATTTACATTTTAATACATTACCTAAATGTTAAAAAGATTACCTAAATACTTATTGCTTTTTCTGATTGCCTTCTGTATAAAAGACGTTGCCCTGGCGCAAACTGTTACCGATAGTTTGAGCGCTAAACAAACAACTGTGTATGCCAATGTTGAGCGCGATTTTTATAAAAAAATTGGCCCACAATCAAGGTTGTATAACGGGGTGCAATATGATCTTTACAATCCGCATATGAAAGGCAACGCTTATTATGACGATGTAGACAGCTGGAATAAGGGGGCGGTGTTTTATGATGGGTATTTGTACACCAATGTGAATATGATGTACGATATATATAAGGATGAGGTAGTTATTTTGATTTATAACAACTTTATGCGGATAAGCCTTATTAGCGAAAAGATACGAGATTTTGATTTACTCAATCAGCACTTTATTTATCTTAAAAACGACCCCGCTAATAGTAGTTCATTAAGAACCGGATTTTATGATGAACTGTATGGCGGCAAAATTCAGGTTTTGTCGAAAAAAACAAAAAGTATCCAAAATTCAACGGATTATACAGGGGATATAATACCATATTTTTCGCCGGCAAAAGATTACTATTTATTAAAAAACGGCAAATATTATACGGTAAATAGCCAAGGTGCTTTTTTGGATGTTTTGAAAGACCATAAAAAAGAAATCAAGCAATTTATCAGAACTAACAATATTAAATTTAAAAAAGCACCTGAACAAGCCATGACCGCAATAGCAGCTTATTACGACCATTTAACTGATTAATATGAAGAGAATATACTTCACCATTATTTTTTTATTTATTACAAAGCTATTGGTGGCACAAAATACCACAGGCAAAACAGTTAGTGTAAATTATAACCAAGCCGGTATTGATGTAGTAGTAAAGGATTTGGAAGCACAAAGCGGATACCACTTTTACTATGACCATGCACAATTTGACAGCCTGAAAGTAACCCTGCAAATAAGCGATGTTTTGTTGGAGAATGTGTTGAATATGGTATTTAATAATACAGCCTACCATTATGCCATTGTGCCATCAAGCATGGAGGTTTTTTTAACTAAAGGCAAAGTAATACGCACACAATTAGCAGCGGGATATTTTAATAATTCAAAAACAAATATTATTAGTCAGGCGGTGCCGCAGGCAGAGTTTAACATGGATAAAGAAACCCCTGCAACCGAGGCTACTACAGAAAACAAGTTGTATTCGATAGGCATCAAAACCAATGATATTGAACCGGGGAAGGCTATAATATCCGGCTATGTAAGGGATGCTAAATCAGGAGAGGCTATTGTAGGGGCGAGTGTGTTTACAACTGATGCAAAAACAGGCGTAGTATCAGATCAATACGGCTATTTCACCATTACCCTGCCAAAAGGCAGGCAAGCACTAGTTATACATGGTATTGGCATGCGGGATACGCGCAGGCAGTTGGTTTTGTACAGTGACGGCAAGTTAAATATTGAAATGCAGGAGCAGGTGTACTCCTTAAAAGAGGTTAAAATTTCTGCCGATAAAGTTGCCAACGTTCGTAGTAACGAGATGGGGGTTAACCACCTGGATATAAAAAGTATTAAACAAATACCCGCCATATTTGGCGAAGCCGATATTTTAAGAGCCGTTTTAACTTTACCGGGAGTACAGTCGGTTGGCGAGTCAACAACGGGATTTAATGTTCGGGGTGGTGCTGCAGATCAAAACCTGATATTGCTTAATGATGCCACAATATATAATCCTTCGCACTTTTTTGGATTCTTTTCGGCGTTTGACCCCGACATGGTGAAGGATGTTGAATTATACAAGAGCAGTATCCCCGAAAGATACGGAGGGCGTTTAGCATCGGTACTTGAGGTGACGGATCGCGAAGGCAATAAAAAGAAATTTACAGGTTCGGCAGGCATTGGCTTGCTTACCAGCCGTATAAATATTGAGGGGCCTATTATCGAAAATAAAACATCGTTTATATTGGGCGCGCGTACTTCATACTCGGATTGGTTGCTTAGCGCCCTGCCACAGGAATATAAAAACAGCGAAGCCAATTTCTACGATATTAACCTGGGGATAAGTCACCAGATTGATGATAAAAATAATATCTATTTAACCGGCTATATAAGCCATGATGGGTTTAAACTTAATAGTGATACTACTTATAAATACGGCAATAAAAACGCGAATATAAAATGGAAGCATAACTTTAATAACAAACTGTTCAGTGTGTTTTTAGTTGGATACGACCGTTACCAGTATTCCGTATCGAGTGATCAGAACCCGGTAAATGGGTATAACCTTAACTATAATATCAATCAGTCTAATTTTAAAGCTGATTTTACCTATTATCTAAATCAAAAAAACACCCTGGATTTTGGATTAAGCTCTATTTATTATAAACTGAATCCCGGGAATTTTGAGCCTTATAACAATCAATCACTGGTGCTGCCCGATATTGTTCCGGCAGAGCAGGCACTTGAAAGCGCATTATACCTGGGCGATAAATATGACATAACTCCCGATTTTACTGTGGATTTGGGTGTACGCTATTCTATTTACAACGACCTAGGGGCGCAAACAGTTGATTATTATGCACCCAATTTGCCAAAAACAAGCGGTAACGTAATTGATAGTGTTACTTACGGTAAAAACAAAATAATTAAAACCTACACTAAGCCCGAGATAAGAGCATCTGCCAGATATAATTTAAATGATAATACGTCGCTTAAGGCTAGTTATAATACACTTACTCAATATATTCATTTGCTATCAAATACAACGGCTATATCTCCTACTGATATATATAAGCTAAGTGACCCTAATATTAAGCCACAGTCTGGCGATCAGGTATCATTAGGTATATATAAAAATGCACAGTCAAATACGATAGAAATGTCTGTAGAGGTGTATTATAAACGGATTTGGGATTATCTTGATTACCGGGATGGCGCTACGCTGCTATTGAATGATCATATTGAACAAGATGTGATTAATACCAACGGCAAGGCTTATGGTGTTGAAATGTTACTGAAAAAAACGGAGGGTAAGTTAAACGGCTGGGTAAGCTATACATACTCCCGTACTTTCTTGAAGCAGGATGATCCCAATGCAGGTGAACTAATCAATAATGGCAATTATTATCCTGCAAATTATGATAAACCTAATGATTTTAATTTTACGGGTAACTATCGTTTCACTCACAGGTACAGCGTATCGTTAAACGTTGTTTATAGTACCGGGCGGCCTATAACGTTGCCGGTGGCCAAATATAATTATGACGGTGCTGATCGCGTTTATTATTCTGATAGGAATCAATATAGAATACCTGATTATTTCCGGACCGATTTTTCAATAAATATTGAGGGCAACCATAAAGTACATCAACTTACACATAATTCATGGTCGATAGGTGTTTATAATTTAACCGGAAGGGCAAATGCATATTCTACTTATTTTACCGAGCAGGGCGGTGCTATAAATGGTTACCAGTTATCAATATTTGCTAAACCAATACCTTTTATTAACTATAATATTCGTTTTTAGGAGATGATGATAAATAGGGGATATATGATATTATGTACTTTGACAGGCATTTTTATAATGAGCTGCACAAAGCCCTATAACCCCAAAGTTATTGCAAGCGCAAATAACTACTTGGTTGTTGAGGGAACAATAAATACGGGCGGCGACTCGACTATAATTAAATTAAGCCGTACTGTTAATGTTAATTCAGCTACTACAGTTAACCCGGTGCCCGATGCCACAGTTGTTATACAGGACGATCAGAACGGGTCGTATAGTTTACAAAGCCTTAATAACGGTTATTACATAACAGCTGGACTAAATCTTGGAAATACGCATAAATACAGGCTCAGCATCACAACTACTGATGGGAAAATTTACCTGTCGGATTATGTTACTCCAATAACAAGCCCGCCTATTGACAGCATAGGATTTAGTGTAGTAAGCAATAAACAAGAGGGAGCGGGTGTGCAGATTTATCTTAACACGCATGACCCCAATAATAACACCCATTATTACTATTGGAATTATACTGAAACCTGGCAGTTTCATGCAGACTATGAATCATTATATGTGTCAGATGGTACTCAACTTAATTATCGTACCCCGGCCCAAAATATATACTCATGTTACGGCAACAGCATTTCAAATAATATTTTACTAGGTTCATCAGCCAAACTATCACAGGATGTTATTTACCAGGCCCCGATAAGTTTCATCCCGTCAACATCAGAAAAAATTGAACAGCGGTACAGTATCAACATTAAACAATCTGCACTCAGCGCGGATGCATATAATTATTTTCAGATATTAAAGCAAAATACTGAAGAACTGGGAAGTATTTTTGATGCACAACCCGCCCAGCTTACCGGTAATATTCATTGCACTACGGATGCTACATTGCCGGTTATTGGCTATATATCAGCAGGCTCGATACAACAAAAACGTATTTTTATCGATGCAACACAGCTGCCAAGCGCCTGGCTGCCAACCTATCCTTACAATTGCAGTATTGATACGGCTTATTTTGTGAACCCAAAAACAGGCGTAAAAGAAGTGCAATTATATTTAATACCACTGCCTAATAGTAGTATTCCTATAAACTTATTCTATGTTAAAGGGGGGTCGAGCCCTGCGGGTTATGTGTACTCGGATGTGACTTGTGTTGATTGTACTATAAGGGGCACTTTAACCAAACCCAGTTTTTGGCAATAGATTAATTAAACCCATAATGAGATTACCTTTTTTACTTATTAAGTATAATACCGGCTTTTATAAATGAAGATGATTGAGAAATATATAATATTATTGAGTGTAGCCGCTTGTTTTGCAATAGGATGTACCAAACCGTATAACCCTAAAGTTATTTCGAGTGCAAATAATTACCTGGTTGTTGAAGGAACGATAAATACAGGCGGTGATTCAACGATGATTAAATTAAGCCGTACTGTTAATTTGAATTCAGGTACCACAACCAATCCTGTGAGTGATGCTGCTGTTGCTATACTGGACGACCAGAATGGGTCGTATAGTTTGCAAAGCCTTAATAATGGGTACTATACAAGCCCAATTCTTAATCTTGTTAACACGCGTAAATACAGGCTTAGTGTTACTACCAGCGACGGGAAAATTTACCTGTCGGATTTTGTTACACCGATAGCAAGCCCGCCTATTGATAGTGTAGGCTTTAGTGTAGTAAGTAATAAACAAGAGGGAACAGGTGTGCAAATTTATCTTAACACACACGATCCTAACAATAACACCCATTATTATCGTTGGGATTATGTTGAAACCTGGCAGTTTAATGCTAAATATGAATCGTTGTACATTTCAAATGGTACTGAGATTGTTTACCGTACCCCGGCGCAAAATATATACTCATGTTATGGGAATAGTATTTCAAACAATATTTTACTGGGCTCATCAGCCAAACTATCACAGGATGTTATTTCCCTGGCACCTATAACCTTCATCCCATACACATCAGAAAAAGTTGAACAACGGTACAGTATCAACATTAAGCAATACGCGCTTAGTGCGGATGCGTATAATTATTTTGCGCTATTAAAGCAAAATACCGAAGAACTGGGAAGCATTTTTGATGCACAACCTGCCCAGCTTACCGGTAATATTCATTGTACTACGGATGCAACATTGCCGGTTATAGGGTATATATCGGCGGGTGCGGTACAGCAAAAACGGATCTATATAAATTCAACGCAGCTTCCGATTGCCTGGACACCCACTTATCCTTACGATTGCAGTCTTGATTCGGCTTACTTTTCGGCCCCGAAATCAGGCGTAAACCAAGTGCAACAATATTTAATACCATTGCCTAATAGTAGCATTCCTGCGATACAATTTTTTAAGGGAGGGCCGACTCCTGCCGGCTACTTATATTCAGATGTAGATTGCGTTGATTGCACTATACGCGGTACTGTAACAAAGCCAAGTTTTTGGCAAAATTAAAACAGCGTTCGAAATGATTTTATACATTGATTTAAAACATAAAATGAATACCTATAAAAAAATCATCTTTTGCTTATTTGTATTAACAACGATAACTGTTAATACATTGCAAGCACAGGTATTACCTGATGTACAAACCAATTTTAATCAGTACAATGCGAATACGGTACAGGAAAAACTTTTTGTACACACTGATAAAAGCGCTTATACCGCAGGTGAATTAATGTGGTTTAAGGTTTACAATGTTGATGGTGCTAATCACAAACCAATTGATTTAAGCAAGGTTGTATATATCGAGGTTCTGGACAAAAACCAAAGTCCTGTTTTGCAGGCTAAGGTGGCTATGAAAGATGGCGCAGGCAGTGGGTCGGTGTTTTTGCCGGTATCATTAACAACCGGCAATTTTGTGCTGCGGGCTTATACCAGTTGGATGAAAAATTTTAGTTCTGATTTTTATTTTTATAAAAAGCTAACCATCATCAATCCTTTAAAATCTCCGGCGGCCACCGCAAAACAGATCGCTTCAAATTATGATATTCAGTTTTTTCCTGAAGGGGGGAATCTGGTAAATGGTGTACCAGGCACCGTTGGTTTTAAAGCTACTGATGAGTATGGTAAAGGGGTGAACTTTAAAGGCGTCATTATCGATAAAAACAATGATACTGTTGCAAGGTTTGAGCCGTATAAATTCGGGATGGGGC
>Ga0302312_10002501_pt1 | contig 10661 bp, 10 predicted proteins | sample III_Palsa_N2_1_FD_200529 | JGI IMG/M metagenome (GOLD analysis project Ga0302312, IMG submission 200529) | Peat permafrost microbial communities from Stordalen Mire near Abisko, Sweden - III_Palsa_N2_1 | ecosystem: Environmental > Terrestrial > Soil > Palsa > Peat permafrost | place: Sweden...
TTGACTTTGGCCATTGAGCCTCTTTTGTATGAACTAGTATTGCTTGAAGGAATACTATTATTGAAATTGATGTAACTGAAGAAAGCGGCCATGACGATAAAGCTAATAGCAGCTATGGCAAATGCTTGCTTTCCCTCCGTTGAAGCTTTTTTTGCTCTTGCTGCTGGGTGTACGTAATGTACCCTTCGGTAGCGTTTGACCCTCATAAGTGTTCGACCCTCACAATCGTTTGATCAGTATAGCAATTGCAAAAAGCATATGCCAAACCATAAAATCGTTATCAATTAAATATATCAAAATACCTTGTTGACATTTAAAGTAATTTAAGTTATTATATGTAACTGAAGGGGACTTATGTATGATAGCTAATAGCAGCCGGTTTAAAAACGTGCCTGAAAAGGTCTTCCGTAACACCTTGAGATACAAGGCTGTATCTATTGTAGTCCTTATTCCGGCCCATAATGAAGCTGGATCTATTGCCCAAACGATTGAGGCGCAACTAGCTCAATCTAGGAGAGCGGACAAAATTGTCGTTATTTGCGATAACTGTACTGACGACACTTATGAGATTGCTAGCCAGTATCCTGTGACAGTAGCAAAAACAAACAATAACAAGCATAAGAAATCAGGAGCTCTTAACTCGGCTTGGCGGGCTTTTGCTCAAGACACAGACTTAGTAGTTTGCCTTGATGCAGACACAGTCCTACCTAAAAACGCCCTTCAAGACTGGGCAGAAGAGTTTAGACATGACCCTAAGCTTGGCGGTTCATCTTCGAAGTTCACGATGCTAGGAGATAGCATTTTAGTACGCTTGCAGCGTGCTGAATTCGCTAAATGGACTACTACGGGGCTGCGTCGTGGATGGACGAGTGTTCTAGCCGGAACAGGTTGTGCTATACGAAACGATGCTCTTAAAACTGTTGTCGCTCGTGATGACCGTGACGGTCCATGGAGTTATGATTCCATGGTTGAAGACTTTGAATTAACTTATCGTATTCGTGAGCAGGGTTATATCTGCCACATTTCTCCAACTGTTAGGGCATATACAGATGCCATGAAAAGTGCAAAAACACTTTGGGCTCAGCGAATGAAATGGCAAGTTGGAACAGTCGAGGACTTATTAACCTTGGGCGTCAACCGATTGACCTATATTGATTGGATACAGCAGATAATGGGCCTATTTGCAGCCCTCTTACGCATAGTTTGGGTGGCCTTACTTATTATTGCAGCCACACCTTATGGTAGCTTGAGCCATAGCATCCTTTGGATATTACTACCGTTCTTGTTTATAGCCAGTGATACAGCTCAGGCCTATCTAATTCCTCACCGTGACCGTAAAGACATAGTGGTAGCTGCTCTATTGTTTCCTCAAGAATTTTTCGCATGGATGCGAGCAGGTTGGTTCCTGGCCGCATGGTATGAGGTATTAGTTGGTAAATTAACAAGTCGCCGAAAGGATCGCTGGTCGATGCAATACGCGGCAGAAGGGGTAAATTAACATGTACGGACAAAAAGCTTCATTTGGTGCTGTCTCTACAGGTATTACCGTCACTTCTTGGTGGATGAGAAGTGTAACGGTACTACTAGCTGCAGCAGCAGTCGTATTGTTAGTACGAGCATGCCTAGCGCTACGCTCAAACAATCCTAATCGCCGACCATAAACTCTTCCTTACTACAAATTAGTTAACGGCAGATAAATAGGCCTTATATCAGGGCCTATTTTTGTGTTCAAGCATTATACCAAAAACTTATTATATAATGTCGTTATTTACTCTGTTAGGATGTTATAATAGTGTTTATTATTTACTACAACCGTTCGCTTTTCACAGAAAACTTGACACTAAATTTGGGCCAAACCAAATTATTGTGATAGACTGAGTTTGAGAGATTTGGAACAGAAACACACTTCATAAAGGTGCGAGATGAAGTTTTGGGAGGCAGCGTTCGTGCTTTAGCTATGGACGTTCTTGCGAGAGCCTAACTCAAACAAATACCCTCAGGGCATAATTATCCTGAGGGTATTTTAGTGGCTTCGATCGCTTAGGTTGATCTTTAAAGCTGAGGCTTGATGGTTGTGATAGCCTGGCTCATAGTCTCGGTGGTGACACCTGATGACTTAAGGTATGACATTTCTGTCTTGAAATTAGCTGGAGTCGTGTCATAGCCGGGGTCAACTGTAGCGTCTGTGTCGATATCATGATAGACAAGGACAAGATAGGTCTTTGTTGATTTGGCATAGGCAATATAGCTTTCTACTTGGGCAACAGTTGTGTCTGAGTCAACGTTCTGAACAAGTAGGTTTTGCTGGTCATAGTTGCTCTTATCATTGTAGCCAACTTCAACACCACGCTGTGATTGGTAGTACTTACTTACTTCGTTTAGTACTGACAGATTTACGTCTCCGTAAGGTGCAGCAAAATCTGTAATAGACGTGCTTCCGGTCATGCTTTCAATCGTTGTCTGTGACTGAGACAATTCTTGATCGACACTAGCTGTAGGAAGCGTAGTCAAATCAGGATGGTCTACGGTATGAGAGCCAATTTCTTCACCGTCTTTGTACAAGTCTTTAACTTGAGTGCTAGTCATGTAGCATATGCTGCTAACGTCTGGATCACATATTCCTACGTATCCGCTAATAACATAGAAGGTTGCCTTAATATTGTCAGATTTTAGAACCGGATAGCCATTTGTGTACTGGCTGCCGATACTATCGTCAAACGTTACAGAAACCATAGCATTTTTGAATGAAGCTGGTACGTAAGGCTCTAAGGTATAGTCGTCGGTTGTAAGATAACCGTTGCCGGAAATACTCTGGTAGGCTGTCGCTGAAACTGCGCCAGCAGGCATCGTAAATTGAGCATAAAACTTAGTCCACGTGCCGTCTGAAGTGTAAGGGTTGCCAAGCCAAATGTACTGGGTTGAACCATCTGACATCAAGACTGCAACCATAGCTTGAGTAGCAGTGTTTGACTGGTAGTAGTCGCTGAAGGCATAAACATTACCGGCAGTAACTTTTTCGTAGTCGCTGCTCCAGTCAGCTCCGCCATCTGAGAAATCTGACATATCTATACGAAGGCTGTGGCTGCCAGTGTGACCAGTATTTAGATAACTAAATGAGGCAGTGTTATCACCCCATTGACCCTGGTACCAGTTAGCTGGTTGGGTACTGTCTGTTGAATCGGCCGTCTCTACAGAAGGGTTAGTGTACAGGTTAGGACTAACAGCAACGGGTGGTGGAGTTACTACTGCTGGAGTGGCTGTTAATGAAGCGTCGTCAATTGTTAGGTTACCAACTGCGCTAATAAGGTGAAATACTGTTACGTTTGCGGTGTTAGCAGGCGTAGTAAAGTTGCCGCTGTACTCAGTCCAAGCACTTGCAGCATTGGCTGCTCCCAAGTCCTCGTAAGTATAGTTACCGCTATTATCTTCAAATTGAACGACTACGTCGCTAGCAATATTTGATTCATAGTAGTCATTATATGTATAGCTTGTATTTGAGCTGACATTGATTGGATCGAAATACCACTTGGCATCGCCCGAGCTGTAGCTAGTTAAGCTTACTTCAAGGCTGTGGCTGCCAGTGTGACCAGTGTTTAAGTAAGTGAAGTTGGCTGTGTTTGTTCCCCAATTACCCTCTTCCCAGTCTGCTGGAACTGAATTAGTAGCTGTTTCAGCCGAAGGGTTGGCGATTAAGTTTGTCGCAGTCGCTGCGTCAGCTGACGAAGCACTAGACAGCTGATAAGAGTTACGAGTGTTCTTGGGATTTTCACTATGTTATGCGTCCTTTATACCCCACCACAGTAATATTAAAATACATTATATACAATTTAGTATATTTGTCAACTATGTAATTTATTATGTATATTAATACAGAATATTGCTTATTTTATAGTTATATGGTATTATATACAAATGTCCACACAATCATTGTTGTTTGGAGCACATAATGGAGTTTTTGGCCGAGCTATCAATATCTCGCGACCATCTAAGTTTGTTAAGCGTCTCAAGCAAATAAACCATATCGATTTAAACTTTCTTAGACTAGTGCTAAGTTTGTCTATATTATGCGTCATTGCGACAAATCTAAGTAGTGCTACTAGCAACTCTTATAATGGGTCTACTAGTATTAATAAGCAAGTAAGTGGCAGTACGCCTAGTTTGAGTTCGAATGGAACTGGCGCAGGGCAGGCAAAATCGTCTAGTCCAACTGAGACCTGTAATGATCCACAGGCATATTATGAATCTGACTTTTTCAATTGCCCTAGCTTTGCAGTTGATTTTAATAAAGTTCCTAACGGCCCAGTTAGTTCGAATATTTTTAATATAGAAAGTGGCTCCCTCGGAGTAAATGACGAGGCCGAGTATTACACGGACAATACGCAGAATGTGCGCGTGCAAAACGGTAACTTAATTATTGAAGCCCTTAATCAATCAGACAACGGCTATAAATATACGTCTGCAAGACTCGATACAGCAGGCAAAGAAGATTTTCTGTACGGCAAAATAGTAGTCAGAGCACAGTTGCCATCATCTGTTGGCACGTGGCCTGCTATTTGGATGTTGCCAACTAACAATATATATAAGAATAATGGCAACCAGAATCCAAACCGGGATCTCAATGATGGCGAACTTGACATTGCTGAAACTGTCGGCATACAGCCACATACTATTTATGGCATTGCTCACTCTCTATCTAACTCCAACGGTGGTACGGGTTATTACAGTACAATTAATATTCCAAATAGTAACTCAGCCTTTCACGATTACAGTCTTAGCTGGACTCCCACAAGCTTGACCTACGCTGTTGATAATCATGTATTTTATACTGTCAATAAACAGTCAGGGGCAGATTATAAATCATGGCCTTATGACCAGCAGTTTCACTTAATTCTAAATCTGGCTATTGGTGGCAGCTGGGGCGGAGGAGATAAGGCCCAGTATCCCCCTGATGGCGTTGATGCAAGCGCTCTTCCAGCAACCATGAAAGTCTCCTCAATAGACTATTACGCGTATAACGGTCAGTAACGACTGCCTAAACGAGAGACATCATTTTAAGACTAAAAGTAATTAGCTTAAGCTCTTTCGTCGTTCGCGATAATTGTAGTTAATACTTTGTGGTAAGTTACTAAATCGCTCTCTGTTAAGCCAGATAACAGCTTCTCAAGTCGCTTATGTAGTGTAAGCTCAACTGTCTTTATAAACTTTTTACCTTGTGGCGTAACAGCTATAAGCTTAGTCCGGCCATCAAACTGGTTGGGTACGCTTTGTATAAGATCTCGCTCTGTTAAACGTAGCGCCATTACCGTTACAAAAGGTGGCTTTACGTGCATAGCCCTGGCTATATCAGACTTTCTTACGCCGTCTCGAGCTTGTAACGTCACGCCTAGCATTGACCAAAGGCTTGGGTTTAAATCATATTGAGATAGCACGTCATAGACATGCTCGCGGAGTAACCTATAGGCTTTAGTTTGTACTGTGCCTGTTAAGTATGTTGGCATATTCATCAAAAACTACAATTTTGACCTTCCTTGCTAGTGCAACGAATATTTGGGCAAGTCGGGCTATTAATGGATGAAATTAATTCCGAAGTATCTATATTAGAGTGCAATTGCTATTCATGAAGTATACACCCCACACCTAAATTAGATTAACTTACTTAACCTAAATTTAAACTCCAGAAAGATTGACTGAAACAGTAAAATTTGAGGATAAGCATTATACACTTAATGTCAATCGAATTACCAACTGTGTTAAGTAACTTAACTAAATATAATGAAGTAAATGACAAATAGGGGAGGAGTGTATTTTTGGTGTGGCAAGGAAAATTAATCAATTTATTTATAAAGAATATGGAGAATATATTATGACAAATAGAATAACAAGACTAGGTGTAATCGGCGCAACAGTTGCAACTACGGGCTGTCTAGCGCTAACAGGCATAGCATCAGCTGCCAGTATTACTAATACTGGACCGGGTTCGTATAATTCGATCAGCAGTGGCTACAGTAATGGTACGTATAGCAACAACAGTAATACGATCACTGCCTCTAATCAGAATAGCCAAAACGCTAACACTGGTTGGGCAATGAGTTCAGGTAATACCAACAGCGGTAATGGTGGCTGGGGTTCAAACATGAGTAATCCTACGTCATGGACCAACATGGATCCATCGACATGGCAGTCTAATGGTCAGAGTTTCAGTAGTTGGTGGAGTGCAATGATGCAACAAATGAATCAGTATAACGCTATAAGCTGGATGCAGAATAATAGTGCTACTCCCAACAGTATCTGGTCTCCAAGCGGCAGCAACTGGCAGCAAACGTGGTCAAATTGGAATCCATCGACATGGCAGTCTAATGGTCAGAGTTATAGCAACTGGTATGGTCAGATGTTAGCTTATCTTAACGGCAATTATAGCCAATGGATGAATAACTGGAACAGCCAGGGCGGTGGCGTAAGTAGCGGCAACGCTAGTAATAATAATGGTAGCCAAACCAACGTTGGAGTCAGCAATGGCAGCAGTGGTTGGGGCAACCAAGGTGGTGGTGGATCAGGCTCAAGTACTATTAGTGATACAGGTCCAGGCTCAGTTAATAGAATTAACGCGAGCTCATACAATAGCTATCGTAGTACCAACACTAATGACGTAAACGTTAATAATACGAACAACCAATCTGCTACATCAGGCAATGCTACCAGTAACGGTAATACTTTCGGTGGCTCTGCCTCGACAGGTAATGCTAGCAATGAAAATAATACTCAAACAGACGTTCAAGTAGCAAATACTAGTAGCATAGGAACGGGAAGTTCTAATATGGGTTCAGGCAATAGTGATGGTTCAATAAGTGACACTGGTCCTGGTTCTTCTAACGATATCAATTCGTCTTCAAGGAACAGCACCAGCATAACAAACAACAACAGCATTAGTAGCACGAATAGTAGCTCGCAAAATGCAAGTAGCGGTAACGCAAGCAGCAACGGCAACACATTTGGCGGCAGTTCTAGTACTGGCTCAGCAACGAACTCGAATGAGAGTTCAACCAATATTGACGTAACGAACGACTAAATACGCCAATAAGTTCAATATACGAAAGGGAGAGTTGATCAACTCTCCCTTTTAATTTATATAAAGCGTTAGTTTTTAAGCATAAAAGGCCAAAGTAAATTAGCCGGCAATCGAGTTTAGCTCTTCTATGGCATCTTGAGGAAGTTCTACGCTTGCACCAGCAACATTCTCTTGCAAGTGACTCACGGATGATGTGCCAGGAATGAGCAGTATATTTGGTGAACGTTGTAACAACCAGGCCAATGCTACTCCCATTGGACTAGTAGCTAAACGCTGCGCGACTGAATTTAAGGTTTCAGATTGGAGAGGAGAGAATCCTCCAAGTGGGAAGTAAGGCACATACGCAATATTCTGTCTTGCTAATGAATCTATAAGTTCATCATCACCTCTATTGGCAATGTTATACATATTTTGTACGCAAATGATTGGCGCAATAGCTTGTGCTTCGGCAACCTGCTCAGCGGTTGCAGTGCTTATGCCTAGGTGCTTGATTAGCCCACCTCGCTGCATTTCAGCTAGCACGCCAAACGGCTCGGCAATTGAATCCTTAGATGGAGAGCTGGGATCTTCTCCGCTATGTATTCTGAAGTTAACAACATCCAATACGTCTAGCCCAAGATTATCTAGATTATCACGGACCGCGTGGCGTAGCTCATCGGCCGACGCCGCAGGAAGCCAGTTACCCCGATCGTCTCGTTTAGCGCCAACTTTGGTTACTATTGTCAGGTTGTCTGGATATGGACGCAGAGCGTCTTTTATAATTTTGTTGGTAACATGCGGGCCATAGAAGTCGCTTGTATCTATATGGTCTATTCCCATTTCAGTAGCTTTACGCAGAACTGCTATTGCTTCGTCATAGTCTTTAGGTGGACCAAATACTCCTGGGCCAGCTAGTTGCATTGCTCCGTAACCCATTCGATGAACGGTAATATCGTCAGCTAGTTGAAAAATATCTCCGGGTAGGGTGTTGTCTGTCATATGATTTTGTCCTTGTCTTAAATTGATATTTACATGAGCCATCGTAACAGTTACAAGCCCGCCAGACTTATAAGTATTCTTACTAATCGGGCCATCAAGTCCACAAAGTCCTGGGGTTCCATGGCTGCGTTTACCACAAACTTGTGAGCATCCAGCCCTATCATTTCTTTTTACGTCTTGCTATCGAGTGAACACGTGCTTAAAAATACACAGTTCTTATCTTTAATATATAATGAGATGAATAGATAAGAACGGGGGTAATATGGGTAAAATTATTGTTACGGAATTTATTTCGCTCGATGGAGTGATTGAAAGCCCGGGTCCTGATGGCAGCTCATATAAATTAGCAGGATGGACTTTGCCTTATTCGAGTGCGGAAATTATGAAGCTTAAGGCAGATGAGCTGTTCTCTAGTGGCGCGCTATTACTAGGTAATAATACTTACGAGGTGTTTGCCAAGGCTTGGCCGACTATGGAAGGTACTGGCGAATTCGGAGAAAAAATGAACAGCATTCCAAAGTATATCGTGTCAGGCTCATTAACTGATCCTTCATGGAATAATAGCCATGTAATTCTGCCAGACGAACTGGTTGATAAAGTTACGCGACTTAAAGACGAAACAAAAGAAGACATTCTGGTTAACGGAAGCAGCATACTTGTTAAATCATTAGCTAGCAATGGCCTAGTGGACGTCTATAGGTTATTGGTCTATCCAATTGTATTGGGCTCAGGTAAAAAATTATTTAATGATGACACGATTAAGCTAAAACTTATTAAATCGCAATCTTTTGATAGAGGAGTTGTTTTACTTGAATACAACCCTGACACAAGTCATAGTTAGATAGTACACAGAAGTTAATAATTTATTGCTCTATAGTTTCAGACTATTAAATAGAAAAATGATTAAGATAAGTAATATCTAATGAAGATAAGGGGTTAGCATGGATGACGACGACCAACAATCAGCTGATGATGCGCTTGAACCAGAGAATGATATCTTTGATCCAAATCTTGACGAAGAAAAATTGCCTGAAGATAATGACTCGCCTGCAGCACCAGCAGACGATATACGCTCGACTGCTCCTTTAGACGATCCGGCAACGGATGATGGAGTAGATTCGGACGAACTTTACCAAGAAGGCATTGGAGGTGCGACAAATGCCGATGATGAGTCGATTGGTCCTGACGAGGAACCGAAACCTTTAGAGCCAGAAGACTAGTAAATAAAGAAAGTTTTATTACTAAAATACGTTCATGACAATTGAAGAAGTGAAGCAGTATTTAGTCGGGTATCACATTTTAGAGACTCCTATTTGGGACGTTTGTAATCAAGTATTACGGAGTTGCAGATCCAGTGTTGCTACCGCCAGTATCTGAGCCTTGACTAACTGGGAGGCTTCCGCTTAAAGGAGATGATCCTGTAGCGCTACCGCTTGTACCTGAACCTTGACTGGTGGTAGAGCTCCCATCTGGAGAAGAAAGACCACTATTATTCTCAGTACTGTCATAAACAGCTGCATCACCTGAACCTTGACTTCCTGAAGTGGCACTAGAAGAGGCCGTCGATTTTTTAGTTGAAGTAGTAGTGCTAGTTTGTACCGACGTAGTTGCAGTTGGCTGAGTTTGAGTCGAGGCAGCAGCTGCGGCATTAGAAGTGCTATGAATTGTTGTTGGCTGCTTGGTTATACTTGTCTTTTTTGCAGTAAGTTGACTATTAGCGTTTGCCTTGTTGACCATCATTAGACTGATAAAAATACAAATTCCTACAGCAGTGATTATGCCAGTAGATATTAGCGCGATACGAAGCTTGGGCTTAAACTGGCTTTTACTTACAACCGGCCATATGGTTTCGGCCTCCATAGTCGAAGTCATGTCTTGACTTGGACTAACAATCTCATTTACGACAGCCTCTTTTGGTATTTCTACCTCTGGTTCATCTTGCGCTCCACGTATTCCTAAAGATCGTATACCTTGACCAACCTGAAGATACCTTCGTCCTAAGGCACGATTTTTATTAACGAAGATGTCGCTAAAAGTACCTGAACTTGCTGATGACTCTTGCATATACCCCCACTAAGTAATCGCTTATGTATTAATAATACCTTAAATTAAGCCCTTGTTGAATTAAGTCAGAAGTAAAATTTACTCCTAATGTAAATTCTTTGCATATAGAAAGCTTTGGTCGTTATCTATACGACAACCTTTATAATCGAGATTAACTGGCTCTAAGACTCCTGCTCTAGAAAAACCATTTGTTTCATGAAGCATCATCGAGGCAAAATTTGTTACGGGCGTGAGCACTACAAAAGAGAAGAGCCATGATATATTTTAATTTTTAACTTTTTCTTCGGCAGTCTGCAACATAGCTCCTCAATACAAACACACGAAGCTAAAATGCGCCTGAACCATAACCCTTAGTTCGTTTCTCTGGTTTAGGTTTGTTAGTCTTTGGTTTTCTTGGCAGTTTCATATTATATAATTCTCCTGACTTAGATTGACTTAGTGTGACAGAGCATTCTTACCTGGCTTCTTCCAATATCTTACTAATATGGCAATGAACATCATAACTACAGCTAATGTAAGTATTACAGCCATATCAAAACCAGTATTAGTTAGT
>Ga0302312_10002518_pt1 | contig 10626 bp, 13 predicted proteins | sample III_Palsa_N2_1_FD_200529 | JGI IMG/M metagenome (GOLD analysis project Ga0302312, IMG submission 200529) | Peat permafrost microbial communities from Stordalen Mire near Abisko, Sweden - III_Palsa_N2_1 | ecosystem: Environmental > Terrestrial > Soil > Palsa > Peat permafrost | place: Sweden...
CGGCTTCCGACAGATCAAAGGCTTAAGAGAAGAAGATATACACTTTTTAACCGCAAATAAGCCCTATACCCGCATTCACCAGCTGGCCGAAGCAGGCGTATCACAAGCCGGCATCGTACAATTAGCCAATGCCGATGCTCTCCGTTCCATCGGCCTCGACCGCAGGCAAGGCCTCTGGGAAGCCGAAGCCCTCAAAGACCGCCCGGTCGGCTTATTCGCCGGGCAAAAATCCAACAGCGAATTCGAGGCCCAAATGCAGCTGCCCTTCATGAACCCCTCGGAACACGTGCTCCATGACTACGCCACCACCGGCCTGTCCATCAAAGCGCACCCCATGAGTTTTTTGCGTCCGCAACTCGAAAAGCTGAAAACATGGAACACGCTCCAAATCAAAAACGCGCAACACGGCCAATACATCCGCCTCGCCGGCATCATGCTCTTCTGCCAAAGGCCCGGCACCGCCAAAGGCGTCTGCTTCATCACCCTCGAAGACGAAGAATCCACCTGCAACCTGGTTGTATTCAAACAACAATTCGCCAAATACCGCAAAGATATCCTCTCCTCCGACATCCTCTGCGTTGAAGGCCGCATCCAAAAAGAAGGCGAAGTCTCCCACCTGATCGTCACCAAATGCTACGACTACAGCCGCCTCCTGGCCACCCTGACCCCAACTGCTGCCGACCGCGCCCGCCAACTCAAAAACACCCAAGCCGCAAAAAAGATCGACCCCTACGCCGAAGCCTATTTTGAAGAAGCAGGGGTGGAAGGTGATGGCAAACGGCCGTTTCCGAAGAGTAGGAATTTTAAGTAATTTGGGCTAATAAAAATCAACCATGCCCGAACTATCGCCTCCACTTATCTCACTACTATCTGGTATTCATTTTGTTGCTGCTAAAACCGATGAAGCAAGTTTTCATTACATACCTGTTAAGGATCAAACAAATGAATTTTTAGCGGAATATTATTTAGCCGTTCCACAAAATTCGGCTAAAAGCATCTCATCCTTATTTCTTGAATTCCAAAAAATCCTAACTGAAAAAGGCCATTTTGTTAGCAATGATGTCATTATTGGAACAATGATCATGTTTACACTATGTCCAATAGAGAAACGAACTAATGAAATAATTAATCGTTATTTTTCACTCATCAAGCCACGAAAACTAAAACAATATTTGTTCTTGGAGGGAGATGTGGTGGCATCTGAAAAAATTTACCAGATGAAATTTTTCGATTATAGCATCGGTGGAATGGACTTTGATAAATTCGAACTATTTCTCAAAAATCACGCGAAAACGGACTATATCAGCCGTTACCGCGATAAGTTAAAGGACGTTCCAGGGGTTGAAGTTAAAAGTAAAGATGTCAATATATTTGACGTTTACTTGTGGCTGAAGGAATGCGGAATTCAAGTATCGCAAATGCCTATGCTTATCCAAGATCGTGTCAATTTCTATCTGTACGCCATTTCCTGGATGCAATTTCTAAAGCTAAAAAAGGAGTTTTATGAACAGCAGCAGTTCATCACAGCGACATATGGTGTTCACTACAATATAGAAGACTTCGAAAATATTGGATGCCGTTTTATCAACGTATTTTACGGATTTTTAGACGAGCCAAGACATGGCTGGGTCTTTTCAACGATCCGGCGACAAACTGAAATTAGTTTTCCAGATCCCAGATTGTTAGAAGATGTCAGTGCCTTTTTAAAGCAAAATGGCGAAGTATTAAGCAACTCGCGAAGTCCGTTCTATGGACCGTTAAAAATTTTTAGTGGTATCCTCGCGGGGGGCGAAAGCCAATTGGCTAATGATAACGTAAGCCACGCATTTGTGGACTTTTTTGTTGGCTTGGATTTTCTTTTAGCACCTGACACAGAGAAATCCAAAAAGCTAAAAGGGCGAATTGCTTTACTGACTTACGGATATTTTAAGCGCACATTTCCAGCACAAATAATTGTGCTTGATGGCTTGTATGAGTGCAGAAATAATTACGTGCATTTTGGAAAATCCGTTGACTTAAATGATACAGTTGAAATACGAGATATCACCAAGGTTATTATAGGCATCATGTTCAATTTGCACAAAAAAAACATCAATAAAAATGGTGACTATCTTAAAGATTGGCTCAATTTAATCGATAAATATGTCACCAGGTTTTATGAAAGGGCAACGCTACCAAACAATAGGGAATTTAGGGAATTAGGAGTCTTTGACCTGGACTACCTTGTGATGCACCGAACTTATCAACCGAATTAAGCGGCTGGATAAAGCAGTTTTTCCCCAATATCAATACAGCTCATAACGATTGTTGGCAAGGCGGCGTATTGGGGATACTTTTCTATAGTTGATTTATCTGAATTAAGAATCACCAAAAAGTTCACCTTGAGACAAATTGCCGGGATAATAACTTCTGGCCTTTTCCTCTTTAGGCGGTTTGCCCGGATAATACGTGGTAACGGTTTGTTCGACCGTTACAGGTTCCGGAGCTTCATGAGGCCACGGCTCCAGGTCATCCGGCCAGTGGTTAAATTCTAATTCTTCGGTGCCGACAAAACTAGTATCAATAGGCGCCAACTCCGGATAGTCCAAGGGAGTAGCTTCCAGCGTAGTCCGGTAATTACGGTCAACGGTGCAAAATTCCAGCAACCTGGAAGGGATCTGCGTACGGGCAATTTGCGAAAGGCGTTCCTCGCTTGGCTTTTCCATGAGCCACTCCCAGGCAAGATCATCTGTTAAAATGGCGGGCATCCGTTTCTTGGAATTATGGATCTGGTCCATCACGATATTCGAACCGGTAATTCCAAATGCTACGGTATTTACAAACTGGCTGGTTTCAGGATCCAGCCACTCGTTGTACAGCCCCGGCATATAAAAATATTCGTGCCCCTTAACCGTCACCTGATAGGGATACTTTATCGTTTCCTTTAATTCCTGTCCTTTTTTGCCAATTTTTGGAATGTGCCTCGATTCAACAATACCTGTCGATAATACGAGGCAACGGCGGTTCTTGGCGGCATCGGCCCACATCGAGCGCTTGCCATCCTCTTTCAGGAAAAGATTTTCCGCTTTAAAATTAAGGGTAGTGTATTTGGCCCGGAAAATATTGGCTTCTGCCCGAGTTTTAACAAAACCGGGAACATAACCCCATTCCGCCTGCACAATGTCAAAATCTTTTCCATCCTCGCTTTGTACCAGGATGGCGCAGGGCGCATAATTGAACCCGTTATGTACCCCAACATTTAAGAAATCATATTTACTGACCGCTTTTTCGAGCGCCTTTAATTTAATAAATTCAGCGTGGGTAACTTTTTGTCCGTTGTAATAACACATAGCTTAACCTTTTTCCTTTCTTTTTGCCCGGATGTAATCCGCAATTAGTCTGCCAACTTCCTCCGCTTCTTTTTGCCGTCCCTGCGGTACGGACGTCCACCATTTCTTGCCGCCGGGTTTTTCGGCTATGGTAATGACCAGCGGCTTTCGCGGGCCGGCGAACGTGATACGAAAGATGCGCATTTCCTGCAACTCATGTTCGCTGACCATCGCAGCAGAACCTTCATACTCAATATCGAACGGCGCTTGCATAGCTAGTATAAAATTAACCAATTAATTTTCATTTAGAAACTTTGGCCTGGCGACATGGGTTCCCAATTGGTCATTCAGTTGTTTGATCAGATAATCACAGGCTTCAGGCGCATACCTTTCATTGTTCTGGTGCATGAAGAACCAGGCCGTTTTCAGCCCTTGGCTTTTCCAGATTTTTAGTCTTTCTACCCAGGCATCGAGCCTGGTGTAATCGCTTGCATCCAAATTGTTGCCGACAAACCGGATGACCGTTTCGTTGGTGGTCAGTTCCATGTGGACGCAATCCCTTCGCCCGGCGGTGTCCGATATGATGGTGCCGATGTTTAGTTCATTGAGTAAGCCGAATAAGTTATCGCGGTTTGCGGGAATGGCGAACCAATCCTTATGCCGTACTTCGACATGTACCTTAATTGACGGCGGCAACTCCTGTAGGTAAGCTTTGAGCTGCGGAAAGCTTTTGGGTGTAAAGTTATCTCCAAGCTGAAGCAACAAAGGGCCCAAATGATCGCCGAACGCGGTTAGGCTTTGATAAAATTTAGCAGTCGCTTCTTCCGCATTGGTCAGCCTGCGGATATGGGTAATGGTTTGCGGGAACTTTGGACAAAACTTAAAACCCGGTGCGTCAGCAACCTGCTTCACCCATTTGTTCAGTTCCTCCGCGCTGTAAATATTGTAAAAGGTAGGGCCGAATTCGACAGTATTAAAGTTCAAGCAATAGATCGGCAGAAACGCATTGTCGGGCGTTTTCTTTGGATAGATTTTACCGAGCCAACTTTTCTCACCCCATTTGGAAGCACCTACAAATACACTAAACTCGCTATCGGCCGGATGCCCAGTCAATGTTTTCTTTGTCAGCGCCGTATCCTGCGAAAGAGTAAAGTCAATATAGGTCAATGCATCATAAACGTGTCCAAATTCCATGTTGTAAAATTAAATGTTTTATTTTGTAATATGGATGAGATGGAATACCCGGTGATCGGATTTGGCCTGGCGTATGGCGGCGAACTCGTCTTTTGTGAAGCGGTAATGAAGGATAATCACTATGACGTACTTTTTGACGGCAAGTGGATGGCCTCCATCGTGCATAACGATAACATGGAATGGATGCTGGCTTCAGGTGCGATCCTTTCAGACGGGATGGTCAGGGAGATCGGTTTTAGAATAGACAGTAATTATAAATAAATTGAATAGCATATGCCTGAGATACCCGACTTGAATATATTCCGCATTAACCTCGCTAAACGGCTCATTGGCAAAAAGCTGTCCAGTATCAGCATCCTCATACCCCGGCGGCTGAAGTTACCGGAAGCCGCCTTTAAAACTGCCCTGGAAGGACAGGTGCTAACGGCGATTGGCCGCAAAGGCAAGCAATTATACTTCACTTTTGGGGAACACGTATTAAGCCTCCAATTGATGCTCTATGGAGCCATGCACTGGTACGAAAATAAAAATGAAAATAAGTTTACGATTGCAGAACTCCTGTTTTCGGACGGAACCGGACTGGCCATTACCGACTGGCAGAAAGCGGTTATTTTAACGCTCGATCCCGAAATCTCCAACGTACCTGATGCCATGGAATTACCGGACGGCTACCTGTATCAAGCATTAAAAAAAATACTTAAACCAATTAAAACCGTGCTACAGGAAGGAAAAGTAGTGCAGGGAATCGGCAACGCGTATGTAGATGAGATCCTCTACGCGGCAAACATCTCCCCGTTTTCCCTATCTGCAAAAATTCCAAAAGCCAAAATCGATAGCCTTGCCAAAGCAATCCCACAGGTCTTAACCGATGCCGAAGCACATATCTCAAAAAACTTCCCGGATACGATCACGGAAAAAGAACGCGATTTTCTACAGGTTCACCTGCCCAAACATAAGGTCACACCAAAGGGCGAAGCTATCCTTGTCGCAGAAATCGCTTCACGAAAAACCTATTACACAGCAGGCCAGGAATTATTTGAATAAGAAATGGCTGACGAATTATCAATAACCATCAAATATAAAGGTGAAACCATAGAACTGCCGGTAAGCGCCTATAGTTATGGCCATACTTACCGCATCGCGGTAAAAGTAGGGGAGGATGAGATCATTTTTGAACCCGACGAAGAACGGCAACTGAGAGGGTTTGCACCGGCACATACTGACAAAGATTTAATTGCGATCATTGCAGCGCAACTCGAAAAGATCCGCGAATACTGACCCTTGCTCCTTATCTGGAATGATTGTCAAGTACATTTTCAAATTCCCCAATCACTGATTGAGGAATTTGTATTTGGTACAAATTACCCTTTGTGTTAGCCGAAAATCCATAAAAACAATCTGTGGTCTATTACGCTTTATCAAAAAGATCAAAAATATCCAAAGCATGAAACTGATCACCTGCCTATTTTTTATTTGCGGCTTGCAATACTGCTCGGCGCAAGGAACGGATACTACGGCCCGCTTAGCGGCCGCTTATTTTAAGGAACTGAAACTGGCTGTCCAGGATCAGCATATCTGGAAGGAGCCAGTTTACGGCCCGATGCTGCTGGTCTTCCCGGAAAGCCACCTGGCTTATGCGAATGAACCCGATAGCGCGGGCATCCTGAAACCAGTAGACGGGGTTTACAAAGGTTCCTTACCTTCGAGTATGATCATCGGCAACACAGCCGTAGAGTGGGGAGGAAAGACCTGGTCGATGGTGATGTGGCCGCCACCGGCTGACCGTGACGCACGGCTTAACCTGCTGGCGCATGAGTCATTTCACCGCATTCAAAAACGCATGGGGCTGCCGATGCGCAGCCCGACGGTGGATTTCCTGGGAACGATGCAGGGACGTATTTATTTCCTGCTGGAACTGCAGGCCCTGAAGGCGGCCCTGGCTCAACCAACGGATAACCGCGGCATCGACCTTGGTAACGCCCTGCTTTTTCGTGAAAAGCTCCATCAATTATTTCCAAAAACATTTGAGACCGAGCGGCTTTTGGAAATGAACGAAGGGCTGGCGGAATATACCGGCGTGATGCTGGGCAGGCCCGCGGCTACTATCCCAGCGCACCTGGACCGCATAATTGATAGTGCCGAAAACCAAAAATCACTGATCCGCTCGGCGGCTTACATCACCGGGCCGGTTTACGGGTATTTGCTTTTTCAAAAAGCGCCGGACTGGACGCTGAAGATCGATTCCAACGCGGACTTTGCTGAACTCCTATCGGCGTACTATCACATTAAGCGGGTTAACGCGGTCAGCGATGAAGAGCTGCAAAAAGCCCAAAAGCTTTACCCTTATGACGCCATCGTGGCTGCGGAAGGCCTAAAGGAAAAAAAGCGGCTCCAAATGGCCAAATACTATACGGAACTGTTTACCCAAAAAACCGTACTCACGCTTACGCTGCACCAAATGAATGTGGGCTTCGACCCCAGGAACCTGTTCGACCTGGGCGACTATGGCACGGTTTATCCCACCGCGCAGGTCAAAGACGACTGGGGCCAGCTCGAAGTTTCGGGGAACGGAATGCTGATGAAAAACTGGCACGTGGTAACTTTACCGGCAGCCGGCATCCAGGCAGCCGGCGACACCCTAAAAGGGGATGGTTGGCTGCTGCACCTGAATATCGGCTGGAAACTGGTCAAAAAGGATGAGTACCATTATCTGCTAGAACATCTGTAAAAAGTTTACTAATGAAACCTTGACGGGCAAAAGAAGAAATCTGACAGAAACGCCACGTCAATTCAAGCTGCCAAAGCGCTTGTTTTGCAGCTAAGCCACCAACACGGTTTATAACGCCAGTTTGCCGTCTGATTGCAGCCTGACATTTTTTATTGAAGTGAAGACGGCCCGGCCGCCGTATTTGACCCAGATTTTTGACCAACTTTTTTTATCAAACCTTAAAAAGGTTACAAAGGGATTTTCTTCGCTGAACCCCGAAAAGCCCTTCCCTGTATACAGCAGCTCCAGCCCTTCTAACAATTCTTCTTTAGTGATCATATCCAAAATATTTGCTTATAGGAATAACCCTCGGGCAGGCTAAGGGTTTTAAAGAAAATGTATAATTTTGAGGAAAGCCCTAAAACCATGAAAAAATTGATTTACCTGCCAGCGTTTTTGCTATTTATACTCGTTACGACCGCTAAGGCGCAGACCACTGCTGTTGAAAAGAAAACGGATAGTATTGCCAGGCTGGCGATCAAATACATGAACGCCAATCAGCCGGACAGTGTGTACGCGTTAACGGGCGCCAATTTCCGCAGCCAGATCCCTTCCGCCACCTGGGCCACCGTTTACAGAACCCAGCTTTCGGCGCTGATGCCGTTCACCAAAGTAGAATTCGTAAAAAGTATTGGAGCCGTTAATGTCTACAAACTGACCGGTAAAGTTGTATTGACCTACAATGTGAGTGTCGATAGTGCGGGCAAGATCAATGATTTTTCCTTTGTGCCCTACCAACAATAAACAATAGGGATAATATATACGTAAGGCATGATATTCGGCAGCCAGGTCATCACAAACTGTAATAAGTGTAAAGCGTAAATCATTCGAGGGTTTAAAATTCGACCAGTTGCAATTCTTCGAGACGGATAGCCATCGTTTCCTTTGACACGTTGAAAATCTCCGCCATAGATTTAAACGATTCGCCAGCGTTGGAACCAGCGTCGGCTAAAATACGCGACAGGTCACGTAAGCTTTTAAATTTTTGTCTAAATGCAGTGATCCCGCCGCCGGTTAAACTAAAAACCGAGTTTTCGTTGATCACAAATTTATCGGTTAAAAACAATTGCCTGAAGATGCGTTGGACCTGTTTGGCCGGCATTAAAAAGTACGTGGCAAATTTATCCGCCTCCAGTTCCACTGCATCCCTGGTAATACCCGCTGCGGAACCATCCAAAGGCTTATCCCGGTGTAAAACCGGTTGCCGGTGCATCAGCGCGTGCCCCAATTCGTGGGCAGCTGTAAAATTCCGGGTCTCTTTTGAAAATTGCCGGGAAACAGCAACCGACCTGTTAGGCTTGTCAATGATGCCAGCGATTTCGAATTGTCCCCCCTCTACAAAATGCTGTCCTAAGGACTCCGGCTCCTCATAGCGATAATTCAAAATTTTAGACAATACGAGCTGCGGTTTAAGCAACCCGATGACATCATCCGGTTTAGTTTCTTTGGAGAGTTTATCCTGGTAATTATAGAGGGTATTTTGCAGGCGGCGAGCGAGCGATTCGATTTCGGTGTACGACATTTTTGCACCGGCCCATTTACCGGAGGCGAGCACCTGTAATTCCTGGTGATAGGCTTTATTGCGTTCTGCTTCTTTTTCAAGGACATTCAATCGCTCAATTGCTTTGGTTGACAAATCCAAATAAGCCGCTTTTAAGCGGCCAGCTTCCAATCTGATCTGCTCCGTTTGTTCGTTATGCCCGAGCGATAACAGGTTCAGGTTAATGATAGAAAGGCAACCTGCAATAGTACCCATCAGGTTATTTAAAGCTACTCGGCGTGAAGCCCGCGTGTACGTCTTCGTTTTACAGGGAGGTTTTAAACCTTAAATAATATGTTAATCGACTGTAAATAAAATAGGTATAAATAACAGCCGCCAGGTGAGGTGCATGAGATTATTTATTATCATTGCGGCTATATTTCTAAAATAAAATGGACCGACCTTATTTAGCAAAAGACCTGGGCGATCATTGGCGTACCATCTATCCGGAGGTTACCGAACGATATGATGAACTTTTTTATGAAGCCATTGAACAAATGGGCCAGGAGCCATTAAAGGCAGAAAGGAAATTAAAGAAAATTATTGCGGCTTGCGGTAATGGGCATCTTAACGCGATACTCCACCTCGGTTTGTTATTTAATGACCGGAATAAGCCTGTTGAGGGAAATGCGCTCACCACCAAAGCCTATTTATTAGCAAAAGAGGCTATCCCAGCCGATTTCATACCAGGCTATGACGAACTATTATGGAGCCATTTTGATAACCGTGCTGTACTACAATCCTTATGGACATTTGGGATAGAATGTCAGCAGGCGAAAGATTATGAACGTGCCATAAAAGAGTTCAATTTCTGTATGCGCCTTAACCCACGCGACGATAAAGGCCTGCGTTATTTATTGCTGGAATGTTACCAGGAGCTGAATAAATACGAGGCCATACTTGAACTCGAAAAGGAATACGAAGGAGATTACTCTGTGGACTTTTATTATGGAAAAGTACATGCTTTATGGTTTGCAGGCAAAGAAGCAGAAGCGGCAGCGCAATTAAAAGCAGCCAAATCAACATTTCCGCATGTGGCGGCTGAACTGCTTGCTGAAAAACACCAATTTCCTTTTGATGAATTTGAACAACCCTATTTCTTTGAAGGCACTTATCCTTTGGGCAGCAGGCAGGAAGCCAACCATTATTGGATGAAAACCAGGCAATTATGGGAAAGCTCCCCGGAACTCATCGATTTTCTAAAAAAATACCTGCGTTAAGGAACAAAATAATAGTAGGGCAGGGCGTCAATTAATTCATGGGGTACGCCCCTGGCAATAGGATCGGTGTGGTCTACAAATAGTTTGTCCATATCGCCCAAGATGATGGAGGACTGCGCGAAGCGGTCATGTCCGAGGAAGTCGGTGTGAACACTTTGGGCATCGATGATATCGACCGTGTTAACGCCGTTTATTGCAAATGGTGGTTTGCCAGCTTCTCCGAGCCGGAAGTCGTGGTTCATAAACTGTTGCGATATCACCAAAGCCCAGTCATTCTTTGCAGCATAAACTGTTACCCGCTGACAGCGGGAGGCGATGGCTTTGGCGGAAACTGCTTTAAATGAGCCCGTATCGATTTCCGGTGCTGCCATATTATTGAGTTGAATTAGTGTCAGAAAGCCCGTTTTACATGTATTTTAACTTAATGACAATTTTAGACTGGAATTTCAGATCAACTTTGAAATCGTCAAAAGTTGGCTTTTTCATCTTTTCCATAAAGAAGTTGGAGAACCCGAATCCTTCTTTGGGTATCCCGATGATGTTTTTGCCGATCTTGCCGTTGCCATTCTCATCGTCCACCATAGTGAAACCATAAAT
>Ga0302312_10002520_pt1 | contig 10622 bp, 8 predicted proteins | sample III_Palsa_N2_1_FD_200529 | JGI IMG/M metagenome (GOLD analysis project Ga0302312, IMG submission 200529) | Peat permafrost microbial communities from Stordalen Mire near Abisko, Sweden - III_Palsa_N2_1 | ecosystem: Environmental > Terrestrial > Soil > Palsa > Peat permafrost | place: Sweden...
AAGCGACTCATCCGTGGGGAGTCAAGGTCAACCGCATCGAGATCAAGGACATCGCGCCGCCGCGCGACCTGATCGACGCGATGGCGCGGCAGATGAAGGCCGAGCGCGAAAAGCGCGCGAACATCCTGGACGCCGAGGGCTTCCGCCAGGCAGCGATCCTCAAGGCCGAAGGTGAAAAGCAGTCGGTGATCCTGGCCGCGGAGGGTGAGAAGGAAGCGGCATTCCGCGCCGCCGAAGCGCGTGAGCGTTCGGCCGAAGCGGAGGCCAAGGCGACCACGATGGTGTCCACCGCGATCGCCAACGGCAACGTCAATGCACTGAACTACTTTGTCGCGAACAACTACGTCGAAGCGCTGAAGGAGATGGCGAAGTCGCCGAACCAGAAGATGCTGCTGCTGCCGATCGAAGCCACCGGCATTCTCGGCTCACTGGCCGGTATCGCCGAATTGGCCAAGGAATCGCTGGGTCAGCAGCAGCGATCGACGGCCATCCAGCCGCCGCCGCGCTGAGGTCTGCACCATGTGGGAGCTTTCTACGCACTATCTGTGGTGGATCCTGGCGCTGCTGTTGATCGCCGGCGAAGTCCTGATGCCTGGCTATTTCATGTTGTGGATCGGCCTGGCAGCAGCGGCGATGGGCGTGGTGCTGTGGTTGGTACCATCGCTGACGTTGCTGATGCAGGCCGTGTTGTTTGCCTTGCTGGCGTTCGCCGCCTGCGTACTCTATGCGCGCCTGCTGCGGCCCAAGCTGGAGCGGCGTGCACCAGGTAGTGAACAGCTGAACCGCCGTGGCGAACAGATGATCGGCCAGCGCTACGTGCTGATCGAACCGATCGTCAATGGTCGCGGCAAGGCCCGCGTGGGCGATGGTCAGTGGCTGGTCAGCGGGCCGGATATGCCCTCGGGCAGCACGGTGGAAGTGGTGGCCGTCGATGGCACCACGCTGAAGGTGCGTGCCGTGCCTTAGCGCATTTGCGCGCGAAACATTATCTGATGTCGTTCCCAGGGCCTCGCAAGAGGCCTTTTTTATGGCTGTCCACAACGGGTTGCATCCATAGCCAGCCACGCCGTTGTGTGACGCGCTGTGCAGACGATGGTCTGGCTGACGCGATGCGAGAGTTTTTCCGACATGAGATTCAGACCTTTCCGATATTAGCTCTGTGATGTACGTCACATGATGTTGAGGTCAGATCGGGCCCCTCGCCGACTTCCCGGAGCTACCCGAAAACAGGCAGTCGAGGGTGGTGAACGAAGGGTCTGCTGGCGCTACGGCCTTGCCGGCATGGGTCGAACAAATTCCCGGCCATATCCGGAATTTCCCTGTGACTCTCACTATAGAAAGAAGGCTCTACCCATGAAAATCACTAAGCTCTTCCTTGCCATGATCATCGGCACCGGTGCGCTGGTCTCGCAGCTGGCGTCGGCTGCTCCGACCACCGGAAACATCACTTTCAATGGCGCACTCACCGCCGATACCTGCGTCGTCACGAACGGCACTTCGGGCAACATCAGGGTAACGTTGCCGACTCTGCCGGCGGCGAACTTGAGCGCGAGTGGCAAAACGGACGGAAGTACGCCGTTCCAGATCGTTCTCACCGGTTGCCCCACGTTGATTCCGATTCGTGCCCAATTCAGTGCGGGCAGCGCAGGTATCACCACCGACCGCCTGAACAACACCGGCTCGGCCGGCAATGTGCAGATCCAGCTGCTCAATTCCGCCTCCGCGGTGATGGCTCTCGGTCAGGCCACCGCTGCCACTCAGGGCGACGTGCCGGTAGTGACGGATCCGGCGGGTGCTGCGACGCTGGCCTACACGGCCCGCTATTACGCCAATGGCGGTGCGTCTTCCGCGGGTTCGGTGACCTCCAATGCGGTGTACACGATCGTCTTCAACTAAGACGTCGTGAAAGCGGCCGCAGTCATTGACTGCGGCCGCTTTCAGGTCCTCGTCCATCGACAGGGTGCTGCATTTCCTTCCCTCCTCATCAAGTGCCCTGTGCAAGGTGTCTACGTGAACCCGATGCTGAAGTTCCGCGCATTGCTGCACGCCAGTCTGTTATTCACGGGTCTGGTGGCTGGCCTGCATGCCAACGCTGCCGTGGTGATTTCCGGTACGCGCGTGATCTACCACGGCGCCGACCGCGAAACGACCGTCAAGCTCACCAACAAAGGTGAGAAGCCGGCACTGACCCAGGTTTGGATCGACAAGGGCGAGGCCGAGGACGCACCCACCAACATCCAGGTGCCGTTCACGGTAACGCCGCCGGTGGCGCGTATCGATCCGGACAAGGCACAGACACTACGCGTGCTCTATACCGGCGAACCGCTGCCGAAAGACAAGGAATCGTTGTTCTGGCTCAACGTGCTGGAGATTCCTCCGAAGGCGGCCGAGTCTGACGAGGCCAGCCGTAACTACCTGCAATTCGCCATTCGTTCGCGCATCAAACTATTTTTCCGTCCTGCCGCGCTGGAGGGAAGCGCCATGGATGCTCCCTCGAAGCTGAGTTGGCATCTGGTGCAGGACGGCGCCACGCAAGTGATCGAAATTCATGATCCCACGGCCTTTTATGTTTCGTTTGCCAGCGTGGATGTCGCCGCAGGCCATAAGCACGCCGTATTCGACGAGGGTGGCATGGTCGCTCCCGGCGAAACCGTTCGCTTGACGTTGAAAGGGACGGTCACGCCTGCGGCCGATGCCAAAGTGCATTACCGAGCCATCAACGATTTTGGCGGTGCCACCGAAGGGGACGCGTCGGTATCGTCAACCACGCGTTGATCCGATGAAAACAAACAAGGCGAGAAAGAAGAACAAAGCGCGCCTGTTTGCATGCGGCATCTACACCAGCAAAGTATTGATGCTTTCGTTGGCTGGCGGTGCGTCTATCGCGGTGGCCGCCGAGTCCGATAGCGCAGCTACCGAAGTCGACTTCAGCACCGATTTCATGCGTACTGGCGGTACGGTCATCGACGTCAGCCGCTATAGCAAAGGTGCTGTCCTTGTTCCGGGGCAGTACCGTGCGGATATATATCTCAACAAGGTCTGGATCGGCCTCAACGATGTAAACCTGCGCAGTGTCGGCAATAGCGTGCTGCCATGCTTCGATCACGCCTTGCTTGACCGTATCGGTGTGGATCTCTCCAAACTGAAACCCGATGCCGGGTCCCAACTCGAGCAGGGTGGGTCATGCACTCCACTGTCCCAATGGGTGCCGGATGGCACGGCAGTGTTCGACATGTCGGAGCAGCGGCTGGATATCAACCTGCCCCAGGTGGCACTGGTTAACCATGCGCGCGGTTACGTCGACCACGCGTATTGGGACAACGGCGTAACGGCTGGCCGGGTGGCCTACAGTGCCAACGTCTATCACGGCGACTCGGCCGGGCAAACCGATACGCAGAGTTATGTCGGTCTCAACGCGGGCTTCAATCTGGGGGCTTGGCGTTTCCGCCATGTCGGCAGTTACAACAGTTCGAGCAAGGGCACGCACTACCAGAGTGTGCAGACCAGCCTGCAGCGCGCCATCGCGCCGCTCAAGAGCGAGTTGACCCTCGGCGATGCATTCACCGATGGCATGATGTTCGACAGTGTCGGCTTTCGCGGCGTGCAGCTCGCCACCGACGACCGCATGTATCCCGAGTCGCAGCGCGGTTATGCGCCGGTGGTCCATGGCATTGCCACTACCAACGCCAGGGTACAGATCCGCCAGAACGGCAACATCATCTACGAGACCACCGTGGGTGCTGGCGCCTTCGAGATCAACGACCTGTACCCCACCGGCTATGGCGGTGATCTGCAAGTCGTGGTCACCGAAGCCGACGGCAGTGTGCACACTTCGCAGGTGCCGTTCGCGCCGCCAGTCAATGCGGTGCGCCAGGGTGTCACGCGTTTCAGTGCCACCGCCGGTGAGTACCGCAACCCGGCGGTGCACGACAAGCCGTGGCTGACCCAGGCCACCCTGCAGCACGGCTTCTCGAACGTGTTGACGGGCTATGGTGGTGTGACAGCTGCCAAGGGATATGCGGCGGCCGTGGGCGGCGTGGCGCTCAACACCGGGTTTGGCGCCATCGGACTCGACTTGACGCAGGCCGACACGTCTCTGCGCAATGCGCCGGCCATGCAAGGGCAAAGCGTGCGCCTGAGCTACAGCAAGCTGGTCGCGACCACCAACACGAACATCACGTTGGGCGCTTATCGCTACTCAGGCAACGGTTACCTCGGCCTGCAGGAGGCCATGCTGGTGCGCGAAGTCGATAGCGCACGCAGCTTCGGCGGTGTCGGTCAAATTGACCGTACACGTGGACGTTTGCAAGCCACGGTCAACCAGGATCTATCGGCGGGCTATGGCAGCTTCTATGCGTCGGCGTCCACGCAGGACTACTGGAATCGCAGCGGTCGCGACACCCAGTTCCAGGTTGGCTACAACAACAATTTCCAGCGCTTCAGCCTTGGCGTGACGGCGGCGCGGCAGTTCGATGTCATCAGAAAACGCTGGGACGACCACGTCATGTTCACGGTCGGCATTCCGTTGGGCAGTGGCGCCTACCGTCCCTATTCGACGAGCACGGTACAGCACGACAGCATGGGCGCCACCACCGTGCAGGAGTCGTTGTCGGGAACGCTCGGCGCCGACAATGCCTTTGGTTATGGCATCAATGCGGCGCACACTGCTGGAACGGATTCGGGCAGCTCCTCCAACGCGGGGGCGAATGCCAGTTATCTCTCTCCCATCGCTCGCTTTACTGGCACGGCGAGCCGTGGCCAAGGCTATACGCAGACAGGCGCTGGCATCTCCGGTGGCTTCGTGGTGTACAGCGGTGGCGTGGCGTTTACGCCGAACATGGGCGATACGTCAGTCATCGTCGAGGCCAAGGATGCTGTCGGCGCGAGGGTGGCGAACGACATCGGTCTGAAGGTGGATCGTTGGGGTCACGCGCTGCTGGCTAACGTCGTTCCGTTCTCGCGCAACAGCGTGGAGATCGACCCCAAGGGCTTGCCACTCAACGTGGCACTGAAATCCACGCAATTGCAGACGGCACCCACCGCCGGTGCGGTGGTGAGGCTCAAGTTCGAAACCGAGAACCTGGGCCGCTCTGCCGTGCTGCGTCTGGGTACCCCCGACGGCAAGCTGCCGCCATTCGGTGCAGAAGTATTCGATGCCGATGGAGCCAGTATCGGCACGGTTGCGCAGACCGGCCGCGTGATCGTGCGCGGCCTCAGGTCGGATCATGGCGAGATCCTCGTGAAATGGGGCGGGTCGCTCGCGCAGAGCTGCCACGCGCGCTACACGTTGCCGCAAGGCGCCAAAGGCGATCCCAATGCGATCGCAATCGTGTCCACGACATGTCTGATGGACGCGGTACCGGTGGGCAATACGGCAGCCTCCATCAAAAAGCATACGACACCGTGAGATTTATCCGATGAAAGGCAGTGATCGTTTCAAGCATCGTCATTCGTTCCGGTCCGCACTGCCCAGCAGGGCTGCGAGCGTGGTTGCTGCAAGTGTCGCCGGGCGACGGAACGCCGCCCTGACCATGGGGCGGCAGCGTCGGTCATCGAGTTCGCCACTGGCTCGACTGGTCCTCGCCTGCGCGATGCTGTTTGCCGGTCAGCTGGCACACGCCGGGGTGACTTGCGTCAGTGGATACACACTCGGTGGTCCTTTCTACATTCCCGTTCCGTCTGCGGCGGCGGTTCCGCCTGACCTGCCGGTGGGAAGCCTGATTGGCGGCCTCACCGCGCCAATGGGCACCATGGTTGCAGCGACTTGCACAGCGGCATTTTCCTCCCCGCTGGTGATGTCGGCCAAATCATTGATATCGGGAGGAGTGGTGATGTCGGTCAAGGGCGCCGCTTACACCGTGTACCCCACTGGGGTGGGTGGTCTGGGGGTTGTGCTGTGGTTTACGGGATACCTCAACGGTGTATCCACGTATGGTCCCGAAGTGGCTATGACGGGCAATGGTTATATCGTGGCGGTCAGCCAGAGCTTCGGTTCGTTGTACTCGGGAACGGTGGGCGGGACGATCAGGGCGCAATTCGTCAAGACGGGCCCTATCGCGGCGGGCTCGTACACGTTGTCGGCGGCCAAGATCATGGACTACAAGGTCACTACCGATTCCGACAACTATCACTCCCAAGTCTACTTTGCGGCCACGCCGATCACCGTGACCGCGCCGACCTGCACCACCGCCGATGTGACCGTGCCCATGGGCAGCCGCAACTCGGTAACGGGTTTCAAGGGAGTGGGTAGCCGGCTCGCGACCAAGTCATTCGTGATACCGCTCACTTGCCAGGCGGGCATCAACACCATCACTTATTCGTTGAGCCCGAACAATGGTGCGTTCGGCCCGACGACCCAAGGCGTTGCCCAGCTCACGCCGACCAGCAGCGCCACCGGGGTCGGCATCCGCATCGCCAACTCGAGCACCGACAACCCCATCGCCTTCGCTGCCAACAACATCTATTCTGGTTATGCCGGTGCCGCCGGCAGCTACTCGATTCCGTTGAGCGCCTCGTATGTCCAGACAGGCTCCAGCGTCACAGCTGGCACTGCCAACGCGGGCGTGGTCTTCACGCTCACGTATCAATAGTTGCCTGCGCGCCTCCGTGGTCCGCATCGTCCAGTAGTCCGCGATCCCCAGTCGCTCCGGCCAGGCTGTGGCTTGGCGATGTCCCTGCATGTAGGCATGGACGTCCAAATCAGTTCTACTAACCGCATGTCCACGACTCACTTACCATCTGCGCCACCACCATGCTTGGTTCCATCACGATGACGCGCGCCTGATGAATCCTGCCTTCGTGATCACGTCGCTGGCGTCGGCCCCGCTGAATACCCGCATCGCGTTTTTGCTGGAGCTGGCGCGTCGGCTGCATCAGTACGGTACCTCCGCGCCGCGACTCGAGATGGCGATTGCCGGCGCAGCCCAGCGGCTTGGGCTGGTCGCCGACGTGTGGTCCAGCCCGACTGCCATCATCATCTCGTTTGCCGATCTGACGCAGGGCGAAGAAGCCGTGGCGCAGGTCACCCAGGTCGTTCGCCTGGCGCCGGGGGATGTCAATCTGGGCCGGTTGTGCGAGGCCGACGAAATCGCCGATCAGGTGATTGCCGGTGAACTGGGCTTGCGGGAAGGTTTTCATCGATTGCGCGAACTGGGACGGCCGGATAGCCGCCGTGCCCAGGCTGGGGTCATCGCCACCTATGGTTTGTCCGCGGCATGCGTGGTCGCGTTGTTTCTGCACAGCTCCTGGCCCGACTTGCTGACCGCAGCCCTGATCGGACTGATCATTGGCACGATTACCGTGTCGGCGCCCCGCCGGCCGCGACTGGCTGCCGCCAGTGAGGCGATCAGTGCGCTGGTGGCTACCACTGTCGCCATTGTCGTCAGCGCGTTCGTCATACCACTGGCGATTAAGTCCGTCGTGTTGGCGAGCCTTATCGTGTTGATTCCGGGCATGTCCCTGACGACAGCCGTGCGCGAGATCTCCAGCCAGCACCTGGTGGCCGGCATGGCCCGCATGGGCGGTGCGGTGTCGACCCTGCTCAAGCTCACTTTCGGTACCGTGGCGGCGACGCAGCTTTGTGCCGCGGTAGGCATCCAGGCCCGTGACTACACGCTGTCGCCGTTGCCGGGCTGGGTCGACTATCCCGCCCTGGTGATCGGCGCGTTCGGTTTCGCGATCCTGTTTCGTGCTGCCCGCAAAGATTGGCTGGTCGTCATGGGGGCAGTGATCGTCGGTTACCTGGCGACGCGCTGGGGCGGCGCGATTGCGGGCTCGCTGCCCAGTGCGCCAACCGGAGTATTTCTTGGCGGTTTCCTGCTAAGTGCCCTGGCCAATGCCTATGCGCGCTGGGCGAAACGTCCTGGCGCGATTATTCGTGAACCCGGCATCATCCTGCTGGTGCCAGGCAGCGTCGGTTTCCGCAGCATGTCGTTTCTGCTTGAGCGCGATACGACGCTGGGCATGGATACGGGCTTGCTGCTGGTGACTCTGTTGGTTTCGTTGGTGGCCGGATTGATGTTTGGCGATCTGCTGATTTCGCCGCGTCGGTCGCTTTGAAGTAAGGCAAGCGAATTATCGCGCTACCCGGAAATACGTTTGCCGTTCTCCAAGTCTTGTCATAAATAAATACGCCGGCTTAAGGCCGGCGTATTTTTATGCGTAGTGCAGTGATCTAACAGAGTGCGATGTTCATAGTGTGACAATGAGTTCGTGACAATCAGATAGCGAGATCCTTTTCCTTCTTGCCAGCTTTCAATGCGTCGTTGAACCAATGGGGACGCTTGCCGCGACCGGACCAGGTCTGGGTGGGGTTGGCGGGATTGCGATACTTCGGGGCGACTGTGCCGGTGGAGCGACGCACCTTTACCTTGCCCTGGCCAAAAATGTCCTCGAAGGTATACCCCTCGGCCTTGATTAGCGCGTGGACCTTTTCGCGCAGCTTGACCACCTTTTCCTTGCGCAGTTCCGACTGACGCTGCTGTGCCTTGCTGATCAGATCGACGAGCTGGGTATGATTGAGGCTCTTGATATCGACGGCCATGATTGACTCCCGGGGGTGGTGTCGTAATTAAGCAGTCTGGCTATTATTGGGGAAGCCCGACGCAAAGAAAGTTGTTGCGAGTTTGATTCTCGCTGATCTGCGGAATGCTTGTAAAGCGCGCTGATGTTAACTGTAACTACACATCGGGCACGATTAATGCCGTCGAATCATTGAGCAGATCAGTTTGAATGGCGTTGCACGCGAAAGTAATGGGTTGACTGACATCGGTCTTGCCGACATCGGGTAAACCTGCCGCACAAAACAACCGTTTCAATTAAGTGCGCTCCTAATCGCATCACACTCCAGCATTTAGCTGGACGAGAGTAGGAGCGCTGTATTTCCTTATCCCACGGCGTGCTTTAACCCAGCAATGTAAAAAGCTCGTCCTGACTGATGGCGCGGCTTTCAGTTTCATGGCGCGCACGATATTCCAGGGTACCGGCCGCCAGGCCACGCTCGCTGATAACCACGCGATGCGGAATACCGATCAATTCCATATCCGCAAACATGCCACCCGGACGCAGGCCGCGATCGTCCAGCACGGCTTCGATGCCGCGCTGGGTCAATGACTGATACAGCGCCTCGGCAGCGGCGGCGACCTCAGGCAGGTTCTTCGGGTTGATCACGCACACTGCGATCCGCCACGGTGCCATGGCATCGGGCCACAGGATGCCGGCGTCGTCATGGCGCTGCTCGATCGCGGCGGCCACGATGCGGCTGACGCCGATGCCGTAGCAGCCCATGGTCATCAACTGCGGTTTGCCCTGGTCGTCCACCACGGTTGCGTTGAGCGCTTCGGAGTATTTCTGGCCGAGCTGGAAGACGTGTCCCACCTCAATGCCTCGCACGATGTGCAACACGCCTTGGCCATCCGGTGACAGATCACCCTCGACCACATTGCGCAAATCGGCAACGCGGGTCATGCGAGCATCGCGCACCCAGTTGGCGCCGATGTAATGGCTACCGTCGGCATTGCCGCCGCAGACAAAATCAGCCAATACCGCGGCGTCGCGATCGACGATTACGGGGATGGAATCGGGTAGGCCTACCGGGCCGATAAACCCGGGTCGGGTACCGGCGGCGGCAAGGATTTCCTCTTCCGACGCCAGCACAGGCTCGTCCGGCAATTCGGCCAATTTGCCGGCTTTCACCAGGTTGATTTCGTAGTCGCCACGCAGGCACAGCGCCACCAGTCCCTCGGTGCCGCGCAACAGCAGGGTTTTTACGCACTGCTGAGGGGTGACTTTGAGAAAGCCGGCGACGTCGCTGATGGTCTTCTGGGTTGGCGTGTCCACCCGTTGCAAGGCAACCGTCGGAGCAGGGCGCTTGATGGTCGGCACCAGCGCCTCGGCTTTCTCAAGGTTGGCGGCGTAGTCGGAGCCGTCAGAAAACGCAATCGCGTCTTCGCCGGAATCAGCCAGCACTTGGAATTCATGGCTGGCATTGCCGCCAATGGCGCCGGTATCGGCCTGCACCGCACGAAATTTCAGACCCAGGCGCGTGAAAATCCGGGTGTAGGCCTGATACATCGCCGCATAGGTTTCGGCCAGCGATTCCTGGGTAAGGTGAAAAGAATAAGCATCCTTCATCAGGAATTCGCGCGCGCGCATGATGCCGAAGCGCGGGCGGATTTCATCACGGAACTTGGTCTGGATCTGATAGAAATTGACCGGCAACTGTTTGTAGCTTTTCAGTTCGTTGCGGGCGAAGTCGGTAACGACTTCCTCATGGGTCGGGCCATAGCAGAATTCCTGCTGCTTGCGATCCTTGATCTTCAACAGCTGCCCACCGAACTTCTGCCAGCGGCCGGTCTCTTCCCACAATTCCTTCGGCTGGATCGACGGCATCAGTAATTCGATTGCGCCGGCGCGGTTCATTTCCTCGCGCACCACGTTTTCCACCTTGCGCAGCACACGCAGGCCCAACGGTGACCAGGTGTACAGGCCCGAAGCCAGTTTGCGGATCATGCCGGCGCGCAACATCAGCCGATGGCTGGTGATTTCGGCGTCGGCAGGTACTTCCTTGACGGTGGCCAGGTGAAATTGGCTGAGGCGCATGCGGGCAGTCCGGCGTGATAAAG
>Ga0302312_10002521_pt1 | contig 10622 bp, 6 predicted proteins | sample III_Palsa_N2_1_FD_200529 | JGI IMG/M metagenome (GOLD analysis project Ga0302312, IMG submission 200529) | Peat permafrost microbial communities from Stordalen Mire near Abisko, Sweden - III_Palsa_N2_1 | ecosystem: Environmental > Terrestrial > Soil > Palsa > Peat permafrost | place: Sweden...
ATTTTTCAATCAACAGGTCGCCGCATTGAAGTGATAACGGACACCCGGCCATCTCAGTTGCCTGCCCCTGCCCGCGCCCGCAAGCATCCGAGCAAAGCCTCTGCCCGCAAGCACTCGCCCGCAGCAAGCCCGCACCCGGTTGCCTGCATCCGACCGCCGACACCGGCCGTCGGATGTTTTTCTTTTCCGATCTTCGCACCCTAAAAGCATTTCATGATTTTTCCCTATCAGCGCCTGCTCGCCTTCACCATCGATATCTTTCGCCGCATCGGCTGCCCCGAACAGGACGCTCACACCGCTGCCACAGCATTGCTCAGCGCCGACCTCAGGGGCATCGATTCTCATGGCGTGGCGCGCCTCATCGGTTATGTCCGACTGCAGGAAGCCGGCAGGGCCAACCCCACCCCCCATATCCGTATCATCCATCAAACACCCTCAACCGCCGTCGTCGACGGCGACAGCGGCCTCGGCCTCGTCGTAGCGCCCTTCGCCATGCAAATTGCTATTGAAAAAGCAGCCGCCTGCGGCACCGGTTGGGTCAGCGTTCAGAACTCCAATCATTTTGGTATCGCCGGATATCATGCCCTGCAAGCCGTCAAACAGGATATGATCGGCATCGCCATGACCAACGCCAGCGCACTCGTCGCGCCAACCTTCTCCGTCGAACGGCTCCTCGGCACCAACCCCATCTGCGTTGCTGTCCCCGCCGGCCAGGAACCACCCTTCGTAGCCGATCTCGCCACCACCACTGCCGCCAACGGCAAATTGGAAATCCTTCAACGTAAAAATGAAGAGGCGCCCCTCGGCTGGATCCAGGATAAAGAAGGCCAACCTTCCACCAACCCCCACGAACTCAAGACCGGCGGCGCACTCCTGCCCCTCGGCGGCGACCGCGATCACGGCAGCCATAAAGGCTACGCCCTCGGCGCCATCGTCGATATTTTTTCTGCCGTCTTAAGCGGAGCCAATTACGGCCCATGGGTTCCCCCCTTCCCCGCCTACGTCCCCATGCCCACCGGCATGCCCGGCAAAGGCATCGGTCACTTCTTCGGCGCCATGCGCATCGACGCCTTCCGCCCCGCCGATGAATTCAAATATCACATGGATAAATGGATCCGCCGCTTCCGCAGCGCCACCCCCGCGCCGGGATTCGAACAAGTGCTCATCCCCGGTGACCCCGAACGGGAAATGGAGGCGGAACGCCTCGCCAACGGAATCCCTTTGGTACCCTCCGTCGTAACAGATCTTAGAGAACTGGCAGCTAAATTAGGCGTGGAATTCCCCGCATAGCCTTTATCTTTGCGGTCCCAAATCCCCTCACGGATTCGGCCAAACAAAAGCCTGACTCCGCCGGAGGCGGATAGATCAAATAAAAGCGACTATGAATCAGATCAAAGTAATGAAATTCGGCGGCACCTCCGTAGGCAAGCCCGAACGCATGCGCCAGGTCAGCCAACTCATCACCGCAGACCGCACCCAACCCACAATCGTCGTACTCAGCGCCCTCAGCGGCACCACCAACGCCCTCGTCGAAATCGGTAACGCCATCGCTGCCGGCCAGCGCGAAAAGGCCAAGGAACTCATCGACAAGTTGGAGGCACACTACCAGTCCTTCACGGGCGACCTCGTCAAGACCGGCCCCTCCCTCGCCAAGGCCAGGGCCATCGTCGCCGAACATTTCGAATTCCTGACGATCATCCTCCGCATCTCTTTCAGCGAAGCCCTCAGCAAAGACATCCTCGCCCAGGGCGAACTGCTGTCGACCAAGCTCTTTTCTGTCTTCCTCGAGGAGAATGGTATCGACCACTCTTTGCTTCCTGCCCTGGAATTCATGAGCATCGACGCCCATGACGAACCCCAGATCAACAACATCAAGACTAAATTGACCCAGCTGCTTCAGCAGCATAAGGATAAATCTCTTTTTATCACCCAGGGGTATATCTGCCGCAATGCCCGCGGTGAGGTCGATAACCTCAAGAGGGGAGGCAGCGACTACAGCGCTTCTCTCATCGCCGCCGCTATCAATGCTTCCGTATGCGAGATCTGGACCGACATCGACGGCATGCATAACAACGATCCGCGCGTCGTCAAAAAGACCGTGGCCATCGAACAGCTCAGCTTCGAAGAAGCCGCAGAACTGGCTTACTTCGGCGCCAAGATACTCCATCCGGCTTCCATCTGGCCCGCTCAGTTCTATAAGGTGCCCGTCCGGCTGCTCAATACCATGCAGCCCGAAGCCAAAGGCACCCTCATCACCGAAGCCGCCGGTTCCGAAGGAGTAAAGGCCATTGCCGCCAAAGACGGGATTATTGCCATCAATATCCGCAGCAGCCGCATGCTCCTCGCTTACGGTTTCCTGCGGAAGATCTTCGAGATCTTCGAAAAATACCGCACCCCCATCGATATGATCACCACCTCCGAAGTGGCCGTATCCCTCACCATCGAAAACGTCGCCGAGCTCAAAGCCATCGTTCGCGAGCTCGAACCTTTCGGCACGATCGAGGTCGAAGAAAACCATACCATCGTCTCTATCGTAGGGAATGAGATCGCCCATACCCCCGACGTATTGAGCCGGCTGTTCAGCGCCCTCATCCCCGTGCCCATCCGTATGGTTAGTTATGGCGGCAGTAAACACAATATTTCCCTGTTGATCCCCTCTGCCCACAAGAATGAGTCACTGCAATTGTTAAACAAGGGAATTTTCGGCCTGGAATAGGGGCGGGCCGGCTTTTTTGTTTTATTTTCATGGCATAAATTTCCCAGTATTCCATGAAAAGGATCGTATCGTTGTTGTTGGCCTTTTTGTTGACCTTCTTCCACCTTTTTGCCCAGGCACAGAACAATATCATCACCGGATCAGTTAAAGACTCCGCCTCCGGCAAACCGCTCGTCGGGGTCAGTGTATTCCTGAATGGAAGTTCTAAAGGCACTGTCACAAAGGCCGACGGTAGTTTTGTGCTGGCTGGGATTCCCAACGGAAGGTACGAACTCATCATTTCCGCCATCGGCTACGAAACCTTTCTCCGGGAATTCAGCAGCCGCAGCCTTCCCTTTGTATTAAATCTGAATCTCGGCGAAAAAGCCTCCGAGCTGGAGGCCGTTACCGTTGAACCCTATCTGAAGGATGGCTGGTCGAGATTTGGAAAATTCTTCATGGATAACTTCATCGGAACCACGGCAAATGCGTCCGATTGTAAATTCGAAAACCATAAATCCCTCCGCTTTCACTATTACCCGAAGAGCCGGCGTTTGCACGTGACGAGTGTCGACCCGCTCATTATCGAGAACAAGGCCCTGGGTTATGAACTGGAATACAGGCTCGAATCCTTTAACTACGATTATGAGAGCCATATTGTCTCTTATTACGGCTATCCTTTTTTCCGGGAAATGACAGCAGACAATGATGCCCAGCAGCAACGCTGGGAACAAAGCCGCGAGCGGGCCTATCTCGGCTCTCTCATGCATTTCATGCGCAGTCTCTATAACGGACACCTGCAACAGGACGGATTCATCGTGGAGCACGAGATCCAGGTGCCTAATATCGAGAAACTACGGGTGAAAGCGATTTATATCCCCAATGTCACCAAAACCGACAGCATTCCCATAGATAGCCTGCATCATTACTGGGAGGTGTTGAGAGAGCCGGACTACTATGTCCAAAAGGTCAAGAGCTACGACGGACTGCTCACCATCAAACCCGATCAAACCAAGAGCTTATTCTTTACCGGTGATTGTACCGTCATATTTGGAAACGGCAGATTGGGGATAGCCTATGCAGAGTCGGCTATCGAATTGATGACCGGGCGTTCTGTCATTGTGGAGGAGAACGGGATGTACTACCCGCCCAACGAAATCCTGACCAAAGGGAATTGGAGCCAGACCGAAAAAATGGCCAACCTCGTACCGCGGGATTTTGGAATGTATGGCAATGAAATTAAACTGATACCCCCTTCTCACCCCTAGCGCTTCAACCACCCGTTCCCGCCCAGCCAGTTTCTCAGCCTGTCCGTCCATTCATCCGTTGTAGTCTTGTTGTGCAGGCCGAAACCATGGCCCCCCTTGGGATAAATATGCATTTCTACCGGCACCCCGTGACGTTGCAGCGCCTCATAGAAATACGTCGTATTCACCACCGGCACGGCGTTGTCATCCTCCGCATGGATGATAAAAGTGGGCGGGGTTGCCGCCGTAACCTGAAGTTCGTTGGAATATTCCCGGATGAGGGCCGTATCAGGATGAACACCCAGCAGCGCATTCCTTGACCCCCTGTGCCCATAATTGTCGTCAAAGCTGATCACCGGGTACAGCAGCACCATAAAATCCGGTCGCAGGGATATATGAGAAGGATTGTCGATATAGTCTTTTCTGAAATGTGTCCCCGCCGTTGACGCCAGGTGGCCGCCCGCCGAAAACCCCAGGATGCCGACCCGGGCGGGATTTACCCCCCAATCCGCTGCCCGCTGCCGCACCAGTTGGATCGCCCGCTGCGCATCCTGTAACGGCCCGATGGTCTTATCCACCATGGTCTCATCATTCGGCAACCGGTATTTCAGCAGAAAAGCCGTTATCCCCATTCCATTCAGCATCCGGGCTACATCGGTGCCCTCATGCGTAAAGGCCAGGTGCACATACCCGCCCCCGGGACAGACGATCACCGCCGTTCCATTGCTCTTCCCTGCCGGCGGCAGGTACACAGCCAGGGTAGGACGACTGACCCAACTTAATGAATATCGCACCGGATTGCCCGACGAATCGACCGTTTCCTTGTCGGTCGTCGCCTTGGAATTGGGAATAGGGCCCGTTCCATAAAGAGGCAATACCTGCTGTGCAGTAGCCATCATAAAAGATAGTAATGAAAGGAAACTAAACAACCAGCATCGCATCCCCATAACTAAAAAATCTGTATTTGTCTTTAATAGCCTTCTTATAAGCCTCCATCGCCAGGTCATATCCGGCAAAGGCACACACCATGATCAGCAGGCTCGTCTTCGGCAGATGAAAATTCGTTACCAGCGCATCCGCAATGTTGAACTGGTAAGGAGGATGAATAAAGGTATTGGTCCAGCCTTCCGAAGGCTTCAGTAACTTTTCGGCAGTAAAGGATGATTCCACGGCGCGCATCGTCGTAGTACCGATGGAACAGATCCGGTGATTGCCCAGCCGGGCCTTGTTCACGATCTTACAGGCATCTTCCTCTATCCGGTAATATTCCGCATCCATTTTGTGCTTGCTCAGGTCTTCTACCTCGATCGGCCGGAAAGTCCCCAGCCCCGTGTGCAGCGTGATCTCCGCAAAGCGTACCCCTTTAATCTCCAACCGCTTGATAAGCTCCTTGCTGAAATGCAGGCCCGCCGTAGGCGCTGCCACCGCACCCTCATGCTTGGCATATACGGTTTGATAACGCTCTTTATCTTCTTCGTCAGGTTTGCGTTTGATGTACTTGGGCAGCGGCGTCTCACCCAGCAGTTCCAATACTTCACGGAATTCATCGTCACTGCCGTCCCAGAGAAACCTGATCGTCCGTCCCCGGCTCGTCGTATTGTCGATCACTTCCGCTACCAGTTCGTCATTATCACCGAAATACAGCTTGTTGCCTACCCGGATCTTTCTGGCAGGGTCTACTATCACATCCCACAGCCTGTTCGGCTTGTTCAGCTCACGCAACAGGAACACCTCTATCTTGGCGCCCGTCTTCTCCTTCCGGCCATACATGCGCGCAGGAAAAACTTTGGTGTTATTGACGACAAATACATCCTTGTCGTCGAAGTATTCAAGGATATCACGAAAATGCTTGTTCTCGATCTGTCCGGTCTTGCGATGAACCACCATCATACGGCTGTCTTCTCTCTTTTTCGCAGGGTGTTGGGCAATAAGGTTCAACGGAAGATCAAACTTGAACTGTGAAAGCTTCATGTGGAATGTTTAATTTAAATGTTAGGGCTTTGCCTCTGGGCAACAACAACTCGCACATGATACCAGCTAGGTGGTAGATGATATATATCGGAGGGATCCGGTACAAATCAGGTCTTACGGCACCCGATTTGATATCATGTTACGACATAATTTTTCAAGCGTGCGAAGGTACGAAAAAAAGCTATATTCCTCAAAAAATCGTTTTAGCCTCCATCCACCCTTGCCCCTCGCCCACTCAATCCCGCCCCCCTCGCTTCCCGGCTCTGCTCGCAATCACCTTTAAATATCCCCCGCTCACAAAATAATTTTCCCGAATTCCCGTCTTTTATGCAACTTGTAATAATGAGATCAACCCCACTTAGGTGTAGTGTGCTGGTAACTGTGCTTTCCCTCTTTCTGGCCTCGTCCCTGACAGCCCAACAAAAGACAGAAAAGAAATATCCGGCCTTGTTGTGGGAGATCACCGGCAATGGTCTCAAAAAACCTTCCTACCTCTTCGGTACGATGCACGTCAGCAGTAAGCTCGTCTTCCACCTCAGCGATTCCTTTTACGTCGATATCAAGAGCGCAGATGTCGTAGCCCTCGAACTCGACCCCCAGCTCTGGCAGGACCAGCTGTTCCGTTTCGAGAACATGCAGTCCAACCTCAAATTCTATACCCAGGGCGCTCCCAATGACTTTGTCAATGAAAAGTCCTTTCAACTGGGAAAATACGACGACCGGTTAAAATCTGCCCTCAGTGATGAACCTACCGTGATCAACGGGCTCCTCTACCGTACCTACCGCACCCGCGCCGACTTCGAAGAAGATACCTACCTCGATTTGTATATCTACCAGACCGGCCGCAAACTCGGCAAACAGGCCACCGGCGTCGAAAACTACTTCCAGACCGAACGCCTTGTCATGGAGGCCGCCCAGGATATGATGAAGGACAAGAAAAAGAAGGCCCCCGATACCGATGGCGAATCGGCCTATGAAATCGAACGCAAAAGCCAGGAGGCCTACCGCCAGGGAGACCTCGACCTGCTCGACTCCCTCGAACGGCTCATGGAGCCTTCAGAGGCCTATATGGAAAAATTCCTCTACCGGCGCAACGAAATCCAGGCCGCTTCTATCGATAGCATCGTTCAGCGTCACTCTTTATTCGTCGGGGTAGGGGCCGCCCACCTGCCCGGCAAAAGAGGCGTCATCGAACTGCTCCGGAAAAAAGGGTATACCCTCCGGCCAGTCATTATGCCCGACCGCGATGCCAATCGCCGGGATGACATCGATAAGATCAAAGTCCCCGTCACTTTTACTTCCTTCACCTCGGAAGGTGGTGATTTTTCAGTCAGCCTGCCCGGTAAATTGTACCGGCGGCCCGAAAGTCATGACGACGATTCCTGGCAATATGCGGATATGAGCAACGGCGCCTATTACATGATCGGCAGGGTAAAGACCCACAGCAGCTTTCTCGGTGAAAAGGACGAGACCATGCTCAAAAAGGTGGACAGCATGCTGTATGAAAACATCCCCGGTAAGATCCTCAGCAAGACCGCCATCACCCGCAGCGGTTACAGAGGCTTCGATATTACCGGCCGCACCCGCCGGGGCGACCTTCAACGTTATAATATCCTCGTCACCCCTTATGAAGTGTGGGTCTTTAAAATGAGTGGGACTAACAACTATGTCGATGGGGCCGAAGCTGAACAGTTCTTCAGCTCTATCCACATCCGCGGCACTCTTCCCGCCGGTTGGGCCACTTTTTCCCCGGCCCGGGGCGGATTCTCCGTTTCCATGCCTCGGGTCCCCGACCAGAATAAAAATCAATCCGATGAAGACGGGCTCGTCCGCTGGGCATATGAGGCAACCGATTCGGCTACAGGAGATGCCTTCCTGCTCTGGAAAAAGGCCGTCCAGAACTATCGCTTTCTCGAAGAAGATACCGCAGACCTGGCCCTTATGGAAGAGAGCTTTCGCCTGTCCAACTGGGTCGATCGAACCATCAGCCGGCGCCCCGGCATCTGTAACCGCCATCATTGTCTCGATGCCGTTTACCAGGGAAAGGATGGCAGCTATATCCGGGCAAAATTTGTCATCGTGGGTGCGGATAACTATGTCCTCGCCACCCATAGCCGCAATAAGGACCGGTCTTTTGCCACCTTTTTCGATTCCTTTACGCTCACGCCCTACCTTTACTCTGCCTTCCGGAATTATACAGATACCTTCATGCACATCACCGTCACTACCCCCATGGTGCCCGATGTCGATTCCGGGATGCGCCATATCATGGAAAGAGCGACCAGCGAAGAATTCCTGAACTCCTTGCCTGACTATAACAACTACTGGCCCCATCCCAAGACTGCCCTGTTCCAGGACGATTCCACCGGGCAGGCCGTATTCGTGTCTGTTGAATCCTTCCCCAAATATTACTATCCGAAGGATACCGCCACTTTCTGGCTGGATGAGACCAATGTGAAAAAACTCCGCCAGGACCTGATCATCAGCAGCATGGCGCCTTTCCGGTTCGACGTCCCACCCGCCGCCCTCACCGCCTCGCCCGCAGTCCCTGCCGCCGCCCCCGCTGCCTCATCACCGGCCGCGGCAAACGCCCCCGCCTCAGCGACCGCCCCCACGTCCGCCACACCCGCAGTCACCGGCTATCGCATGACCCTCTCCGATACCAATACCTCCCGGCAGCTCAACACCTGGCTCTTCCTGAAAGACAATCATCTCTTCCGGGTTCTGTCCCTTACCGATTCCCTTGAACCAGCCGGCGACTTCGTCCGGAGGTTTTATGCTTCCCTCCGTCCCCTCGATCCCGACCCCGGTCCCTCTGTATTCACCAGCAAACTGGACCTCTTCTTTCATGACTTTTACAGCACGGATTCTCTCACCGCCCAAAAGGCACGCGAGGCTATTCCCAATGTCTATTTCGGACCTGCCGGCGTCCCTGCGCTATTGCACGCTATCAATACGCTTCCCTATAACAGCACGGATTATTTCGATACCAAGACCCGCCTCATCAACGAACTGGGTTATATAGACGATTCCGAGGCCATCAAACCGGTAGTGGCAGGATTGCAGCAGATCTACGAAAAGACCGGTGATACCAGCACCTTTCAGAACGCCATCTTCAAGGCTCTTGCCCATCACAAGACTCGCCCTGCCTATGATCTGCTTAAACGGTTGATCGTCCAGGACCCGCCCGTCTTCGACAATGCCTCTGATTATAACTACCTGTTCCAGGACCTCGGAGATTCCCTGGCCCTCGCCAGCACCCTTTTTCCCGACCTGCTCCAACTGGCCACCGTGGATGACTACAAAGGCAACGTACAGGGATTGTTGGCCGGGCTGGTCGACAGCGGTTACCTGCACAGCACAGATTATTCGGCCTGGTTCAGCCAGATCTGGTTCGATGCCAAGATCCAATGGAAAAAGCAAGAGGGGAGGGACGAAAAGAAATTGCAGAAGAAAGAGGAGGATAACGGAGATGATAATACGGATAATGATGCCGACGATAACGGCAACGAACTGGACGACTACGCCATCCTGCTCGAGCCCTTCTATGCAACCAATCCCGCCATTCCCCACTTTTTCGACAAAATGTTACAAAGCCGGGATGCCATGCTACGCCTCAATACGGCCATTCTTTTGTTACGTCATTCCCGGCCTGTGGCCGACTCCATTATTCAGAACCTGGCCGCCGCCGATACCTGGCGCAGTACGTTGTACCAGGACCTGGTGTCCATTCACCGCACGGACCTCTTCCCCGGTCGCTACAAGGACCAGGTCGACATGGCCCGCGGTCTGCTCGCCGCCGGCCATAACAGCGCCGCGTTCGCAGATATCCAGCTCGTCGGCAGGCGGGAGGTACAGTTCAAGGAATTCAAAGGGAATATCTATCTGTTCAAATACAAGCTCGGCAAGGATGACGATTGGCAGATCGGCCTCAGTGGTATTCAGCCCGCTAATCTCAAAGAAGTCAATACGACGACAGAATTCGTCAGCCTGACGGGTAAAAAACTTCGGCAGGACAAACCCGTCAATACCCAGTTCGACGAGCAGCTGAAACGGCTCCTCTTTTCCAAACGCAAAAGCGCGGCAGGCTTCTACATGGACCGCAACTATTACGAACACGGAGGCGAAGAAGATTAGTGTTAGCCTGCATCCTCTGCACGCAAAAGTTCGCATTTTGCGAACTTTCCTACAGAGAACATCTCCCGCCGATCCGCCGGTCAACGACCCGCACCATAATGCTTGTCAAGAAGCGTCTCCAACACCCCGGCCGCGGAGAGAATGCCTTCCACAAATTCCCGGAAGACCCCTTCCCCGCCTTTCTTGGTCAATACCTTAGTGACCAGTTTTTGAATATAGACCGGTGCGCTCGAAGGACAGGCCGAAAACCCAACTTTCTGCAGGACCGGGATATCATTGATATCGTCCCCAATATAGGCCACGTCACTCAGCGAAATCCGCAGCCCCTGGCAGATCCCCTGCAACACCGTCAGCTTATCCGTGATGCCGGTATGACAACGGACGATCTTTAATTTGTCAGCCCTCCTTTTCACGCCCTGCGAGGCCTCGCCGGTAATGATCGCCACCGGTATGTCCAACAGCCGGCAGAACACCACCCCTGCAGCGTCATAGGTATTGAACCGCTTGAACTCATCGCCCGATTCCGTGTAATACATTCCTCCGTCCGTCCAGACACCGTCTATGTCCGTGGC
>Ga0302312_10002524_pt1 | contig 10612 bp, 8 predicted proteins | sample III_Palsa_N2_1_FD_200529 | JGI IMG/M metagenome (GOLD analysis project Ga0302312, IMG submission 200529) | Peat permafrost microbial communities from Stordalen Mire near Abisko, Sweden - III_Palsa_N2_1 | ecosystem: Environmental > Terrestrial > Soil > Palsa > Peat permafrost | place: Sweden...
CGATCAGATTCTCGATGACCCGCAGCACCCCTATACCCAATTGCTCGTTTCCTCGGTGCTGACCACATGACCGCTTCCGCCATCGCACCCTCCGCCGCAGCCATGCTCGAACTTCGCGGCCTGGGAAAATCGTTCGAACTGCATCACCAGCACGGCGCCCGTCTCGATGTCCTCGATGATGTGGCGCTGACCCTTCACGCTGGCGAATGCGTGGTGCTGTCGGGCCCATCCGGCGCGGGCAAGAGCAGCCTGCTGCGGGTGATCTACGCGAATTACCGAACCACTCGTGGCGTGGTCCGCGTACGCCACCATGGCGACTGGCTTGATCTGGCTGAAGCCACCCCGCATCAAGTGCTCGAGGTGCGGCGGCACACGTTGGGCTACGTCAGCCAGTTCCTGCGGGTGATTCCGCGCGTACCAGCGCTGGACATCGTTGCCGAACCGCTGATCGAAGCCGGGTTATCCACGCAGGAAGCACGGCAACGCGCCGGCACCCTGCTGCATCGGCTGAATGTTCCCGAACGACTGTGGCGATTGCCGCCTGGCACCTTCTCTGGCGGCGAACAGCAGCGCGTGAACATCGCCCGCGGCTTGATCGTGTCGCGTCCCTTGCTGTTGCTGGACGAACCTACAGCCTCACTCGATGCCGACAACCGCGTCGTTGTCGCCGAACTGCTGGAAGAAGCGCGTGCTGCCGGCGCCGCTGTGCTTGGCATCTTCCACGACGAGGACATGCGCGACCGCGTCGCCACCCGTCTGTTTCCGATGCGCCCTTTCCAGCTCACCTAATCTCAACTCATCGGCCCCCTTATGAATGACTTCGTTCTCACCAATGCCCGCATCGTGCTCGACGATCGCGTCGTACACGGCACCTTGATTGCCCGTAACGGCTTTATTCGACTCGTGGATGAAGGATCGACGCAGGCACCCGGCGCCATCGATTGTGACGGCGACTACGTGATTCCCGGCCTGATCGAGCTGCACACCGATAACCTGGAAAAGCACCTGATGCCACGCGCAGGAGTGCTCTGGCCAGCACTGCCGGCCGTACTTACGCATGATGCGCAAGTCGTCGCCGCCGGCATCACCACCGTGTTCGATGCGTTGTCGGTGGGCGACCTGGAAGAGGAAAGCGTGCGCATCGAAACCCTGCAAGGCACCTACGATGCCATCCTCGCCGGCCAGGCCAGCGGCGCACTGCGCGCCGATCACTGGATCCACCTGCGTTGCGAGCTGGCCTACCCGCACCTGCTCGAGGCACTGGAACCACTGATGAACCACAGCAGCGTGCGCCTGCTGTCGCTGATGGATCACACCCCGGGTCAACGCCAGTACCGCGACATCCAGCAGTACCGCAAGTACTACAGCAAGAACCACATGAGCTGGACGGAGGACGAGTTCACCGACGTGGTGAACCGCCGGACCGAGCAGCAGGCCACGTACAGCAAGCGTCATGAGAGCGCTGTGCTATCGATGGTGCAGGGCCGGGATATCGTGTTGGCCAGCCATGACGATACCGATGCCGAGCAGGTGGAGTATGCGCATCGCATCGGCGTGACCATCTCCGAATTCCCCACCACCCACGAAGCTGCCGAAGCGGCGCGTAAACACGGCCTGGCCACGGTCATGGGCGCGCCCAACGTGGTACGCGGCGGCTCGCACTCTGGCAATGTCGCCGCGCTGGAACTGGCCCAGGCGGATCGTCTCGACCTGCTGTCCTCCGACTATGTACCCGCGAGCCTGCTGCATGGTGCATTCATGCTGCACACCCAGGCGGGCTGGTCGATGCCGCGCGCGGTTGCCACGGTGGCAAGCAATCCTGCAAAAGTGCTTGGCCTCAACGACCGCGGGCAGCTCAAAGCTGGCTATCGCGCGGACGTGGTGCGCATGCGGGTTGCGGATGGCCTCCCGATCGTGCGCAATGTCTGGGTACGGGGCGAACGCTCTTTCTGAGTGACGCCGAGCATTGCCGGGATTGCTATCCGCTTCAATCTCGCCGCGTGACTGAAGTTCTGTCCGAAAAAAAGCCCGGCATGCGCCGGGCTTTTTTTCATCAACCAGTAGCAAGAATCAGAAGCTGGCGCGTACGCCCACGCTGTAGGTCTGGCTGCTGTTGTTGTTCACCGTCAGGCCGCCATGCAGGGCCCAAACCGGGCTGAAACTGTAGACCGCGCCGAAATCCGCGTAGAAGCCTTGGGCGTCGTGATCGCCATCGTGGTAGCCAAGGTATGCGTTGAGCGTCAGGTCGTCGGTGACGCGACCCATCACGCCGGTGGTGGCGAAGTAGGTGTTGGCGTTGGCATGCGCGCGATACGAGGTCGTGCAGTTGAAGTCGGCGCAGACGTCTGCATGCACGCCGTCGTGGCTATAGGCCAACCTGGAGACCCAGTCGACGCGTGAGCCGATGGCACTGGCGAAGCCCAAGCCCAGCGTCCACGGCTTGTTGCTGAGGCTGTAGTGCTGCGCAGAGAAATCGGCATAGCTGCCAAAAACGTGGAAGTTGTCAGCGAACTGCCAGGAGCCGCTCAGGATGCCGCCATCCTGCTGGTTCTCGCGGTCATGCGAGCCTACGTAGGCGTAGTCAAGCTGCACATAGGTGTAACCGATGCCATTGGCCTGCGTTGCGTTGGCGGCGATCGGGGCGATAGAGGCAAGGGAGGCGACAAGCGCCAGAGCCAGCAGTGTCTTCTTCATGGGGATAAAACGTTCCTTGTAGATAAAAGGTCGAGCCGGGACAGCTACCGTATTTGGCCCGGCACAGTGAACGGGGGCTATGAGAATTCTCTGAAAAATGTACTTTCAGTCATCGATCGACGCGCTCACGTGCGCCCTGGATGCCGCGAATCCGCCGCCTCGCCCGGTACGATCTGCCCATACCCCCTTGACCGCGGAGGAAACGATGGTGTTAGCTCCGACCCAGGTCTTGAAGCCGAACCTCGCCTCCGCGTGAGGTGATAAACGCAATGAGGGGAGCCGTCTTCATGCGATGAACGCCTTTGGGGAGAGGCAGGCCTTGACTGCACACTGCGCTATCAATAAGTGCTGATATCGGCCGATATCAAGCTGATGACCGCGTGGCATAGGCGGGCTGGAACCATCAAGCAGCTGCATGACGATCACACGAGACAGGGGAAGCACGTGTCGGACACCGTTGAATTGCTGGAGGCCATCGATCGTGATGCATTGTTGCGTCGCGCGTCCGCGCAGGAACTGACTAGCATGCTCGAACAGGCGATGGCGTCCAGTCACAGCTCACGGTCACCCGGGGAGCGCGGGCACGAGCCCATACATGCGCCCCAAATTTCCCAGACCCCCGGTCACGCGAACGACGAGTCGGGTCAAGATGAAGGCGATGAGCCGCGTCATCCCCCGGCTCCCGATTACGGCAAGTCGCTGACCCGGCGATAGACAAGATGCCTCGGCAATCGAGCCGTTTCTGGCCATGGCCCGCGCTGATGGGCATGGCTTGCTGCGTGCTCTTGCAGGCTGGCCATGCCGCCACACCCGTTACCGATCCAGCAGCATTCCTCAACCAGACCGAGAGCCTGCGCACGAAAGATCACCCCCGGTTCGTCCAGATGCTGGAGCAGATCCATCGTGAAGCCCCCCGCCTGACCTCCGGCGAGCAATGGCATCTGCGTTATCTCGATGCATGGGAGACCATGTTCGAGGGTGACTACGCCAAGTCGGAGACCCAGTTTCACAACGTGATCGATCACTCCGGTGACGCGACTCTGAGCGCCAAGGCATCAGCGCTGCTCTTGAGCAATCTGGCAGCCAATCGGCGCTACGAGGAGGCCTTCGCGCTGGCCAATCGGCTGACGACCGACCTGCCCCAGGTCAAGGACCCCCAGGCCCGCTTCATGCTGCTGTTGAATCTGTCGCAGATGCTGAATTTTGCCGGCCAAACCGATCTCGCCATCAGGTACGCCGTGATGATGGAGAACGCGATTCCTCCTGGAGAGACCCTGTGCCAGCCCCTGTCCCTGCATGTCGCGGCGCTCTCCAACAGCAAACGGCTGACATCCTCCAGCACGGAGCTGCAACGAGCTATCGATACCTGTGTAGCTGACCGACAGCCGGTCTTCGCGAACACCATGCGGCTCGTGCTGGGCAGCCTTTATCTGGAGGAAGGCCAGCCAGGCAAGGCCCTGGCGCTGCTTGACCGGCTTGGCCCCAGCATCCGCATCAACCATTACTTTCCCCACATACTGTCCGCACAGGTGCAGCGGGCACAGGCCTACGCAAAACTCGGCGACGATAACGACGCCAGGAAAGCTGCCCTCGCTGCCGTGGCCATGAGCAGCCCGGACGACATCAACGACTGGCTGAAGGATGCCTATGAGGTGCTGTACCGGATCGAGGAAAAGGGAGGCCATGCCGCCACCGCACTCTCGTACTACAAGCACTACGTCGTCCAGGATATGGGTTACCTCAACGACATCGGTGCCAAGACTCTGGCCTACGAAGTAGCCCGGCAGCAGATGCTTGTGCAAAAGCTCGCGACGGAAGGGCTAAGCAAGCAGAACAACATCCTGCGGTTGCAGCAGGCACTGGACACCAAGGCGGTCGAGACCAGCCGGCTTTATATCGCCCTGTTGCTGGTCGCCCTGATATCCATCGTGTTCTGGCTGTTCCGGCTCAAGCGCTCGCAGCTGCGCTTCAAAAAGTTGTCCTTTCACGATGGGCTTACCGGCATCTTCAATCACCAGCACTTCATCGGTGAAGCCGATCGCGCCCTGCGCCTGCTGGAAAAAAAGCTCGGTACTGCCTGCCTGATATCCATCGACCTGGATCACTTCAAGCAGGTCAACGATACCCATGGTCACGCCATGGGAGACGCCGTGCTGAGGCGTACCGTCGCTATCTGCCAACAGCAATTGCACCGAACCGATTTGTTCGGCCGCCTGGGCGGTGAGGAATTCGGCATCCTGCTGCTCGAGTGCTCTCGCGACCACGGTATGGCTATCGCCGATCTCATCCGAACAACCATTGAAGCAACACCGGTGGATGAAGACGGCCGCCTCGTGTGGTTTTCCGCCAGCGTCGGCCTGGCCTCAACCGACACGTCCGGCTACGGAGTGCAGCGGTTGTTCAAGGACGCGGATGCCGCTCTCTATCGAGCCAAGCGCAGCGGGCGCAATCGCGTCATCGCCGACACCGAGAATGGAAGTCCGGTCGAAGCCTGAGAAGTCCGCGGATTCAACCGGTCGCAATCCTTACTAAGCGTCTGTGGCAAAGGGTTTTCGAGCGCAAGAGTTGGGCAGCAATCTCGAAACGACCACTTTCGCGCCTTTGGCGCGGGTTGCATCGACGAATCAGCGATGTCCCTCATCAATCCTGTCAATCAGCCCTTGTGCCTGTCGAACTAGAGCCGGAAAGTAATGTTGCTCTGCAAGATGGTGTTGGAAGCACCGCTGGAAGTTACTGCTTGCTGCATCATCCAAGTCAGTGTACTTCTGGAATTGCGCCTTATCCTTGAGCTGCGATGCGTGATAAGCCCTAAGGGCGACCTCGGCTAGATCCCGATCCTTCTCATAAGCGGTCTTACAAGCCGGAATCTCCCTTACCGCCGTGCTCTCTTTGAGAATGAACACCCTATCGTCTACGACCACCGATACGGCTATGCCATCCGGAGGGTAAGGGGCTGGCGTATCCTGCGTGTGCTCAAACAGAATAGCCCGGGCGATGCCTCCGGTGTGATGAGCAACAACCGGGAGGTCGGCAAACTTGTAGTAATAGGCATCGTCTTCGAACGCTTCCATATAGAAGCCTTCCGTCATGAACGCCGAAGCCATATCGATTGGGAGATGGCCCGAGTGGCTTACCCCCGAATCTTGATGGCGACCGAGCCAATCGTGGAGAAGAGGCACGCTAGAAACGACGGCCTGCATGTTGCCGTCGAAAGACTTAACGAACAGACCGTCGAGCTTTCCGTAGCCGAGCTCGTCAATCAGAGTCTCGAGATGAATTGTCCCCTCCGTCGGGAACCCTTGGATTCGAATCGGACCGATGATGTTTCGCAGCATGCTCTGGAGACCCTCCAGGGCGTGCTGCGAGCGGAGCTCCAAGGCATCTATCGGCTCATGTTTGGCTTCTCTCTGGACTGCGGCAACAGCCTTGTCCCGCGCTGCCAAGTAAGCGGTAGTCGAGGCATCCGCTGCAAACGAGGATGGAGATAGAAGAAATAGCGCAACTGCCAAGCAGCCCGACTTCTTCGGCATACGGATACACATCCATAAAACTCTATTTTTGGTGGACAACATGAATGGCCGCTATTGGGTCGATAGCCGCCATTTCGTTACCCAATCGACGGGTCACAATATTTGCGTATGGTGGCTAGCTGCTTCGCGGAGAAACTAAGGCTGGAAAGCCTTAATTGCTTGGTGGCGGTGCGAATAACCAGACTCGTGATGGCAGCGGCTGACTGGTACTTTACAGATTCGATCTCGGCGACACGCAAGGTGTTCCGTAGTAGAAGCCCGCGATACGAAATTTGATTGTCGTTTAATTCCACCCGACAAAAGAGCGGACTACCGAATGCAAATAAAAACATTGCTGCAGGCAACACTATCAATATCAGCACGCCTGCGGCGTTTACGACACGTTTGTTCATTAAGGCCATGCCAACCCATAGGACGAAAGGAATCGCGGTGTACGGCATAAACCTTAACGCATCGGGTCGAGCCCCATCAGAAAACGGCGTTAATACGACCGACACATGCGAAGATCGCTGCTCAATCAAGTCCGCATGTTTTCGTTGCTCTGCTGGGCTAGGCCTCACAAGATTCCGGCGCCGTCGGACCGCTTTGAAAATAATAACGTTGATCGATAGGATAAACACCACGCCGCACAGCAACAGCATCCAATCTAGTGGTGTGCTAGCCAAAATCGGCAACTTCTCAACAAGGAATTCGCGCCGCTGTGAGCTCATCGCGCCGCCACCCAGACCGAGCGAGATGACTCCCAAGATCTGAAGAACATAGAAGTACTTTGGCAATACAAGCTTGTCTTGTTGCTCCTGCTGCATGAATTTTCCCCGTCTATCTCTATGCCCGCGTCCGCGGTTGCGAGTTAAACCGGTCTATGCAACACGCCGGTGAATGCGCAGGTGTGGGATCGGACCCTAAAATTTCGTGCCACTCGCACCGGGAGAGACGTCGGCTTCTCGGATATGTGGACCTTATTCTCATTCGATCGCCGCATCCGACGCCAGCGATCAGGCGTCAGATGCGGCAAGTCCCTGTTCAGTCCCAATGCACCGTCACACGTCCATCCACGCGGATGCTGCCCTGGTCGGGCACCACTGTCTGCAGCGGCTTGGCGACATCGGCCGATACCGTCAGCCAGGTTGAGTAACGGAACAGCACGCCCGGTCCGACGCCGGTGATGCTTTCGCTGGTCGGGTAGAACGAGTAGATCGTGCCGTGATCGATGAAGCCGTAGAGATCCCAGTGCACGCCAATCGTGCGATGCAGTTCGAGATCGACGTAATAGCCGCGTGCACCGGAGATCACGCCCCGCTCATAGCCACGCACGCTGCCGATACCACCGATCTGGAATACATTCGCAGACGGAAGGTTGTCGCCCGAACTGAACTGCCAGCCGGCGTCTGCGCGTATCGCCCAAAGTGATTGCCCCAGCCGCTGGACAAAATCCGCACTGCCCGGCGCGATAAGAAAATCGTCCTTGCCGAGCATCGGTTCATCCGAATGCAGTCGCGTCACCAGTTGCGTGACGCTCCAGCTCTGCCCATCGGACTGGTGTTGCACGCTGCCGCCGAGCGTGTATCCCTGCGTGCGTGTGTCGGCGATATGCTGGCCGCTGATGTTGGTGGTCGAGTCGTCGATCGAGTACTGACCTATGCCGTTAACGAGCCAATTCAGCGTTGCCACGATCGGCTGCGTATACCCGACTGAGCCCACCGAGCTTCGACCGGTGATGTCCAGATCGCGAAAGGCGCCGTTGATGACATCGATCTGGCTGTCCGCGTAGCTCACCGCGATTCGACCATTGGTCGTCGTTACAGGAATCGAGTACGACACCGTGCCGTCGTTGGAACCGGTTGAATGCGCGAAGTTCGCATCAAGGCGGTCGTCAACACCGAACAGGCCGTACATGTGCCCGGCCACGCCTTCGCGCAGGAGCCCAGTGTTGTCCACGCCGTTGTCGTCGACAAACAGATCCAGGCCGTAGCGGCTGGGCTCGGTCACGTCGAGCAGGATGTCGGTTTGTCCGCGTTCCGCACCCGGCTCAAGCAACGCCTTGGTCTGCAGGTCGCTCGTGCGGTTGAGGAAGACCAGGTCATCACGCAATACATCGGAATCGACCACCTGGCCATCCTCGATGTGTACCCGCTTGCGAATGAAGGCGTCATGCGTGTGCCGCGTGCCCTGAATCTTCAGCTTGGCCAGGCGACCTTCGACCAGTTCGACGTGTACGACGCCGTCAGTCACACCCTGACTGGCAAACGTCGCGCGCGCGGTGGTGATCTTGCGCTTGGAATACAGCGCATTGACATGCGCGAGCAGCTCGCGCAATTCAGCCTGACCCACCTGCTGCCCGACGAACGGCCGCACGGCAGCGTCCAGCTCCGCCTGCGGCAACAATGCCGAGTGGCTGAAGACGACCTGCCGCAACAGGAAATGGCCACCGCTTGCAGATGCCGGCCCGTGACCGTTGGTCGACCCGGTATCGGCCTGCTTCAACGGATCGACCGGCGCACTCTGACTGCTGGGTGCCGGCTGCTGGTAATAGCGCTGTATACGCTGCGCATCGTTCTGCAACGTACTGGACTGGACTAGTGGTGGTGGGTCCGCGCAAACAAGGCTTGCGCTACCGACAAACAAAATCGCGGCACTGACGCACTGGCACCAGTGACGTCGGGCTTGATGACTCTTGGGCATGTCATTGGATTCTTCATTCGGGGGCGCTGGGAGCCTTGAGGTTGACGGCCACTCCGTCATCAACCGGCTGTACGAGCTTGCTGCTGTCATGCTGCACCCAGTTCGGCACCGCACGCTGTGCGGACACATCCGAATTGGCCTGCGTCTGATCGGTGAGGAAACGGCCATTGAAGCGCAGCGCGCTTTCACCCAGATAATCCGGTGCCGCCCACAAATGGTTGTCGATGAAATTGGGCGACTGGATCTGGTAACCAAAGTCATAGCGGACGACGAAGGCATCGGTAAGCGTGTGGATGCCATCCTGATACAACAGGAAGTCGTAGTTCGGCTGCATCAGCTGCACGTTCGCAGGTACCAGGTAGGCGAGCTGCTGATTCATCCGCACCTTGGCGACAGACGTATCGAGTGAGAGGGTCTGCTCGATGTGACCTGACTGGATATCCGCACGCGCCGCGGTGGTGGCCAGCGCGGCCTGCACTGCCGACAAGCGGTCGATCATCCACTGTTGCGAAGCGCTCGCATCAACCGTGATGCGTCGCGCCACCCCGCCCTGATATCCGGTGAGCACAGAATACAGGGGCTGGCCCGTGCTGGTCTGCGTGATATTCGCGGTGATGTCGTTGGCCGCAAGATTGATCCGGTCGCCGATGAACGCCGCGTCCAGTGCGATATCCCCGTTCGCCGCCACAAACGCATCACGCGTGGTCAACGTGGCGCCAAGGATATTGCCGTCACGCGCGAGCAAGGTGATGGTGTCCGGTGCGCTCAGGCTGGCGAAGGTGATTTGACTGGCGGCCAGATCGATCGCGTGACCTGCCTCCATGTCGTGCACGGTTAGCGCCCCACCCGCATCGACGCTCAACTGGTTGCCCGCCTGTGTGGAGAACATGTTGACGTCCGTGCCGGCCGTGACATTCACGTCATGGCCAGCGCTCACGGTTTGCGTGATGACATCCGTGCCTGCCTGCAGGTCAATATCGGTGCCAGCCTGCGCGTTGCCGATGTGGATGCCCTTCGCCGCGATGAAGCGGATGCTGCCACCTGCGACGACGCTGTCTCCGTCGATACCATCGGTGACGCTCTGACCGAATACATTCTGGCCCGCGTTGATTCCGGCAAAGCCAAGATGACCGTTCGCGATCATGCTCAAGTCGTTACCGGCGGTCGTTGCACCGAGCAAGGCCATACTGCCGCCCGCATTCAACTGGCCATCGGTACCGATCTGCAGAATATTCGATTGCAGGTTGCCGGATGCCTGCGCCGTCAACGCATCTGCCGTGGTGACCTGCGCGAGATCGATGTTGGCTGCAGCCTGGATGTTGGCCGAACCGTTCTGCACATTGAGCAACTGCGTGACGTTGAAGTCACCGCCGGCGTTGCCCTGGAACGAACCATCGCTCAACACCACGTTGGCAAGATTCGTGTCACCCGCCGATCGGGTCGTGACGTTGTCGCCAGCGCGCAGGCTGTCGATGTTCAACATGCCGCCAGCGGTGAGCTGGCTGGTGCCGGCAACCGTGCCTTGCACGATATGCGTATCGCCGCCGCTGTTGGACAACAGCGCACCGCCAACAGTCATCGCGTTGATGGTGGTGTCGCCACCCGATGCCAGCGTGGCATTCAATGCAGTGCCCAGTGAACCGGTCACGTCGAGATCGCCCTGCGTCGCCGTCAGCGTTGCATTGCCGCTCGTGCTGTTCAGCGTG
>Ga0302312_10002525_pt1 | contig 10609 bp, 13 predicted proteins | sample III_Palsa_N2_1_FD_200529 | JGI IMG/M metagenome (GOLD analysis project Ga0302312, IMG submission 200529) | Peat permafrost microbial communities from Stordalen Mire near Abisko, Sweden - III_Palsa_N2_1 | ecosystem: Environmental > Terrestrial > Soil > Palsa > Peat permafrost | place: Sweden...
AGGATTTACCAACATCGAAATCCCCGAGCTACACTACGAGCGGGGAATCTAAGGCCCTGCCGCATAATCCGGCCGCCAGCCGGATAAAAAATCGGTTATTTCCCCCCGATAGCCCTTAAAAGCCCGGTCTCAGCCACAAAAAAATAATATTTTTTTTAATTAGTATGTATAACATTAGTTTTCAATGTTTAACATCTATTTAATGTCTGAATGTTGATCCGTTAACATTGTTTGCAGACCTTTGTGGAGTCAAAGTACAAGCGCTTGTACCCTATTTAAAACATTCGAAAAACCTTACATTATGTTTATTCAAACAATCAAGGCCGTGCCGGTCATTGCTTTCCTTTTCATTTCTGCCGCCGCTTCTGCCGCTTCCGTCACTTCCACTGGCCCCACACCCGAACCCACTACCACTGCTCATATACAAGTCAGCGTCCGGCAAATGGACCCCAGCAGCATGAAATTCCGCGTCGCGGTTTTTAACCCTTTCAACAAACCGGCGACGATCACCATTTGCAAGGGGGGAGACGTTCTTTATATCGAGAGCGGAGTCAGAAACGATTACCAAAACCTCTTCAATCTCGATCAGTTGGAAGACGGTATCTACCAGATCAAAATCACCAGCGGAAAAGAGACCATCAGTAAGGACATCAACATCCATACAGAGACGACTACCGATCGCGAGGCCTTGGTCAACTAAGTATCCGGCTCTCTATATCTGATCAATACCAACCATATTCAACTTATACAAAACCGCCATTCAGCAATGAGTGGCGGTCGCCGTTTATCCCTATCTTTATAGGATCATTAACCAACCTATATGACCCCGAAACTATGGTTTGTTGCCGTATTTATGCTCCTGGCCTCCTGCAATGACAGCAAAGAAGATGAGACCGACACAGTCGACCGGTCCGGCTCCGTCGAAACCTCCGTCTCCGTCGAACACACCGACAGTACCCATGACGTCATTCTCACTACCCATAAGGTATGGGTTAATTTCAAAGAATACAAGACCGTCGTCCATCGGGACACCGTGCCGGCCCTCGGCATTCTGACGACCCGGGCTGAAAATACGGATGGAGACACCCAAACCGTAAAAGTGCCAAAAGACTACCAGATCTTTATCACCATGAAATAACCCGGAGGAAACCCCCTCGTCATGAAAAAATCCAAACACATTCAGCTTGTTCTCATCACTGCTGCACTGGCATCCTGCCATCGTCCCGCCAAAGAATGGTCGGGCGGTAATCCCGTGTATGTTCGCAGTGACAGCACCGCTCAGTATACCCGTATTGAACATCATCATCCCGGTGTCGGATTGTGGTATTATGCTTTCCGGCCTTACGGTAATTATTATAATGGGGTCTATCAAAGGGCCGGCTATTATTCCGATGCCTTCGGCGAGGAAGTGAATATCGGCAGTAATGGATTCAAGAGCAGTATCATCCGCGGCGGCTTTGGCGAAGGCGCCTGGTCCGTCGGGTCCTGAAAATGTTTATCTATGCAAAGGATCACCATCCCGCCCCGTAACAACTGGCAAAAGGCGGTCGAGCAATTGGGTTTCGGCTTCCATACCACCAATGTCCCCTACTGGGACGAGTCTGCGTATTACGCCTTCAGCATGGACGAAATACTCCTGATCGAGAAAGCATCCGCCGAACTCTGGGACCTCTGTCTCGGCGCCGTTCAGCACGTCATCGACAACAACCTGTATAGCCGGTTTGCCATTCCGCCGGCCTTCATTCCCTATATTGAACGGACGTGGATGGAAGATCATCCCTCTATCTATGGCCGCTTCGACCTTTGCTACAGGGATGGTCAGGTGAAGATGCTCGAGTTCAATGCCGATACCCCCACCAGTCTCTATGAGGCCGGCATCGTACAATGGTTCTGGCTCCAGGACTTCGATAAGGCAAAGGACCAGTTCAACAGCATCCATGAAAAGCTTATCGCGTATTGGAAGTATGTCCAGCCCTATCTGTATCCGTCCACCGTCCATCCCGCAGGCCAGGGCGTGTCCACCGTCCATCCCGGGGGCCCGGCCGCCCCCACCGTCCATTTTGCCTGTGTAAAACAATCGCTGGAAGACCTGACCAATACTGAGTACATCCATGATTGCGCCATCCAGGCCGGGCTCGATACGAAACTGCTTTTTGTTGACGACATCGGCTGGGATACAAAGGACCAGGTATTCGTCGATATGCAGGACCTGCCCATCCGGAATATATTCAAGCTCTACCCCTGGGAATGGATGGTCGTCGAGGAATTCGGCGCCAATATCCTCAACGATAGGAGCAAAGCGTTATGGATCGAACCCGCCTGGAAGATGATCCTTTCCAATAAGGCCATCCTTCCCATTCTTTGGGAACTCTACCCCGATTGCCCTTACCTGCTGCCGGCTTATTTTGAGTCCGGCCGCCTCACCGATTATGTGAAGAAGCCTATTCTTTCCCGGGAAGGATCCAACATCGAACTGATCCGCGGCAATACCATACTCCAACAGACCGAAGGTGATTATGGGCAGGAAGGACATATCTATCAGCAACTGTTCACGCTGCCCTCTTTTGACGGCAACTATCCTGTGCTCGGCAGCTGGATCATCGGTCAGGAACCTGCCGGCATGGGCATCCGTGAGGCAGATAATCTCGTAACGGATAACCTCAGCCGCTTCATCCCCCACCTGATCACCTGACCCGCCCCCTATTTAACCATCCGCACCGGGCTCCGTCTCACCTTGCTCCTGGCCGGCAGTTGATCCCCCAGCAACCGCCCCCAAGGCTGCATCTCCGGGATCCGGTCAAAGATGATCTTCAATATGCCCATGAACGGTATCGATAGGAACATCCCCGACAACCCCCACACCGCTCCGCCCAGCAACACCGCTACTATCGACAGCAACGCATTGATCTTGACTTTCGACGAGACGATATAGGGGATCAGAAAGTGATTGTCTATAAATTGTATCACTATATAGCTGATCGCAATCGCGATCTCGGTGTTAAACCCATCCTTCGTGATCAGGGCGATCGCCATCGGTAGCAACGCCGCTAGGATGCCGCCAAAAAAAGGCAGCACATTCAGGATGGCGCCCATCACCCCCAGCAGGATGGCATAAGGCACCCCCAAAATAAGAAGGGCAATCGTATTCATCGCAGCCACAATAGAAGCCTCGATCAGCAATCCGTACATATAGCTTTGGATCGCTCCCTTCACCTGACGGAGAACAGTATTGACCTCGTTCGCATTTTTTTCCGCGAAGATCTCATAGAGGAAATTCAGGATAAGGGTCTTGTAATACAGCAATAGAAAAGTATAGATAGGCAGAAGGAACGCCGTCGTCAACGTTCCCAGCATCGTGCCGAGTAGCTGGCCGATCAGTGGCTTGATACCGGCTTTCGCCTGTGTAATATATTGGTCCTGCTTCGCCATCGGTATATTGAACTGATGGACCAGCCCCTGTTGTAACTTCGAAACCTGTTCCGCCGTCTTTTTTTGCAGCAGCGGCATCTGATCGGTAAACCGCATGATCTGATTGGCCAGGAAATACCAGAGGGCGCCGATCAGGATAATGGCCACCAGCAGGGAGAGGGCGATGGCCGGTATCCGCGGGATCTTCCATTGCTGGAATCGCTCCGTCAGCGGGTTCAGCAAAACAGCCAGCAACAAAGCAAAAGAAAAAGGGATCAATATACCGCGAAGGTTGGCCAGGGCATAGCTGCAAAGCACCAGGCCGAACAGGATAACCGTACTCCGCAGGTAAAAGGGATAATTTTTCAGGTTAGACATATCTTTTATATGCCTTTGCCGTGCCGGATTTCAATGGCCCCCCAGCCGCCTTTTTCTGCGCCGTCATCCGTTCCCGCCGCCTCGCAAGCCCATCCACCCCGCCCGTTCTTTACCCATCCTGAGGACATTATTCCTCATTTCTCCTTATTTTTAACCCCATGCCTTTTCTGAAAAAATCACCTGCCAAATCCGGTAAACTCCTGCCCCTGCAGCTGGCGGCCGTCATCTTCCTGACCGTCTCCGGCGGCCCATATGGGCTCGAACAATTGTTTGCCTACGCCGGCAACCACGGTGCCATCCTTCTCCTGCTCATCATCCCCTTGTTATGGGACATCCCGACCATCCTGACGGTACTGGAACTCAATAGCCTGATGCCCGTGACCGGTGGATACTATCAATGGGTCAAACATGCCCTCGGGATTCGCTGGGCATTTTTCGAAGGTTGGTGGACCTGGCTCTACACCTTCCTCGACCTGGCCATCTATCCCGTGTTGTTCATCACCTATGCCGGCTTCTTCTTTCCCGAAATAGCACACTACAAATTGCCTGTCTGCCTGGTCATCATCTGGCTGTCGGCCATCCTCAACATTTTCGGTATCGTACCGGTAGGCAGGGTCTCCGTGCTGTTGGGTACTATGGTGCTGATCCCTTTCGCATTGATCTTTTTCATGCTGGTACATCCGGGAACGCATGTCCATATCCCGAATCCCTCCTTGAAAGGGCTGTCCTTTCCCGCCATCTCGATGGGTGTCTATACCGTCATGTGGAATTTTCTCGGGTGGGATAATGCCACCACCTATGCAGGTGAAGTTGCCCGCCCCGTTCGCTCTTATGTGCAGTCCATCTGTATTGCCTTTTTTCTCGTCCTCGGAGTGTACCTGCTGACTGCCATTGCCGTCCATCAGTCCGGCATCGATCCGACCGTCCTGAATAATGGCGGCTTTCCCGTTCTCGGTGTGTTGGCTGGTGGCCGTTGGCTCGGGATCGTCGTGGCAGCCGGCGGAATGGCCAGCACGGTAGGGCTCTATTCGGCTGTCCTGCTGTCCGTATCTCGTGTGCCGCAGGTCATGGCAGACGATCAGCTGCTGCCCGCGTGGTTTTGCTCCCTGCACCCCCGCTTCAATACACCTTATATTTCAATCATCGCCTCTTCTCTTGTCGTTAGTATTCTCATCCTGTTCACCTTTTCTGATCTCGTCGTCATGGACATTATCCTGTATGGCGCCGGCCTCTCCCTGGAATTCATCGCCTTGTTGATGCTGCGGATAAAGGAGCCGCTTCGGCCCCGGCCCTTCAGGATACCCCTCGGCAATGCAGGGCTCATAGCAATGATAGCCTTGCCGATGCTCGTCTATGTCATCGCCCTTTCCGGTGCGCTCGTTTCCACCGAAAAGATGTGGGGACCGGTTACACTGGCGCTCGGTATGCTGCTGTCCGCTACCGTTGCCTGGCGCTTCATCCGCTGGCGCAATCCCGGCCTGGCTTAAGTGAACACTCCCCGCCGCAATCAACCGCCCCCGTCACCCTCAGCCTGTAACATTTTTTGTTGCTCCCCGTTTAACCTTTTTCACTAATATTACTCATGGGAATAAGACAGGATCGCGCTATCTGGCTGGACTACCTCCGGGGGTTTGTCACGGTCCTTGTCGTAGCCCATCATTCCTCCCTCGCATACACGACCTTCGCCAGTTTCAACCCCCAGGCCTACAATGCCTCTACGCACCCGATCGTCGATACAGCCCGCGCCTATGGCCTCGACCTCTTCGAAGACTTCAATGATGTCTTTTTTATGTCCCTGATGTTCCTGATCAGCGGCGTCTTCGTGCTGCCAGCCCTGGCTCGCAAAGGACCGCGCACCTTTATCCGCGACCGGTTTTATCGGCTCTTCATTCCCTGCCTCATCGCTGTTACTTTCATCATGCCCCTCGGCTACCTCGCCTCCTGGCATCTCGCCCACGGTAATTATGATCTTCATGCTTTCCTCGTCGACTACATCAGGATCGAACACTGGCCCGCCGGGCCGCCTTGGTTCATCGGTATCCTTTTTATCTTCAACTTGTTGATCGCGCTCTGTTATAATCGCTGCCGGCCTGTTCTTGAACGGTGGGCTACCAGCCTCGCGGCGCTGTCCGGTCGGCCCTTCGCCATCTTCTGGCGTGGCTATGCGCTTACCCTAATCCTTTTCCTGCCGCTGGTCCTCCTTTTCGGCAGTTCCCGCTGGATCGGTTTTGGTCCCTTCGCCTTCCAGTTATGTCGCATCCTGCTCTATCTGGGCTATTTTGTTCTCGGAATGATCATCGGTGCCGCCGGTACCGGCAACGGCCTGTTAGCTGACAACTCTGGCCTGATGCGCTACCCCCTGTTATGGGCCATTCTATGCGTCCTGGCCTATGCGGCGTTGAAGCTGGCGGGGGGCTATATCCAGCATTGGGCGGATCATGGCCATCTTACCGAGACCCAGGCTCGCCTCCTTTATCGTCCCCTGTGGTCGCTGTCCTGCGTCGCCAGTTGCATGGCCTTCCTCGCCGTCTTCCACCGGATTGTCCGCTCCGCCCGTCGCGCCTGGGAGTCGCTGGCCGTCAACGCCTACGGTATCTACCTCGTTCACTACATCTTCGTCTTGTGGCTACAGTACCTGATGCTGCCCCTCGACCTGCCCGCAGTGGCCAAATTCGCCCTGACCTTCGCCGGATCACTCGCGCTGAGTTGGATGATCACCGCTTGTGCGCGCCGGATACCAGTGGTCAGAAAATACCTGTAATTCTACTCCGCTACCGGACAAATTCCCCATCAAAAAAAAATTTGCGAATCCGATCGGTTGCGCGTATATTTGCAACCAATCAGCTTCATATTTACCATTCATGAGACGCGACATTTTTCAAGCCATTGCAGACCCCACCCGACGAGCGATCCTCGTCCTGATCGCCGTGCAGTCAATGACCCCCAACGCCATTGCGGAGCACTTCGACGTCACGCGACAGTCCATATCCAAACATTTGCGCATCCTGTCCGAATGCGACCTCCTGGCCCAAAAGCAGGAGGGCAGGGAAATCTACTATGAACTTAAAATCGATAAAATGAAAGAAATCGATATCTGGCTCGACCAGTTCAGGAAGATAATGGAAGAGAAGTTCCAACAACTCGATCAAGTATTGTTCAACATAAAAAATAAGAAAAAATGAACTTGCTATTTGATTTCACCGTAGACAAGGCCACCAAAACCATCTTCATTACGCGGGAATTTGCCGCCGACCTCGATCTCGTCTGGGATGCTTTTACAAAAGCTGAATTACTGGACCAATGGTTTGCGCCCAAACCGTATCAGGCCAAAACGAAGGAAATGGACTTCCGGGAAGGCGGCCGTTGGTTGTATACCATGGTTTCCCCTGAGGTTTCCCCCGAGGATGTCAAACGCTATAGTTTGGTCGAGTTCATCAAAATCCAACCCAAGACCAGTTTCTCGACAAGGAATTCCTTTGCCGATGAGAACGGGAATTCCCTCAATAATGCCTTTTCCCTGGTGAAAAATTCCTTCAAGGCAGAGGCAGAGAAAACCACGGTTCACATTGAAAAAGTATTCGACAACCTCGCCACTCTTGAAATGTTGGCCACGGGGGGCTTCATAGAAGGCACAGCCGCGGGATTCAACAACCTGGACGAATATTTACGCACCCTGGTCACCAGCAAATGAGATGTATTGAAAATCAAAGCCGAGCCGGGCAAACCGATCGTAGCCATTGGCGGCGCGGGATTCATGCGGAGCCTCATAGCAACGGGTCTCATCGATGAATACGTTCTGGCCAGTCATCCCGTCGCATTAGGCTCGGGGTTGCCGATCTTCACCGATCTTGCGGAACCGCTTTACCTGAAGTTGGTCGATGTAAAGGTTTTCCCGGCAGGGGGCATGGCACGCACTTATCATCCGGCATAAAGCATAGCTTATTTCGCCAATTCGTTATATTTTGGGAAAAATATTTTTATGCCAGAGCAATGGAATAACTTTTTTGTGATGGTAGGCGGCGGCGCGGCGGCACTTGCAGGCCTGATTTTCGTCGCGATGTCGATCAATCACGAGATCATTTTCCGGAACACAACACATAAAAACCGGGCAATTAACATGTTGACTGGCTTCACTGCCATTTTCATGGCAAGCAGTCTTGCGCTTATTGGAAATCAATATCTTGGCGTGCTCGGCTTTGAGTGGCTTGTTCTTTGGCTCATCGCATCAGTCCTCTTCATTAAGGGCTATGTTGCGGCTATCCGATCGGGTATGAGTTCTATTGGATTGAACACGCCGCGACTTACAGGTGGCACACTATGTTACCTCGCTGAAGTTATAGGCGCAATTTTCCTTATTTTCGGATATAGCTCAGGGCTTTACATCGCAGCTATCGCAACCATTGTTTTATTCGGGTTCCTCATTTCGGGAGCATGGCTCCTTATGATCGGCATCTACGAAGACCGAACTAAGTGAGGAAAGTCGCCCCGCCGCCGCACCCTGTCGCTACCCTTGACCCGCCGCCGCCGCGCGCGCCCCTGCCGCCCGACCGAACTTTGCCTCTGTAAAATATTTAACTATGAACACAAGAATCAAAATCGACCAGGTCGAACCCGCCGCCTACAAAGTATTGTATAATTTTTCCAATTATGTCAAGACCTCCCGGCTTCCCCCCATCCAGCAGGAGCTCATCAAGATCCGCGCCTCCCAGATCAATCGCTGCGCCTTCTGTATTGACATGCACACCCGCGATGCCCGGGCAGCCGGCGAGACCGAACAGCGCATCTATGCCCTCAACGCCTGGCGCGATACCAGCTATTTCACGCCGGAGGAACGTGCTATTCTCGCCCTCACCGAAGAAGTGACCCTCATCGGCAATCACGTCTCCGACGCCACCTACCAGGAGGCCGCCCGCCTTTTCGACGAGGTCTACCTGGCCCAGATCATCATGACCATCACCCTGATCAACTGCTGGAACCGCATCGCCATCACCACCGGCATGCAGCCGGCCTGATTTTTATCACACTTTTGGCACTTAATTATGTGATAAATGCCAACCTGCACCTAATAGTTTCCCTTGAAACCCTTATTTTTACAAACTTATGTGCCAATTATGTGATTTTTTTCACGCTTTCGGTACATAAACTGTGAAATGGAGATCAAAAGAACCATACAAAAGAAGCTGTCCGCCTGGAAAACGGCTCCGGACCGCAAGCCCCTCATTCTGCAGGGAGCCCGGCAGGTAGGAAAGACCTGGCTGCTAAAACACTTCGGCGCAACGGAATTCGATCAGGTAGCTTATTTCAATTTTGAAGAACAGCCTGACCTCAAGCAATTTTTTCAAAATACCAAAGACATTCCAAGTATTATTCGAAATCTTTCTCTGGTACATGGACATGCTATTACGCCACAAAATACGCTCATCATATTTGATGAGATCCAGGAATGCAATGATGCTCTGAACACCTTGAAGTACTTCTGTGAAAATGCTCCGGAATATACTATAGCCGGTGCAGGCTCCCTATTGGGCGTGGCGATGTCCCGCGGAAATTCCTTTCCGGTTGGAAAAGTGGATTTCCTGCACTTGCACCCTATCTGTTTTTCCGAATTTTTATCCGCTGCCGATCCCAACTTATTTGCATTTCTGGAGAGCATCGATAAAATACAGCCCATCCCGGACATTTTCTTTCATCCCTTGGTGGACCAGTTGAAACTGTTTTTTATCTGCGGCGGAATGCCGGAAGCGGTCGTAACATTGCTGCAAAAACAGGATACGGAAAAAACACAGCAGGTACTACAAAATATACTTAGCGCCTATTCTCTGGATTTTTCTAAACATGCAGAAAACAGGGAGATTCCCAAGATCAATTACCTCTGGGCTTCCATTCCTTCTCAGTTAGCAAGGGATAATAAAAAATTTCTTTACCAGTCCGTGAGGCATGGCGCCCGTTCCCGGGAATACGAAGATGCTTTATTGTGGCTCTCTCATGCGGGTTTAATTCATCGTATTTTTAGAGTCTCAAAGCCGGCCTTGCCCCTTTCTGCATATGACGATTTGACTGCATTCAAACTCTATCTGATCGATGTGGGTCTCTTGCGCAGACTGTCATTTTTGGACCCGATTGCTGTAAGAGAAGGCAACAGGCTATTTACTGAATTTAAAGGTGCTTTGACTGAAAACTTCGTTTTACAGCATCTGGTTTCTCGTTTTGAAGTTACCCCGCGCTACTGGAACTCTGGAAATCAGGCGGAAGTGGATTTCTTGATTCAGGTGAAAAATGAGATTATCCCCATTGAGGTAAAATCCGACGAGAACATACGCAGCAAAAGCCTTACTGTTTACAACGATCTTTACAATCCTTCCATCCGTCTTCGGTGTTCTTTGAGAAATTTAAAGAAGGATCAGGGTCTGCTTAATATTCCATTGTTTATGGTCGATTATATAGAAAAGCTACTCAACCTGCCTTAACCTGCCTCCGCCCAGCAGGTAACCGGCACCGAACAACCCATAGGTGTGGCCATCCGCGATTCGAGTAAAGCAGGCCTGATCCCCGGCGCGACCCTATACTCGGCCATCTATGGGTTTGGTGTCAAAGGTGCCATGCCGCCCGAATCCGCCGGCTTCACGCATATCTATCGCCCTTCCACCCCCGCGGAGGCCGACAGTATGGTGCAGGAGCTCGTTCCCCTCCATCCCGATGTCATTAAAATGTGGGTCGATGACGCCGTTTGGAAAGACGGCAGTAAAGTCAGCGACGGACCCCTGACGCACCACTAGGCCCCGCGCGCAAAGTTCGCAAAATGCGAACTCTCCCCCCTACGCCC